>Ga0181577_10000968_pt1 | contig 23180 bp, 22 predicted proteins | sample 101ome_21_FD_132468 | JGI IMG/M metagenome (GOLD analysis project Ga0181577, IMG submission 132468) | Coastal salt marsh microbial communities from the Groves Creek Marsh, Skidaway Island, Georgia - 101413BT metaG (megahit assembly) | ecosystem: Environmental > Aquatic > Marine > Intertidal...
CAATTGCAACCTCAAACGAAATTCATTTATGAAGCTTTCCCAGTTCAAATTTGACCTTCCAAAAGATCTTATTGCAGAATACCCATCTGAGCACCGCGACGAATCGCGGTTGATGGTCGTGGATACCACCACCGGAAAGATCGAGCACAAGGTCTTCAAGGATGTCGTGGACTATTTTGATGAAGGAGACGTGATGGTGTTGAACAACACAAAGGTGTTCCCAGCTCGCTTGTACGGAAACAAGGAAAAGACCGGCGCCAAGATCGAGGTCTTCCTTCTGCGTGAATTGAACCGCGAAAGCCGACTTTGGGATGTGTTGGTAGATCCGGCAAGAAAGATCCGAATTGGTAATAAGCTTTATTTCGGTGAAGACGACTCACTCGTTGCCGAGGTGATCGACAATACCACCTCTCGAGGTCGTACCCTTCGATTCCTTTTTGACGGAAGCTATGAAGAGTTCCGCGATACCTTGATGAGCCTCGGCAACACACCTCTTCCGAAATACATCCACCGCGATGTGGAGCCGGAAGACGAAGATCGATACCAAACCATTTACGCAGAAAAGGAAGGTGCCGTGGCAGCTCCAACTGCTGGTCTTCACTTTTCAAGAGAACTGTTGAAGCGCCTCGAGCTGAAAGGGATCGACTTTGCAAAGTTGACGTTGCATGTGGGTCTTGGAACCTTCCGCACGGTGGAAGTAGAAGACCTCACCAAGCACAAGATGGACTCCGAGCAAGTTGAGATCAACGAGGCTTGTTGTGACGTAGTAAACAATTCGAAGCGCAACAAGAAACGCGTTTGTGCCGTTGGCACGACCTCCATGCGTGCCATGGAGACTTCATTCTCTACAGATAAGGAGCTAAAGCCTTACTTTGGCTGGACCAACAAGTTCATCTTTCCTCCATACGATTTCAGCGTGGCGAATGCGATGATCACCAACTTCCATATTCCTGAGTCTACTTTGCTGATGATGATCGCTGCTTTCGGCGGGTATGACCTAATGATGGAGGCTTATCAGATCGCCATCAAGGAGAAGTACCGCTTCTACAGTTATGGCGACGCCATGCTGATCCTTCGTTGATCGCGTGAAACGTAGCGCAGTCATCGTCGCTGGAGGCAAGGGTGCTCGAATGCAAAGCGAGCTTCCCAAGCAGTTCATGCTCTTGTTGGACTCTCCCATCCTCATGCACACGCTTGAGCGGTTTGCCATGGCCTACGAGGACCTCGAGATCGTATTAGTGCTCCCCGAAGATCAGATCCCGTTTTGGAAGAATCTATGCGCTCAAATGGACTTTGATATTCCGCACACCGTAGTGCAAGGAGGGGCAACTCGCTACCTCTCAGTTCAGAATGGAATTCGCGCCTGCGGCGATTGCAAGGTAGTAGGAATTCATGATGGAGTCAGACCTCTGGTCACGTTGGAATTGATCAAAGCCTGTTACGAACAAGCGGCAGAAAAAGGCTCGGCTCTTCCGGTAGTGCGGGTTACACAGAGTCTGCGAAGAGTGAAAGACGACCAAAGTGAAGTGGTAGATCGAACCGGTATGATGGCCGTTCAAACACCTCAGTGCTTTGCCATGGATAAGTTGCGCCCTTGCTACGAAGCCAAGGACAACGCCGCATTCACAGATGATGCGACCGTGTTTGAACAGGGTGGCCATGTAGTCCACCTGATAGACGGCGAGGAAACCAATTTGAAGATCACGACTCCCGAAGATCTGCTTATTGCGGAGGCATTGATGGGAGGTGGCAAGAAGAAGGGCAAGCGCTGAGTCCTACCTTTGCACCATGGCCAAAAAGAACATCCGATCCTTGAGTACCGAAGAGCTCGTTGAGTTTTTCGCTTCGATCAGTCAACCTCGATTCCGTGCGGATCAGGTAGAACAATGGCTTTGGCAAAAACACATTAAGTCGTTCGATGAGATGACCAACCTGCCCAAGGAGGTCAGACCTATTTTAGAAGAGCATTTCACCGTTCACGCACTCACCATCGCCGAAGAACAGCAGAGCGACGACGGCACCGTCAAGCTCGCCTTCAAGCTGCACGACGGTCGTGTTGTAGAAGGTGTGCTCATACCCACAGGAGACCGAATGACAGCCTGTATTTCTTCTCAGGTAGGCTGCAGTTTGACCAGCAAGTTCTGCGCGACCGGAAAGCTCAAGCGCATGCGGAATCTTGAGCCCGATGAAATCTTCGATCAAGTGGTCGCCGTGAAGGAAATGGCGGAGAAATACTATCAAAAACCCTTGACCAACATTGTGTACATGGGTATGGGTGAACCCCTTTTGAACTACAAGAACGTCCTGACCAGCATCGACCGCATCACCAACGACATCGGATTGGGGATGTCACCAAAGCGTATCACGGTATCAACCGCTGGCATTTCGAAGATGATCAGGAAGCTAGCCGAAGACCAGGTCAAGTTCAGACTAGCCCTCTCACTCCATGCGGCTAACGATCAAAAGCGAAGTGAGATCATGCCGATCAATGAGCAAAACAGCCTGGAAAGCTTGGCAGAAGCTTTGGACCACTTCCATCAAAACACCCGGAATCGAGTGACCTTCGAGTACATCATCTTCAAGGATTTCAATGACACCCTGAAGGATGCCGACGAACTCATATCTTTCCACAAGAAAATTCCCGGGAGGGTGAATATTATCGAGTACAACCCCATCGATGGTGGCGAATTTGAACAAGCGGCACCGGAGAAGGTTGATGCTTTCGCCAACCATCTCGAGAAAAACGGAGTCATTGTCAATATTCGCAGAAGTCGTGGAAAAGACATCGATGCAGCATGTGGCCAACTGGCCAACAAGAACCAAGTGGCGGCCGGCGCTTCTGCTTAGGCTTGTCATTGGCCTGATGCTACTATCCACCTTAGGTAGAGCACAAAGCTCAAGTGTGCAGTGGTCTCCGACGATCACGATTCCTAAAAGCGAGGATCCGTTGAAGATCACCCTGGTCGACAACGACCAGCCCGTGATCATCACCCAGTTTGGAGAATCCCTGATTCTTCGACCATTTGAAGAGGGCGCCAGCGACCGACCCGTCTTTCTTCGCGCTTCAACCACTTCCCGTCTCGTGAACCAGGAAGTTACCTTAGACAGGCTAACCATCTTGGAACAGCCCGGAGAAACAGAAGAAGGGATGTATCGAGTCGCACAGTCTGAGCTCCACACTGATCAGGCGAACGAGCTCTTCAGCTACGAATTCAAGCTAAGTCGAAAGGCCAAGGCTGGCTTTCAAAACAAGGCCCTTCTTGCCGTTTCAGATGATGGTAATCAGGTGGCGGTGTGTCAACAAGAAGCTTTCATCAAGGCAACAAAGACGGAATTCAACGTGCTTCTTGCAGATGAAAATGGGTCCAAAAGCTTTCACCTTCCCAGCGAATATGATAGTGATGATGTGGAATTACTTGGAGCCACGATAGACACAGCGGGCATTGTCTACTTGGGAGTTATAGCAGGAGTGAAACTAAATAGCCCGTTTCGAAAGCGCTATTTAATCTATTCGTTTAACCCTAGCGACAGCGTTTTAACGGAATTCGACCTGATCAGTTCAGACCTTTTCATTCGTGATGTAGTGATCCGAACCACCCCTCAAGGACTAAAGATCGCTGCTCTCTACAATGCGGACCCGCTGGAAGACAAGAAGACCTATGGATTCACCTACGTGAAGCTCACACGTGACGGAAAAGAGATCGAACAGCGGGTGGTTTCCGGGTTTGATCAATCCATGATCCGTCTGCACGAAGGATCAGAAGCGGTGGAGGGTGATCTGGTATCGAATCTCCACGTATATGACATCCTTGATCTGGGAGGACGACCCGTCTTGGCGGTCGAACGATCATATCAAGATCAGATCTGCACGGCAGACCCACGAACGGGCATGCTGAACTGTACTGATCAATTTCACTACGACGGTATTTCTCTGATCGATGTGCTACAGCAGAAGACCGTACTAAACATTCCGAAGCGTCAATTAGACTACGACCGTAAGAGCCCTTACAGTTTTCACATTTCTACCGCTCTACCGGGGGGGAATCAATTGATCTTATATAATGATCACTTCAAAAATGAAGGCCTGAGCACCGACAAGGTGATGAACAACCCGAATCGATCCAATATCCGATATGTGCGCATCCACACCAATAGCAAGTACACAACGGGTTTTCTATTAGGGGATCGACAAGACGGGCTGGTATTCACACCCCTCTACGGAATAAGCACTTCCGAATCTCGGGCTTTCTTCCTCTCGATCAGCAATCGAGACATGAGTATTGGATCCATCGATGCGGGTGAACTTTAACGGCTTCGAATGCTTTATAATAATGTAAGTTTGACCGCCAATTCCTGCCCAAGACTTGAACCGTATCGATAAGATCAAGGCCCCGGTACTCGGGGAGATGCAGAACTTCGAAGATAAGTTTCGCTTGTCCATGAAAAGCAACGTCGCTTTACTGGACAAGATCACCCATTACATTGTCAAAAGGAAAGGAAAGCAGATCCGACCCCTTTTCGTTTTTCTATCGGCCAAAGCCATGGGTGGTGTAACGGAGAGCACGCATCGCGGAGCGGCTTTGATCGAGCTTCTTCACACGGCCACCTTGGTGCACGATGATGTGGTAGATGACGCCTTTGAGCGTCGTGGCTTCTTCTCGATCAACGCATTGTGGAAGAACAAGATCGCGGTTCTAGTAGGCGACTTTTTGCTATCGCGCGGTCTTCTTCTTGCGATCAAGAACAAAGAGTTTCGTCAGTTAGAGATCGTATCGACGGCAGTGGAACAAATGAGTGAAGGTGAACTTCTTCAGATCGAAGAAAGTCGCGGGGTGAATTTGAACGAGGATATCTACTTTGAGATCATACGACAAAAGACTGCCACGTTGATCGCTAGTTGTTGTGCATGCGGCGCAGCCAGTGCGGGTGCGGATGATGAAACCATTGAACGGTTGCGTCAGATCGGTGAGAAAATTGGCGTGGCCTTTCAGATCAAGGACGATCTCTTCGACTATGGCTTAGGTGGAAAGATTGGTAAGCCAACGGGGATAGATATCAAGGAGAAAAAGAGTACGCTTCCCCTCATCTATGCCTTGAATACGGCGGATCCAAGGGTAAAGAAGAAAATGTTGCGTATCGTGAAGCGCAATAGCAAAAAGAAGAAAGAGGTTGATACGGTTATTGATTTCGTTTTAGCCTCCGGCGGCATTGAGTATGCCGACAAAAAGATGCGTGTAATTGCGGCTGAAGCTATGGATGGCCTGAGATCGTTACCCGAGTCCGATGCAAAAGAATCCCTGATGGATTTGGTTCAGTACACCATAGACAGGGAGAAGTAAGCTCTCCTTGGCTTGAATACTCACGATTTTTCTCGCTATAAATAAGCGTGGTCTTACGAAGGAAAGTTTCGTTTCCCTACATTTGAGTCAATTCAAAAACCAAATACCGATGAAAAAGAGTTTATTCGTATTGGGTGTTGCGGCCATGTTCGGCCTTGGAATAACATCCTGTAACAAGTGTCAAACATGTGGAGATTGCCCAGACGGCCTCACCTTCACTGAAGAAGACGGAACTGAGTCTACGGAAGTAGAGATTTGTGAGGACGATGCAGACAGCAAAGAAGAGTACGATGCAGCAATCGCATTGTTTGAGGCCTTTGGTTGCACTTGTAACTAAGAGCTTTTCATTTTAGAAAAAAAAGAGCCCTCTCCGGAGGGCTTTTTTATTCTTCAAACTTTCTATGTCGACTATCACTTAAAAGCGTTCTCACCAGTGATATCCAGTCCGGTGATGAGGAGGTGAATGTCGTGTGTTCCTTCGTAGGTCAACACAGATTCCAAGTTCATGCTATGGCGCATGATCGGATACTCGTTGGTGATTCCCATTCCACCGAGGATGGTTCTTGACTCCCGGGCAATGTTGATGGCGATCTCCACGCTGTTGCGCTTTGCCATGGATATTTGGGCAGAGGTGGCCTTTCCTTCGTTCTTAAGTTGTCCCAAGCGAAACACCATTAATTGCGCTTTGGTAATCTCGGTGACCATTTCGGCCAGCTTCTTCTGTTGTAACTGGAATCCAGCGATCGGTCTGCCAAACTGCTTTCGTTCCAGCGCATACCGCAAAGCCGTGTCATAGCAATCCATCGCTGCTCCGATCGCTCCCCAGCTGATCCCATAACGAGCCGAATCCAAGCACCCGAGTGGGGCCCCCAGTCCAGACATTCCTGGGAGGATGTTCGCCTTTGGCACCCGCACATTCTGAAAAACCAATTCACCCGTATCAGACGCTCTAAGAGACCACTTGCCGTGCATAGTTGGGGTAGAAAATCCTTCCATTCCACGCTCAACGATCAGTCCGTGGATGCGGCCTTCTTCATTCTTAGCCCAAACCACGGCGATGTCTGCAAATGGCGCGTTGGAGATCCACATCTTGGCCCCATTTAGGATTACATGGTCGCCATCATCTTTGAAGTTAGTGACCATTCCCCCAGGATTACTCCCATGGTCAGGTTCGGTCAGACCGAAACAACCGATCATCTCCCCCGCCGCCAGCTTTGGGATGTATTTCATTTTCTGTTCCTCCGATCCGTAGGCATAGATCGGATACATGACAAGGGAACTTTGCACCGACGCGGTTGACCGAAGGCCGCTATCGCCGCGCTCTAATTCCTGCATGATCAATCCGTAAGAGATCTGATCCAAACCGGGGCCGCCATATTCCTCAGGGATATAAGGGCCAAATGCACCGATCTCCGCCAAGCCCTGAATCAAGTGTCGAGGAAACTCAGCCTTCTCATAGGCCTCCTCAATGATGGGTGAAACTTCTTTCTTAACCCAAGCTCTTGCAGTATCGCGGATCAGCTTGTGCTCATCGGTCAACAGGTCATCGATCTGATAATAATCTACCCCTTGAAAACGGTCCTCTCGGTTCGCCAAGATTTCTTCTTTGACTTGCGAAGTTAGAAGAAAGGGCATGTAGAAATCAGCTAATTCTTCTCTGAAACTTAACAGCGCGTAGTTTTGCAATACGATGCAATGGAATACCCTGATCCCGGAACAAACTGACCCCTGGTTCTTTGCCTTCTTGACCATCCTATTGGCCTTAGGGTTGATGCGTCAAAGTGAAGGAGCTCGGCTTTCGCTATTCATTCGATCCGTGGTAAACACATCGCTTCTGACGCAACAGGTGAGACAAGAACGGGCCTACAACCGCATTGTCATCTCGCTATTCTTGGTCGCGTTACTCGTGATCTCGCTTTTCATTATTCAAGTTGCCGAACATTTCAACCTATTCTCGAATGAGAGTTTCTGGGTATCACTGGGGGTGGTGTTTGGAGCCCTACTGTTACTGACCATTGGGCGAGCCATGGTGTACTTAGCCCTAGCCATGTTGTTCGGCTTTACCCCGCAGATCAGATTGATCAACCTTCAATGGTTACAACTGAATTTCATTCTGGCGTTGATCTTACTCCCATTGAGTATAACCCTCACCTTCGGACCAGAGTCCTTCGAAGCAGGATTGATCTGGACGGGCTTGATTTTGATCGGACTTACCTATATACTGCGCTCACTTCGACTTTTTAGTACTGCACAATCCGAGCTTAAGGCTTCCTTGGTCTATAATGTTTTGTACCTTTGCGCGCTCGAAATTCTGCCACCGATATTGGTGGTGGTCAGCATTTTGAGGCAAGGGGAAGGATAACGGAAAACTAGATCAGTATGAGCACTGCAGCGAAGACGAAAAAGAAGATCAAGACCATCCTGGTAAGTCAGCCTAAACCGGAGGGAGACAAATCCCCCTATTTCGAGCTAGCCAAGAAGTTCAAATTGAAGATCGACTTTCGTCCATTCATCCACGTGGAAGGCTTGACAGCTCAAGAGTTTCGCAAGCAGCGCATTCAGGTTCTAGACCACACCGCCGTGATCTTCACTTCGCGTAATGCAGTAGATCATTTCTTCCGTTTGTGCGGTGAATCGAGAGTGACCGTACCGGAAACCATGAAGTACTTCTGTATGTCTGAGGCGATCGCCTATTACCTTCAGAAGTATGTGGTTTACAGAAAGCGCAAGATCTTCGTTGGTGAGCGCCGATTCAGTGACCTTATGCCGTTGATCAAGAAGCACGGCAACGAGCGATTCCTTCTTCCATCTGCTGATAAATTGAAAGAAGATATCACGCATCAACTGGAAGAGACAGACATCAATTTTACTCGTGCCATCTTCTACCGCACGGTGATCAGTGACTTGAGCGATCTCGAGGACGTGAAGTACGATATGCTCGTTTTCTTCAGCCCGAGTGGGATCAAGTCTTTGTTCCACAACTTCCCGGATTTCACTCAAGGGGAGACACGTATCGCAGCTTTTGGCGCCACTACGCACAAGGCGATCGCGGAGCATGATCTTCGACTCGATTGTTCGGCACCTACTCCCGAGTATCCTTCCATGACCGCTGCTATCGCGGCATATGTGAAGGAGAGCAGCAAGTAGCCTTCTATCATTTTTAGCGAACTTTGAGGAAATGGAGTCCACGCTTGATTTCTCATTTCCCGCTGAGGAAAGATTGAAGCACAAAAAGCTTTTCGAAAGCATTTTCTCGAAAGGCAAACGTACCTTCAAGCATCCTGTCCTGGCCATTTGGTCTGAAGTAGAACTATCGGAAGATGTACCGCTTCAGGTGGGGTTCGTCGCCCCTAAAAAACACTTCAAAAAAGCCACTGACCGTAACCGAGTCAAGCGATGGATGCGAGAGTCCTATCGCACGCAGAAGCATGAACTTGAAGCTCAATTGAAGCGGCAAGGGAAACAACTAGCCGTCCTGTTCGTCACGGTTAGCTCTGATAACATCTCTTTTGACCTCATGCGCCCTAAATTCCTTTTACTTTTACAGGAAATTGGGCGTTCACAGGATGCTTAGCAAACTATTCATCGTACTGATCCGTTTTTATCAGGGAGCCATTTCTCCCTTCTTTCCTGCGACCTGCAGGTACACCCCCACTTGCTCGGAATATAGCGTTCATGCTATCCGCAAGCACGGAGCGTTTAAAGGAGGTTGGCTCGCCGTCAAACGCATCGGTTCGTGTCACCCATGGGGTGGTAGTGGCTATGATCCCGTGCCATAATTGTAGGATATGAGATCATTTGGAAAAAAAGCCGCTATTGCGTTCACCATAGGCGTTGTAGCCATCTTCTCCACCGGTTACATTGAGAGCTATTTCGAGATTTCGAAGAACCTCGACATCTTCAGTAGCGTGTATCGCGAGATCAATGTGAACTACGTGGAAGAAACCCATCCAGGCAAGTTGGTAAAGACCGGGATTGACGCCATGTTATCCTCGCTCGACCCCTATACCAACTACATTGCAGAGGCAGATATCGAAGACTATCGCTTCATGACGACCCACGAATACGGCGGCATCGGCGCGCTGATCGGAACCCGGGATGGCAAGGTCATGATCACCGAGCCCTATGAAAACTCTCCCGCAACGAAAGCCGGCCTGGAAGCCGGTGATGTGATCATTGAGGTAGAAGGGGTCAAAGCAGAAGGAAAGAACACCTCGGATCTGAGCGCAATGTTGAAAGGCGAGTCAGGCACAGAAGTGAAAGTGACCGTCTATCGCGCCGCCACGGATGAAGAGGTCACCGCCACCATCGTTCGAGAAAAGATCAAGTTGGATGACGTGCCGTACTGCGGCATGATCGACGACGAGATCGGGTACATCAACCTGAGAAGCTTCACTCAAACCGCGAGTCGTGATGTAAAAAGGGCCTTCGAAGACCTCAAAGGCCAAGGCATGGAAAAGGTCATTCTAGACCTTAGAGGAAACGGCGGCGGTCTCCTTCACGAAGCGGTCAACATTGTCAACTTCTTCATTCCTCAAGGAGAAAAAGTGGTGGAGACCAAAGGAAAGATCAAGGATCACTACAGCCTACATCGAGCCTTGAATGCCCCACTCGATCTGGAGATACCGCTCGTGGTATTGATCGACGAGGGTTCAGCATCGGCCTCCGAGATCGTATCGGGTTCACTCCAAGACCTGGACCGAGGCGTTGTGATCGGACAGAACAGCTTTGGTAAAGGCTTAGTGCAAACCACAACCAACTTGAGCTACAACTCCATGCTCAAGATGACCATCGCCAAGTACTACACTCCAAGCGGTCGTTGCATTCAACGGATCGATTACGGCAAACGCGACGATCGAGGAAAGGCACAAGAGGTTCCCGATTCTTTGATCACTGAGTTTCAAACCCGCAACGGACGCGTGGTCCATGATGGCGAAGGCATCCTCCCGGACATTGAAGTTGAGCTAGAAGAATACCGTGATCTCCTCGCTACCTTGCTCGGTGAAAACATCATTTTCGACTTCGCTACCGATTATTATTTCTCTCACGACAGCATCGCCCCTCCGGAAGAGTTCGCTCTCACGGATCAAGAGTTTCAATCCTTCGTGGATTTCGCTCTGAGCCGAGATTTTGAATACCGCACCTCGAGTACCGAAATGATGAAAGAGCTCAAGGAAGTGATCGAAGAGGACGAGTTTTGGGAGGATGTGAACGAAGAGTTTGCCGTGCTCTCCGAAAAACTCGAGCGCGATAAGCGCTCGGATATGTTCAAGTTTCGTCATGAGATTCAAGTGATCCTCGAGAACGAGATCGCTGGTCGTTATTACTTTTCTAAAGGACGGATCCGTGCCTATATGCATCACGATCCTGAGGTGAACAAGGCAAAGGAAGTGCTGAACAACAGCAAGTATTATCGCTCCGTTCTCGATGGAACGTGCGATCATTGCACGACAAAAAAGGGGTGATCTGACGACCTCTTTTGTCCTACCTTCGGACCTAACCTATGCTGTTAAAACCTCATATCCATCGTTGGATATACCTCGGCGCACTCGCGCTTATCGTGGTAGGTTTACCCTTGTCAAAAGCCTTCTTGAGTATAGGTGGAATAGCCTTGGCTGTAAACTTCCTAATGGAGGGTCAGTTCCAGTCTCGGATTAAAGAACTCTCGCGGCAGCCTGTGCCGCTATTGATGATCGCCTTCTACCTTCTGCACGTCATCGCCCTGCTTTGGTCTTACGATATTGAGCGAGGTTTTTGGGACCTGCGCATTCGTCTTCCCTTGCTCCTTTTCGCCGTGGTTATCCCTCTCTCAAAACCACTAGAGCGCAAAGAGTTTAGGGCACTGATCTGGCTATTCATCCTAGCCGTGATAGGCACCTCCTTTCTTTCCACCTGGGAATTCATTCAGGTGAGGGACGACCCGAGCTTTGATTACCGAGAGCTTTCCTTGTTCACCTCTCATATCCGCTACTCGCTGATGGTGTGCCTTTCCTATTTGTTCCTATTGAACATTGCTTGGAACGCCAATGGCAACCTCACGATGAGGGTGGTGAGTGTTGTATTGGCAATTTGGTTGAGCATCTTCCTGCTGATTCTACAAAGCATGACGGGAATCGTTATCTGGCTGCTCGCTAGCTACCTTCTGCTTTTCTATTCCTTAGCGTACAACAAGCAACGCCGCTTCAGGACCATGTCCATGACCATCCTCTCTCTCACTCCCCTATTGGTTGGTGGATATATCCTTCTGCAAGTAGATGCCTTCTACCCCGATGAAGCACCCAACTTTCAGGAACTCGAAACCCATTCGGCAGGTGGAGAAGCCTACAAACACGACTCCGTCAACTTGATGCTGGAGAACGGACACTACATCCACTTCTATGTGGCTTGGGGCGAACTGGCGAAACAGTGGGATAAGCGCAGCGATCGTCCTTTTTGGACCGGAAAAGACAAGATCGGACATCCGATCAACGCAACGGTGATGCGCTACCTGACCAGCAAAGGTCTGCGCAAAGATTCTGTTGGAGTGAATTCTCTCACTGAAGAAGACGTAAGTGCGATTGAGAATGGCATCGCCAACGTCAGATTCACCTACGGAAATCCCGTCGATAACCGTATTTATACCGTGATCTGGGAAGTGGATCGTATGATCAATGAAAAAGGGGTTCAAGGACACTCCGTCACCCAGCGCTTCGTCTACTGGAAAACCGGTTGGAAGATCCTATCAGAGCACGCCATATTCGGCGTAGGCACCGGCGATGCGCCAACTGCGTTTGAAGAGATGTACGACCGCACGGGGTCGAAGCTGAGCGAGAAGAACCGCCTCCGCGCCCATAATCAATTCCTCAGTATCGGCATTCTGCTGGGACTCGTCGGACTGGTTGTCTTCATCCTTAGCATCCTGTCTCCTTTCCTCTTTTTGCGGAATGCCAACTCCTTCATTTACATTGGCTTCGCCATCATCTTGTATGCAAGCATGTTGAACGAAGACACGCTTGAGACGCAAGTTGGAGTTACCCTCTACGCCTTTTTCCACATGTTCTTGCTCTATGGGGTCTCCTCTTTATCCGGGGTTTTCTCCAAGACCTCTTCGTAGATCGCAAAGGTCTTTTTAGCCGTGATGTGCTTGGAGAACCCTTGAACCACTTCCCAACCTCCCGCTTTGCAGCTGTCTTGCAAGGAAGGGTCACGGAGTATTCTAACCACGGCATCTGCCAAACACTGATCATCATCTACTTCACACAGCAAACCGGTCTGCTCGTGCTTCACGATCTCCACAATTCCTCCCGCCTTGGTAGCTACTACAGGAACCCGACTCGCTAGTGCGTCGAGGATAGAGGTACCTAATCCCTCGGTTTTGGAAGTGATGAGAAAGAGATCCAGCTCCTTAAGCAACGCCGGGATATGGTCTCTGAACCCTGTCAGGTGAATATGGTCTTCCATCCCCGCTGCTTCGATCAGGCCTTCGACCTCCTTCCTCTCGGGGCCCTCACCGATCGCTACAAAACGGATCCGCTCGCCTTGTTCGATCAGTCGCTTCGCCGTTCGAATAAAGGTGGGGTAATCCTTATGCGGAGCTAGCGCCGCCACATTTCCGACCAAAGCGTGGTCGTCGGGAACACCAAACTCCTCCCGAAGGCTTCGACCTACCTTAATTCCTTCAAATCGACCCAGGTCAATCCCCGAATGCACTACCGTGAGCTTCTCGGCATCTTCAATGGAATCCGCCATGATATCTCGAATCGCTTGAGATACACACACGATCTTCCGGATGTTGGGATGGTTGTACTTAAAAAGCGACATCGACGTGCCTTGGATCGCAAAATCCACTCGACGGGATACGATGATCGGTGCGCTGTTGTTGGTCAATACTGCACTAAGTACAGCAAAGTTGTGTGCATGAGAATCGTGGACATGGATCAAGTCTACGCCCTCTCTTCCACAAACATGGGAAACCCGAAAGGCTACCATGGGATTGGCAGAGAAGCCCTTGAAGTAGGTAACATGCGGAAAGTGGTGCTTCAGGCAATACTTGTGTACGGCAGAATTGAACGGACAAAGGATCACTTGCTCAATTCCCAACCCCTTCAGCTCTTCTGCTAAGTAGATGAGCTGCTGCTCACCTCCACGCCAGGTTTTGGGGGATGTGATGTGAAGGACCTTCATGCCTTGGATTGAATTGCGCGCAATTTCGTGTAGCGAAGGTAGGTCGCATAGGCAGAGTTCTTGGCGATGACCCATCCGAAATAGCCATCCAGAAAGCCTAGCTTCAGTAGATAGCACTTGATGAATTTCGCGACAGGCTTGACCAAGATCTTGAGTCCGTTGGACCGAACACCCTTCTTCCACTTGGCCTCCGCAGCAATGTCCGTGAATTTGTCGATCTGCCTCAAATGCTCCTCTATCGTGTAAAATGAATAGTGCAGCAGGTCGCCCTTCAGCCATTCCGATCGAAGACCTGATTTCAGTTCGTAGCGATCATGCGGATTCGTTCCTGTCCATGCGCCTTCTCCCTTTCGGAACAACCGCAGTTTGGTATCAGGGTACCACCCTCCATGGCGAATCCATTGACCACAGAAATTGGTGAGTCGATTCATTCGATAGCCATCCGCCTTGCCCGAGGTCAACGCAACCTGAATCGAAGATCTCAGTTGATCATCCACGGCCTCATCGGCATCCAGCGACAAGATCCAAGTATGGCTTGCCTGTTCAATGGCAAAATTCTTTTGCTCAATGTGTCCAAGGAAGGGCTGCTCCACCACCCGTGCTCCCAATGAGCGAGCGATCTCTTGGGTTCGATCGGTCGAAAGTGAATCCACTACCAACACCTCCGTGGCCAGGCCTTGCACGCTCTTGATGCACCGCTCGATATTCCGCTCTTCATTGAGCGTGATGATGACCACAGAGAGCTCCTGCATCACTCTTGTAGGTAAACCCGGCGCACGCGTTCGGGTATCTTGGTTAGTATTTCATACGGTATGGTATCCAGCCGCCTCGCCATCTCTGCGATCGATTCGCTTCCCTCAAAAATGATGACCTCATCCCCCTCCTTCGCTTGCGTATGCGTCACATCGATCATGGTCATATCCATGCATACATTGCCCACGATCGGGCAGGACTTCCCTTCCCATTTGAGTGCCCACTTGCCGTCGCTTAAACGGCGGTCGAGTCGATCCGCATAGCCCAGAGCCACGGTTGCGATCCGTCGATCTTTATCTGAAACGCCTTTTCTACCATAGCCAACTGACTCCCCCGCCTTCACATTGCGTGTCTGTACGATGTAACTCTTCAATGAGACAAGTGCATTAAGGAAGCGATCATCCTCACTTGCAGAAAATCCATACAAACCGATCCCCAAGCGCACCATTTCGTAGTGATACTGAGGAAAGCGAAGAACGCCCGTCGAGTTCAAAACGTGTCGGTCTGGCTGATGTCCAAGAATAGCACGGACCCTTTCGTTGGCTTGATCAAAACGTTGCACCTGTTCTCTGGTGAAGTCGTCATGACCACTCTCGTCCGTAGCCGAGAGGTGCGTAAACACACTAGCCACCCGGATGAAGCTCGTTTCCTTGATCAGCTCGAGGGCCTCATCGAGGTCGTTTCCTTCAAAACCCAGACGATGCATGCCCGAATCGATCTTCAGGTGTATCGGGTATCGCTCGAAGAAGTGACGCATACTTCGGGCTGCTTGAATGAAATCCTGCAATGATCGTAATGAGTAGATCTCGGGTTCCAACTCGTGTTGGATCATGGCCTCATAGGATGTCTTACTCGGACTCATGACCATGATCGGGATGGTGATCCCTTTCTCCCGCAGGAGTATCCCTTCATCCGCGTAGGCCACTACCAGGTAGTCGACCGTGCGCTGTGATTGAAAGAAATGGGCCACCTCGTAGCTTCCGCTGCCGTAGGCAAACGCCTTGACCATGACCATCACCTTGGTTCGATCCGACAGCTTCGTTCTGAAGTAATTCAGGTTTGCTCCAAGCTTCCGCAGATCTATCTCTAGGGTGGTGATCCGCTGTTTGGCCTGGAGTCGGTTGACCAGCTTTTCAAGTTTGAACTTCCTAGCGCCTTTGACCAAGATCGCTTTGTGGCGAAGCTCCTTTGGATCGAGGTGATTCCAGAAGCCTTCCCACGTATCATAGCACAACACCTTGATCGGATCAAAGACCTCTCTGTGGGCAGCGATATCGGGTCCGATCGCAATAAGTCGGGTTACCTCGGCTTCGTTCAACATCTCCGCGATCTCGGCGTAGATCTCGCCATAGCTTAGCTTGTCTTTTTGATCAGAAAGCACCACCCATTTATCTCGATCCGCATGGCTCATCAAGTGATCCACTGAGGCCCGCAGCGACTGGAGGTCAGAGTTGTACGTATCGTCGATGATGAGTGATTCTTGAATCCCCTGCTTCACTTCCATTCTCATAGCAATGTGAGAGAGCATCTCGAAACGATCGATGACCGCAGGTTCGGCTTTGCCCAAGGCCCACGCCACGGTAAAACACTGACAAGCATTCTCAATACCAATGCTATCCGTGAACGGGATCTGAAATGAGTAGCGTTGACCCTCAACCCTCACTTCAATGCGTGTGAAGTCGAACCCTTTGTCTGTGATCTGCATCTGCAGTTGAGCGGCATTCCCTTGCAAACTCCAACTCAGGCATTTCTTGCGCTCATCCTCTGAAAGCCATTGCATCCACAAGTGATCAGCACAGCAGACCACTCGGTCCACACCGCGGAAAAGCTTCCACTTCTCCTGAAATTTTTGTTGGTCGGATTCGAAATGAGCCGAATGAGCATCGCCGAGATTGGTCATCACCCCCAAGGTAGGATTGAGGATCGACTGCAGGGCGTCCATTTCCTTGGGCTGCGATATACCCGCCTCGAAAATGGCCAGGCTGTCTGTGCTGCTCAATTCAAAAATGGAGAGGGAAACCCCGATCTGTGAGTTGTAGCTCTTTGGGCTTCTGCAGATCTGAAACTCCAATTCCAAAAGTGTATTCAACCACTCCTTGACGATGGTCTTTCCGTTGCTCCCCGTGATTGCAATGACAGGAATATCATAGTTGTCTCGGTGTTCTGCCGCGATCTTCTGCAAGGCCTTCACCACGTTATCCACAATGATGAAGTTGGCTTGGCCCTGATAGCGCTTTGCCACCTCAGGGTCGCTGACCAGGAAGTGGTGTACGCGATAATCAAGCATCTCCGGGATAAAGTCATGACCATCAAATCGGGCCCCCTTCAGGGCGGCGAAGAGTGCGCTTTCCCGATTGAGTCTACGGTGATCGATATTGATCCGACCCACCTTCGAACCTGGAAAGACGATATCGGACTGACCTCCGCAGAACTCCGCTATGCTTTCTATCGTGTAGTTCATTTCTTGGGGGTTGAATTAAAACACGCTCGACACAGAGGTTCGTATTCGCTCACTTCACCAAGCTCCACAAGTCGGTCACTTTGAATGATGCGATTAGAATGATTGGCGAGCGACCCACACTTCACGCAGATCGCGTGGACTTTGGTGACATACTCAGCGATGGCCATCAGTCCGGGCATCGGGCCAAACGGACGACCTCTGTAATCCATATCCAGTCCCGCAACAATGACGCGTTTGCCCATATTGGCCAACTGATCGCATACATGGACGAGTTCCGGGTCGAAGAATTGTGCCTCATCGATACCCACGACTTGGGCATCATTAGAGAGGATCAAAATATTACCTGAGCTTTCGACAGGGGTAGAGGGGATGCTGTTCTCGTCATGAGACACGACCTCTTCCTCGTCGTATCGGACATCCATTTCAGGCTTGAAGATCTCCACCTTCTGTCCCGCAAACTTGGCTCGCTTCAATCGGCGGATCAGCTCTTCGGTCTTGCCGGAGAACATGGATCCACAGACGACTTCGATCCATCCGTATTTGTGTTTTGTCTTCCCGGTATACTCAAGAAACATCGAGCGGGTATTGGGTTTAACCGATGTTACGAATCTATGTGAATGTATTGAAACCAAGGGCCCTTCCACCAATTAACCTTCGATTGTTTCTGAATTCTTCTTGTCTCTCAAAATTCCTGTCCACACAATGGCGATCTTTGAACTGCATTAGAATTGTATGTTCATGAATGACCTCCTCCACAGAATCGACAAGATAGAACAGCTCATCCAAGAGAAAGAGCATGAGTTGCAGCTCCTTAAGGACGACCTCGAAGCCGTGAGAGCGGCCCTCGAAACCACCTTAGAAGAACAGCAAGTCGCGGCACAACCTGAACCTGAAGCAGAAGTGCCTGCGCCCACCCCGGAACCTGTTGAAGAACCCACCCCGGAGCCAGCTGAAGAATCAGTAGCTGGTGAAGAGGCCGAAGCAGACCCTATCAGTGAAGAACAGCAGCACGAGGCCATCATCCGCACGATTGAAGAGTTCGCTCAAGGTGCCCCGTCACCGCGTCCGGCATCAACAACAACGTCAGAAAAGCCCACTCTAGCAGACCGCGTGGGTCAGTCTCACCTGAGCGATCTCAAGAAGGTCTTTGGTATCAACGAGCGTTTTCTCTATGCCAATGAGCTCTTCAACGGCGACATGTCCGCGTTTACCCAAGCCATAGAGGAATTCAACCATCTGGAGTCTTCCAATGACGCCCAGCGTCACCAAGACAATCTCTCTTCGAAATACAAGTGGGATGAAGAAAGCGAAACGGTCATCGCCTTTAAGTCGGTGGTTTCGCGCAGATTTGCATGATGCGACACGCCCTTTTCTTCTTTTTCCTGATTTCCATCCTTCCCGCCGTAGCTCAGGACTCTGCCTACGTGCGCCGGATGATCGACACCTTATGTGCCCCTAGATATCACGGAAGAGGCTATGTAGAACAAGGTGATCTGAAAGCTGCTGGGTTTCTGGAACGGCAATGCAAGGAGATAGGTATGACACCGGTCAAAGGTCAGTTCACTCAGTCCTTTCCCTTGGCGGTCAATACGTTTCCTGGTGACCTAGACGTAAGCGTTAATGGCGCGGAGCTATCAACTGGGCTTGACTTTATCCCTAACCCATCCTCAAGCACCATACACGGTGAATTCAAGGCTTATCCTCTCAAGGCGAAATGGACAGGCGATCGCGAGAAGATCTTTAAGTTTCCCACCAAATCGAAGATCCAGAATGGTTTCGTGGTATTGGACGCGACCGAAGAATCCACCGACAACCAAGCCTTCATTCAACGCTTAGGCGAGAATCCGGTGAAAGCCAAGGGATACGTGGTACTGACGGATAAAAAGCTCACCTGGTCAGTGGGAAGGCGGCTCTACAATGTGCCGATCCTAGAGGTATCCAAGGACTCCGTTCCTAAACGGATCAAGTCAATCAAGGTCGACATGGATACGAAGTGGGAAGACGACTACCGAGCCAAAAACGTCATGGCCTACATCCCGGGTAAAAGTGATTCGATGATCGTCTTTACGGCACACTATGACCACCTCGGTCGAATGGGCAGAGACACCTATATCGCCGGCGCCAGTGACAACGCCAGTGGCACCGCCATGCTGCTTGATCTTGCTCGATACTACAAGGAGAATAAGCCGGAGTACACCACGGTTTTCATCTGGTTTGCCGGAGAAGAGGCGGGTTTGGTAGGCTCTCGGTACTTCGTAGAAAACGCTCCGATCGACCTCGAAAAGATCAAGTTTCTATTGAACCTCGACCTGATGGCTGATGCCAAGAAAGGGATCACGGCGGTGAATGGAAAGATCTTCTTTGATCAATTCCGAAGTTTAGAAAAGCTGAATGAATCGATAGGAAAATTAGAGTCGATCAAAGCCCGCGGTTCCGCCGCCAACAGCGATCACTTTCCTTTCTACGAGAAGGGGGTTCCTTCGTTTTTCATCTACACCCGCGGGGATTACACCCACTATCACGATGTGCATGATATACCTGAGCACATACCGCTCACGAACTACAAGAATGTATTCGATTTACTGACCGCCTTCGTCCACCGTGGGTTGTAAAGCTTAGTGTCTCAGGTCAATGCTTCCCTTGGCGTTCTTACCCTTGTATGGAAGACCATCCGTACCGACCGCATTGATGGTGTAATAATACGTCCCCACCGCAAGCGGATTTCCGAACTTATCCTTGCCGTCCCATGCTTGAGCTTGCTCCAAGTTCTTCGCCTGGAACACCTCCTTGCCAGAACGAGTCCAAACGGTGATCAGAAAGCTTTCAAAGCCATAGCCGTCAATCTCCAAACGGTCGTTGTAGCCGTCGTTATTTGGAGTGAGATACAAGGTGGCATTGTGTGAGAAGTAGACGGTGTTGGACGCTTGAACCTCATTCTCGTCAACCGCTGGATCAGGTTGCTGAGTTCGATCAGCAGAAGGATCTTGAGAGCCTTGCGCTACGGCGCTTCCGTCGTCAACGTTCTGATCCGAATCATTGGCTGTGTCGTCCGCTCCACCTACCTTATCAGCACGGTCATCCGCCTGGACTTGGTCCTGAGCGGCTATTGCTCCGGCGTCATTGAACCCTCCATCTTGCTGCTCGGGGGCAGTTTGTTGATTGATATTGGCATCGTTCACATCGGTCGACTCTCCTGAAGGACCTTCAATCGTCTCCGAAGTTCGGGTCACAATTACCGTTGCCGGGTCTACGTGAATTTCTTCCTGCTCAGAAAGCTTGACCGCTGATTCTGTTGAGGTGGTTTTATCTAGATCCTCAACCACTTGTTGGGTCGATTCTTCACCTTCAGCCGCAGTGCTGTGGTAGTCGATCTCCGCCACCGTGGCAGCAGTGATCAATCCGGCAAAGCCGATGACGGCTGCCGCTTTGGCCAGGAAGCCTGATCCAGCAGCACCCGTGGAAGCTGCAGCGCCTGCTTGGCCCAATGTGGATTCAATTCCACTCCAGACCTTGGCACTCACATCCATCTCATGCGAAGCAAATGCCTCGCGAAAGATGTCTTCCAAGTTATGTTCTTTATTCGCCATTATATGTTCTCTCGTTCGACGATAATATTCATCAAATAGGTTCGCGCTTTTCGATATTGGGTCTTGGATGTACTCTCCGTGACCCCAAGTTCTGCCGCGATCTCTTGGTGCGAAAACCCTTCGATCGCGAACATGTTGAATACCGTTCGGTATCCTGCCGGCATATCCTCGATCAACTTCATCAACTCTTCAACGCGCAGCTTGCTCACTGCTTTCGCGTCATCCCCTGCGAGGTACTCGGCTTCAGAGATATCGGTATCGACCTGCATGCGATTGGCTTTCCTCAGATGATCCAGACAGGTGTTTACCATCGTCCTTCTTATCCATCCTTCGAAACTCCCCTCGCGCTTGAATTTGCCCAGGTTGGAGTACACCTTAATGAACCCATCCTGCAGCCAATCCTCAGCCAGCTCGACGTCACCTGCATATCGCATGCAGACCGACATCATCTTTCTCGAAAACTTGTCAAACAACGCTCTTTGCGCCCTCTGATCACCTTTCAAACATTGCTCGATTAGCTCGTTATCCGTCATCTTCAGGCCAAAACTGGGAATAAGATGTGATTTGCGAGAAAAAAGTTGCCCCGTCGTTGAAATTAGTTTCAAGTTGCAAGTTGTTTGAGATGGGCGCCCCCTCGACAGGCTCGGGGTGACCCTCACATGCGTTCGGGTGAGCAGCCAACACCGCTCCCATCCTCCCCCTGCACTGATTACTCTTCTCCCCCACACCAATCACTGTTCACCGTTCACTATTTGACCATTTGACCACTCAACCATTTGACCACTCAACTACTTCCCCACTCACCCATCCTCGATCCGCCCCAGTTCAGTACTTTCGCTAACCCAGACGCATGAAGATCTCCGCATCGGTATACTCCAGCAAGGAAACTGACCTTGAGAGCCTGATCAAGGACCTCGATCAGCACGGCATCGACTATTTCCATATCGACTGTCGCGATAATCCCGCTGTATTCGATGATATTGAGAAGATCCGTCAGTGGAGCGATACTCCGATCGACCTTCACTTGATCTCCCCCAACCCGGAGCAATACTTTGATCGGATAAACGAACTGGGAGTCGAGTTGGTCACCCTTCAGCACGAAGACCTCGAGGGCTATCGATACACCGGAGGACTAAGCTCGAAGATGGGCCTGAGTGTCATCTCAGATACTTCGATAGACGCCTTCGACGCAGAGCACTACGACTTCATCTTGATGATGGCGACCATTCCGGGCGAAAGCGGTGGGCGTTTTGACAAGATCAACTTTCGGAAGATCCGACAGTTCAAACGACAGTTTCCAGACAAGGGCATCCACGTGGATGGCGGCGTAAATGCCGAAGTGAGTTTCATCCTTCGTAACATGGGCGTGCATGCCTCTGTGGTGGGATCCTACTTGTTTAAAAATCTACCGATCGGTGCTGCGCTGTTGAACCTAAAGATCCACGACATCGAAAGTCACTACACGGTGGGCGATTTCATGCGATCGAGAGAAGAGACACCGATCGTCGGTCGCAAGGACCGCAGCCTCAGAATCGTACTTCAATCGATTGAAGACCACCGCTTGGGCTTCACCATCCTGGAAGACGAGCAAGAAAAAATGGAGGGCATCGTGAGTAATGCCGACTTGCGGCGAGAGGTTTTGCGAAACATCGATTCTCCGGATAAGATGGACGTGGCCGCTATGGTGAACACGGACCCCATCACCGTGCAAGAATCCATGACGGTCAGCGACATGCTGTTGTATCTAAAGAGTTTTAAGTTTCCGATCAACTATCTGCCCGTGGTTGATCACGATAATAAAGTCAAAGGTGTAGTCTCCTTCTTGAACTTGGTTAAAGGCGAATTATGATCATTCATTTGAATCCCAATGTGTCTGAATCAAAGGCACACGACCATGCAAAATCCACAGAGTCAGCGATCTTCCATGACGGTCAGCGCTTTGTGCTGGTAACTCCTTCTAAGCTTAAGGAACTTCCCGCCTCGCTTGCCTCGGACACAGAAGCCCATTGGCCGATGGATTCAGACATCCAGTTGGCAAGTAAAAGCTACAGGTCGGAGACCCGAACAATAAAATTGGGTGACGTCAGCATTGGAGGGTCAAGCAACAACACTATGGTAGCTGCCGGGCCGTGTTCGGTTGAATCCGAAGAGCAGATCCGCCAGAGCGCGTCATTGATGACTGAATTAGGAATCAAAGGGCTACGTGGTGGATGCTACAAGCCTCGAACCTCTCCATATTCCTTTCAGGGACTCGGGTTGGAAGGCCTGAAGTTACTGTCCAAAATGAGAGAAGAGAACGGCTTTGTCATCGTCAGCGAGGTGCGAGACGCAACACACGTCGACGACGTGATCGAGCATGCCGATGTGATCCAGATCGGTGCGAAGAGTATGTACGATCATGGTATACTGAAAGCCTGTGCCAAGACGAAGAAGCCGATCCTGATCAAGCGCGGATTCGGAACGACCTTGCAAGAGTTTGTACAAGCTGCTGAGTTCGTTCTCTCCGGTGGAAATCCGAACGTCATGCTCTGCGAGCGAGGGATCAGGACCTTCGAGACCAAGACACGATTCACCCTAGACCTTTGCGGTGTGGCGTGGTTGAAAGAGCATACGAACTTGCCGATCATCTTGGATCCTTCTCACGCCTTAGGATATCGCTACGGCATCGAAGACCTCAGCAACGCCTGTGTGGCTATGGGTATAGACGGATTATTGGTAGAAGTACACCCTGATCCGAGCGTCGCCAAGAGCGATGCCGCCCAGCAATTGTACCACGATCAATTCCGAGATCTATTGAAAGCGATCAAGCCCGTGGCACAAGCCGTGGGTAGAACGATCGTGTAGTTTTTACTCCCTTGCAGAACTTTTAAAGGGTGG
>Ga0181577_10000980_pt1 | contig 23101 bp, 22 predicted proteins | sample 101ome_21_FD_132468 | JGI IMG/M metagenome (GOLD analysis project Ga0181577, IMG submission 132468) | Coastal salt marsh microbial communities from the Groves Creek Marsh, Skidaway Island, Georgia - 101413BT metaG (megahit assembly) | ecosystem: Environmental > Aquatic > Marine > Intertidal...
CTCTTGAACCGGCTGCTGAACCGTTTCTGTAATCTGCCCTTCAGCGGCCATAGGCGCCTCGTTTTGGATGATGTTAATAGTAACACCTTCCTTTTCTGCGAGGGCGCCGAGGACCGACACCAAATCAAAATTTTCGATTTCAAACGTAATGTTTACCATCTAAGATGACTCCATTCAACCGAATGAAGGGTCATGTTTGTCAGGGGTGGACGTTTCAAACCCGCCGTCATTTTGAATCTTTTTGAATTCTTTAACGTCGAGTGCAGTTTCCACCATCACGCCTTTGCGTGAAATTTCCCTTACTCTTGGGTGTAGTAATCGGCTAGCATGTTTAAGAGGAATACCACGTTCGGTGGCTTCTTGGCCTAGCGATTGGAAGCACTCCATCAAGAGGTGGCCGATAAATCCGAGCATCTCTTGTTTTAATTTTGGTAGCATTTCCTTTGCTTCATCAAAAGCCTCATCCATAGAATATCCCTTAGATATCCTAAGTTTCCTCATAAGGAAGTTACCCATAGCCTGAGTAAATTCCGGCGCATTAACGATATCGCCAACAAAGTCGACGTCACCCATAGCAAGTTTGTTGAAAAATCCTTCAGCGTCTTCTCCGACTTCTTCGAGGACTTTCACAACTTTGACGAACATTCCGTCAAACTCTTCGCATACGGCTTCTGGCATTTTGTGAAGACCGCCCTGCCTAATTAAAGGCACTTTACGCAGGTCCACTTTGTCCATTTCTTCCGCATCACGAAGAGTTTTTACAAAGAGTAAGACGGAGCAATAGTCCGCCATTACAAAATTATTTTTCGAGGATTCTCGACCGAAGGGGTCGCCTTTCCTCACAAAAACGTCTTTACTCATCTAAATAACTAGAAGTTTCTAGTTAAGGACCGATTCTAGTTCTATTTTTTCTAAGTCTTCAACTCGCCAATGCCAAGAAGCAATTTGCTCAGGCGTTGGCCGACTCTCTTCAGGAATTCGAGAAATTAGTCCTCCTGGGCGCGTGTAAAACGTCAGCAACTTTGTTACTTGACCGCTAACCCATTTCGTAAAAGCCACGGAGTCATTACGAAATAATTCGTATTCTTCATTCGCATCTTTTATCGCTTTGGTGACGTATTCCTTACTTCCAGTGAACATACCACAGCCACTAGTTTCTAATTGTAGAAACAGGCCCGTGTCTTTTGGTCCATCAGTAGTTAGTTCATAAAATTGGATTTTCATCTTTAATCCTTTTACTTTACTCATCTAAGTTGAGATAGTCGACAATATGCCAACTCAAGAGATTAAGAAGTCTCTTGGGCTGCTGGCATCGTCGTCATCATCGTCATCATACGATGGCTCGGGGTCGTTTGCACGACGCATCATGCCATCTTCGACATAACGGCGCATTGTAGCAATCTCATCAGCCTTCGTCTCAGACGTAGGGATTGTAGATTGAAATACGCCGACCAAATCGTCAGTCGTCATGTCGCGGTCGTCACTAAGGGCGACCATCATGGCGTCTTCGATACAGTCTTCGATGTTGCGACCTGAGAAATTATTCGTCAAAGCAACAAGTCGCTTCATATCGAAATTCTCAGGGTCCTGCTTTCTCATAGTCAGGTGGATACGCAAGATTGCCTCACGCTCACTCGGAACGGGAAGATCCACGAAGAATCGTCCCTCGAATCGGTCCACAAGTTCTGGAGCGAACTTCTCCATATTATTCGCTGTGAAAACGAAGAATACACCGGAGTCGTCTTCCTGCATAAAAGACAGGAATTGCCCAAGAACGGCATCGTGGGCGCCACCATCATGAATGCCTTCCGACTTACCAAGGAGTTTCTCCGCCTCATCAATGAAGATGATAATCGGAGCAGCAGCCCTGGCAGTTGAAAGTAGGCGATGAACCTTGGCTTCTGATTCACCGACAAGTGACCCCTTAAGATCAGTTGCCTGCACAGTAAGCAAGTTCATGCCCCATTCATTGGCTAGCGCCTTTGCAATTGCAGATTTACCACAACCTGGCACACCGGCCAAGAGTAGTCCACGCGGGAAGCGTGTAAATCCGAAATCACGGGCCTTTGCCGTGAACCGAACGCGAAGTCGTTGGCTCCAAGTTTTGAGGACTTGGAGTCCACCGATGTTTTCGAATCCAGTAAGCGGACGTGACATATTGAACCCTGCTTGCTCAACGAGTTTTCGCTTCTCGGTGAGACAGTAGTTCATGTCCAATCCTTTTTCGGAGACTAATGACATGCACAAGACGTTGTTCATTTGCTTACGGGTTAGACCACCCAAAGCATCTGCCAACGTTTCCAAGTCATGTTCGGACATAGCCTCCACTTTATCGTATCCACCGCCCGCGACAATTTCGCGGTGGAAAGCGGTGATTTTTGCAAGTCGTTCTGCCTTTTCAGGCATGTCGAATTGTGTTTGATAAACGTGCTGGGACAACTCAACAGGAATTGTCTCAGCGTTCCACCGGTTAGGTGAAACAAAGATAACTGACTTTTCTCCGTGTGGCTTACCGGCCACAATACCTTCGAAAAGTGCTAGTTGTCTGTCGACATGGTCACCGTTTTGGTCGGGGGTTCCGACATAACGGTGCCAATCTCTTAGGACGAAAATGGCACCATGGCCCTCGTCCTTTGCTCGATAGTTCGTCATGAACTCGACCGCAAACGGAATGGTTGCTCCGATTTGAGGATTGTTTGGTGCGTATACCGCGTCAGGAATAGGCTTGACCCGAGCATTCGCAATTTGCGAAGTCAATTGGTCAATTTGTTGCTCTTTTCCGTCGATCCTGGCATATACACCATATTCTTCAAATCCAACAGATTCACGCCACACAAAAACGCGGCGTCGGGTTCCTTGACCCTTCAATTTGTGGGTATGCTTCGAAGCATACTCCACGACCTGTTTAACAACCTCTTCGGTTTCGGTCGTGCTTACTGCGACACAAGGGACAGCAGCAGCAATACAAGAATGGATAGTTTTAATAAATTCCATATTTTTTTACCTCCTACGAACAGTTTTGTAGGATATGTGGGGTAGCGCGTATCCTTGCCCATTAAGGGAGTGTGGGGAAGCGCATACCATTCGCAGTGCCAATTGTAGTGGCAGCATCAAATTTGCTTTTTTACGCAGGAGACTTCGAATTCTTGTCTCGAACTGAAGTTACCAGGTAGTGGAACTAAGACCATATTACGATATGAATCAAAACATTCACGCGCGCAAGTATTTTCGCAAATACTAGTGGCGCCAATTTATTCGAAGAGTGACATCGATTAATTTCTTAATTTTTGCAGTAACCTAGTTGGGTATACTTGCCATCTAGGATTACTCGTCATCGTTCGCTCTTTTTCTTCATCAAATCGGTTTTTCTTTGGATGTTGGAGTGGAATTCCACTTCTGCCATCTTTACCATCTTGATTCCAGGACTCTTGTCCACGTGGTCATCGATGGTTCTTCGTTGATTTTTAGTCGTTCCAAATCTTGTTTTGGGGGTATCCGTTTGTATTTCTTCTTGTATTACCAGGATAGTGTAACTTGCAATGTCGTCACTTCTACTGTAACACACGGGACACCCGCCGCTCGGGCGCGCATCAATGATTCGTAATCGTATTGCTACGACCTGGCTCAGTGCGTCTGCGCGTCTTTGCGGATAATTGATGCGCGATCGTCATAGGCATAAGCCTCAGAAAAACACGCACTGCTATAAAACTGTTCTAAGTAGGTCAACGCGGATATCAACCGCGTCGAATTGATTCGGTTCGCTTCTTACCGTCGCCACCCTCGTAATACTCACCCTTTAGTTGACGCACGGCGTCGGGTGAAATTCCAAGTAGGCGTTCGAGAGCCTCCGTCAATTTGACACAATCGCCACCTTGACCTGTCGGATCTACCATGATATCTCCTGTCTCGGGATCATAGTAAATATCAATTGTTGGTGCGCTACTCAAGCGCCCCACCCCCCAGCGGCACCGCCAGCACCAGAATAGGAACCGCCAACAAGGGTCAATTTCTTGACCTTCTTCTTGGTAGTCTTCATCTTTTCTGGTGGCGCGGCATCCTCGATACTTCCTACGCTGTAGGAAGCAAGGGCGGGGTTGCGTTGCATAGCATGAGAAACTGCTGCCTTAACATAAGGCTCCATCAGTCCTTCCATTACGCCTTTATGTCCTGCTTGGTTACAACCATCCAGGACTTCTTGGTATCCGCAGATTCCGTAACCTCCGGCACGATATCCCCATTCGGCAACCGCGTCGAACTTGTCTCCGTTTTTAACGAAGCCAAGATCGTAGTTGCCTTGGGACTCATCGGTCGGGTTTCGGAAGCGGACTACAATGTCCGCATTCGGCTGGGAAAGTCCCCGCCATCCACGCACCTTGGCGTTTCGTAGGATTGTTGCCTCTGGGAATCGCTCCTTAAGAGCGGCCAGCAGCACATCCTCATTTTCACACAAAAATTCGGTTTTTGCTTGCACATAATGTGACATAATTTTAACCTCCTAAAATCAAAGATAAAAAAAAGAAGGGCCACACGATTACATAACGCAATCGCGTGGCCCTCCTTTTTTCGTTGTCTCTAACTAAGTTGGAACAAAGTCGCTTACTTCAACGGCTAAGCGGTAACCGACGCTATCAGCGTCATAATAATTCATGTTCCTTACATCCTCACAATCAGAAGTTGGTGAATGTTTCGCCGCTCATCAAAGCGGCTACCAAGTCACCACCCATCTCGGGGTTTGCGGTGTTAATCGCATCCCCAAGGTTGCTTGTGGAACGGGACTTTTCTTCCTTCACGAATGAAGGAGTGAGTTTCCCTACAATGCGGTGGTCCTTTGCACGGCCCTCGATTTGTCGCTCGCCATTCTTGAACCCATAGATTTTCATCCATGCTGTTCGGAACGGGCTGCAACCGTTTGCGAGGGCAAGGAAGTAGCGACCTCGATCCATCTGCGCCTTTTCACAGGCGATATGCATCGAGAACGTTCGCTCTCCTTTGTCCGTTTGAACCGTAACCGTAACATCTCCTTCTTTGCGAAGGAGCATATTTGGTAGGGAGTTGAATACTTCTAGAGCATCCTTCTCAGTTTTACCAGCGTTGGCGGGGTCCGCCAAGAAGCCAGTAACATAGTCCCCTTCGAGATCTTCGTCGACTTTCCAGTCGAGTTGTGACCAAGCAGGGTGGTGGTGGTTGAGGACATCATCAATGATGTCCATCGTAATCATTCCATCTTCCATCAATTGCCGCATAACGGACAAGGCTTCCTCGGGGTTCGCCACCAAAGATGGCGTTTCACTGAGGACCTTGATCATACCGTCGCGGTCAAGGACGGGTGCGATTGCTCGCAAGGAAAGAACGAACTCGGTAGGACCGGCCGTGGATCGCTTCTTGACGAAGCATTCGAAATCCATCGGCTTACCGTTCTTACCGCGAACGCCAGGCATTCGCCCAGCGTTAGTAATGGTTCGGTGAGTGGTGTGGTCGTGAATGACCAGACCCTTGCGGAAGCCAGAGTTAGAATCGCCCATAGGGACACCTTCTTTCTCCAACTTTGCAAGTTCTTCCACCGTAGGGCGAATTTTCGTCGCCTTTCGGTGGGAACCGTTTTTGTTCTGCTTTCCATTGGTTTTGTTCTGTCGATTTTTATTTGACATTTTCTTTACCTCCTAAGATTGTAATCAATTTTCTTGATTCAACGTAAGTCCGCCAATGAACGTAACTGGCTCATTGTCATACACGGACTTTAGCAACAAAATACTTTCGTTAAACGAAATATGTTCCATCTAGGTGAAGGATAACTAGCGTCTGCCCTAAACAGTAGGCTTCAGCGAGTTCACTCAACAACGGTTGCGAAGCCGCGTCTTGTGTAGTCCCCACATGCTGCACTCAGCCGTCGCCATAACTAGGTATCCTTCTATGGATTCCGAGTGTGCAGCAAGTTATGGCGCGCTGTCTTTACCTAAAAAAAGGGGGCGCTATGTTTGACTAATGTCTCACATAACGCCCCCTTAATTCTCATTACCTTCAAAATGCTACAAGTAGCATGAAACGGCTAGCGACCCGTCACCGGGCTGCTTTCCTTGATAATGCATAATTGGATAACAAGTTATTCAATTATGGACTTTCTTTCTCACGAGTGAGATTTCTATCTAAGAAGGAATAAGTGCGGCCGCTGCCTGTCCATTTTATGACCACGGCGTTCCTTCTTCCTCATTACTTATTCGTGCCTAGAGATACCGGTAATGGTAATTTTACCGGTATATGCTCTATCGAGTGTTTCCACGGTCCACCGCCGATGGGAAATTTGCCTCGGACTCCCAGGCGCAAAATGAGCGCCCTGCGTCTAGTAAGCGCGCAGCACTTACCCCCTTTCGGGTGCAGACTTCCCACCGTTTCGTTAACGGTATTCGACCTTTACGAAAAAGGTGAGCAAGCCCAATAGAGAGGGCTAACTACTTTTCTGGCCGTAGGAAACGAATGCCAATCTTCAATATATCACCTCCATTGTTTCACTGACATGCCCCCGAAGAGGACTTTTTCTCTCAAACCTTTTTCACGTAAATAGTGAAAGAGGCGTTTCTATATGAAATACATTCAGACTCCCACATGGGCCAATAACCATAGGTTGTGAACTTCAATCTGCCTTTGAACTTAAAGGCTTTACACGCGTGAGCGCGTGCTATCCTAAGTGCTTTGGCTTTTGAATGATAAGTCCCAAGTTTTTTCTTAGGGAGTCGCTTCATGAATCCCTTTTGTCCTGCTGAATAAACTTCATACATCTAAACGGCTGTCGTTACCGAAACGCTCCACTCAAGCGGGAGTTACTAGCATAGGCTAACTAATTGTCAGCCTTACTTGCTTTCAAAGCAAGACCTTTCGCATTATGAGTAAGACGCCAATCGGATTCCCCGTATTTTTCAAGAGCGATTTCTCGCCATTTGATTTGTTGTTCAATGGTTAAGGTTTCCCAATAAGCGTCCATATCAATGATTCTTTGCAAATCTGGATTGATGTTTTTACTCATCTAAACGGCTGTCGTTACCGAAACGCTCCACTCAAGCGGGAGTTACTTAAACGGGCCGAAGCCCACCGTTATCAACGGTAAAGTTCCAATAAAGAAAACGCAAGCGACCGAGGCTCACTCTTCTTCCGAGGAAGAAGGCGCGGACTTCTGCTCACGGTTGAGTCGTGCGTCGACCGACTCAAGGATCTGAGCGGCTTGGTGGACCGCTTCCTTGATAGTCTTCGCAGCCTCGCCCGCAAGCAGGGTAGCCGACATGTGTGCCATCAGTTCTCTATCAGTTTCTTTCATAGGTTTAACCTCTAAGGATAGACTATAGTTAATCTTCAATGATATGTGGCTCGCGAGATAGCGCAGCCGTGATCATCGCACTTTTACGATTCCAACGAACTTCTTCAAGAATCGTTTCGGCTTTCGCTTCAAGTGCCTTGACTCGAAATACAAGCCAAGCAATATTAACCAACATCAAAATAATTAGAATCAGTATCCAATTGTCCATCTAAGGAGTAATTCAGTAAGAATTAATGAATCTTGTAAAATGAATATGCACCAGTTCGCCAAAAGGTTACTTCGGTTTTGTCTTTCCAAGAGTTAATTCGCATTCGCTCACTGCCAACCTGGTATCGAGCCCACTTTAAGGCTTCTACAGGTAGCATACTTTCTGGCGTAAACGGCTCATTTTTATACATCAATATTTTCAACATTTTACTCTCCTAAACGGCTGTCGTTACCGAAACGCCCTACTCAAGTGAGGGTTCCTTAAACGGGCCTAAGCCCTACCGTTATCAACGGCAATAGGGTGTTATCGCAAATGTAGCAATCACTGAAGATTCCGACAAACAATAGGCGCGTTCCTGAAGATGATACCTTCGTGTTCATCGTCAGGGTTCCAGTTGTTTTCTCGAATGAGGACTTGTCCTCCGATGTGGTTGTGTCCGCATCCAGGACAGGTCAAGTTCATTCTGCCGCCAAGCGACAAAGTGACATAACCTGCATTTTCCTTGTCCGTCGGAAAATTCGCCATTAGGACGTGACCGCAGTATTCGCGAGCGCGCCCAAATTTGTCTTCTTTCAGTGCTTTATTACATATTAGTAACATATTACTCCCCTAAACGGCTGTCGTTACCGAAACGCCCTACTCAAGCGAGGGTGACTTAAGTGAGTCGTGCTATCTCCAAGAAGGATCTAATCGTGACTCGGTCGTCGTTGACGACATAAAAAGTAAATAACGCAAAAGACATCTCGCATCACTCAAAGCAAGCGTGAAGTTCCTCTTTCATCACAACAAACCACTGGCCGTTCTCTTTAAGGATAACGGCGGGGTTTGGAAGTGGACTTTGAACTTCGCCAACCGTGCAGTTGCGGGTAAACGCAACAAACGATTCTTCGAAACGGTCTGAAACAGCGACATGTTCGCCTTCGTTACCAAAGACATTTGCCAACTTGTTTGTCATCCAAGTAGCGCAAATGTCGGCCCAGGCGTCATATGCTTCATCTTCAGTCGTTCCTGCTCTCCAAGCGCGCACGATAAATGTATCAGGCATCATAGTATTACTCTCCTAAAATAACAAAAGGGCACCGCATAAGTAAACTTACACGATGCCCTTTAGTTATATGATAGTTCTCTATCTGACGAGTGCGGGGGTTCTATATCCCGCTACCTTAGAGGTCAAGTTAACATACCTATGACATACGTCAACATTTCCTCCCTTTTTCAATCAAGCCTCCGATCACAGGGACGATACGTCCCTCACTTCGCTCGATGTCGGCTTCATCCGCAGTTGTTCCTCGGAGTATGGCATAGGACCATTTCCAAGGCTTTTATCGACGGACGATATACTCCCCTAGAACTGTTTTGTGGATAAACAAGCCAAACCTGTCCGTCATGTGGACTAATCATAAATGGGCCGAAGCCCGCCGTCGTCGACGGCCATAAGAAAGGTAAATCCGGCGCAGCACACCGCTTAGGACATGGTGGCGAATCCCGTGGCGCCCAGGGGGCGTCCATTTTCATCACGAACCAAGCCATCCACGATCAAGAAGTCCGTGCGACCAACAGCGAGCAAGCCCGTCCCAGCCAACGCAGATACCAACATCACCACACCATCCTGCTTGTCAGGCAGGGGGCGGCGGTTACCATCTTTGTCGACGAGGATAGCCTCACCGTAAGTCACTCGGCGGATCTCAACGGGATGACCTTCAACGGTCACCGTGTCCACAACAATGCGCTCATCTGCAACACGAACCGACTCTCCCGACTTGGGGATGGTGAGGGTAGGACCCTCAGCCAAAATCAAGTTGACATCGTGCGGCGTGTAGTTAACAAATTCTGCTTCCATTTTTCTCTCTCCCTAAATTAAGAAAGGCATCGCATAAGTAAACTTACACGATGCCTTTTTCCTTAACAGGGGGCCACTAGTAGTTCATCCCGCAATCACCATAGGTGCATTATGGTTAGCGGCGTGCTTTCATACTAAACTAGTGGCCCCCTTTCGTCCAAACTCATTTAGACTAAAGACGCCCCCGGATGTGACTCCCAACAATTAGGGTAGTGCTACTTCGAATCCGGTAATGGTCGTCAGTTTTGCAAGGCTTTTACATTCCTCGCTGCCCTATGGCGCTGTGCCATCTGAATTTACGAACAGGGCTGTCCGCGTGGCCTCGGCCACGGCTGGGGTTAGGATACTTGCATAGATATCACTTGTCTCCTGTTACAGAGTGTGCGGCCAGGGGCCGTGAGAAGGGTGCTGTTGTTGTTGTTGTCACGGTCAGATGCCGTGATCTGCTGGATTGCCGCCAACGAGTGCTTCACGAATGTCCGCATCGATAGCGTCGTTGATGTCGATGCTATCCTGCTTTGGGGGCAGGTTAGCAGTCACAACTTTCGTCTCGACTGTGTCACATTCAGTGGTGGTTTTCAACACTTCGGCCGAAGCCTCCATGTTCAAAGAACCATCTTCGTTGAACACCAATCCTTTCTTCTTCTCTTCTTGCTCGTTTCCAAATTTGCTTGCGCTCATTTTCAAACCTCCTAAAGAATTGCCATAAGGCAATTCGTTTACAATTGTCTTCCCAACGCGTATTAATCGCGCCCTACCACGAAGATAAGCGGCCAAGGTGCGACCTTGGTGCTAATCTTCTTCCTAAGATTGTAATCGTATCTCCTTATCCGGGAGGAAGCCTTCGATCTTCTGCGAGAGGACTTCAACGATAGCGTGATAGATTCGGCTAGCGACCGCCACTTCGCTAACTTGTATTCCCTATAGGCATACGCCTGGGAGGTGGTTTCCGCCACTTCCATAGCATATTGGTTATCCCCAAGGAATGCTCTATGATGCTTTAACACATCTAAACCGGTCTGCCCATGGCAAGGTCCGTGTAACTTCCACAAGCAGGCGTTCCCTTCTAGTGCCAACTAGGTTACGGTATGGTGGCCGATTTTGGGTTCGCTTGTTTCTCATTATACTTTCCTCATGGTTGATAGTATTCTATAGGCCGAATACCAAGGCCCAATCGATATCCCGCGCAAGTGGCGAGAAATCGATTGTATTAAAGCAACCTAACCATGGACGACTCTAGGGTCACGTCCGGTTTTCATCTATACTCTTCTAAAGCGTTAAATCAGGTTTGGATTCACCATGACTTAAGCCTACGACATACTGTCTACGGCGCAATCTATCATGTATAGCCCAAAATCCTTCTTAAGAGGCCACGGCTACGTGGCCTCCCGCTTATTCAACAGTTGGCGAGGACTTCCACCTCATTTTTACTACACACAAAAGATGTGCAGCAATCGACCTTATTTATTCTAGCCGAAACTGTCGTCTTGCAAGGCTCTAGTCCTCGCTGATACTGTCATATCATACATAATGCATAACATTCACTCATATCTATACTCTTTCTAGGCTGGCTGCTGACAAGCAAGTCATTTAGTGGGTTACCACCATCGCCATGTCTCAGGCTAATTCGTGTGCTTCATCTTTGTCCAAGTGTCGAAGTCTAACGAAATATTTATCGTTTAACTTCGTTCTATTATTCTACTTCGATTTCAGTGCTTGCGACACCTACCTTCGATACCAGGGCTCTGTCCTGGAGCCAGCCACTCTTTCTATACTCTTCTATTCAGTTGCGCTTTAAGCAAGCATACCTAATCTAAACGGAATTCCTCATATGATCTCGACTTCGCCTCTAAGCGGTCAGCCAATTGACCATACGCAACGATTCTCTTCGTATCCCGTATTCTGTTTTTCAATCGCTATTACTGTCCGTGCTTCGCTCCTATGTTTCCATAGCAACCACGCCTTCAAATTTGACACTCACGATTAAGTATGCTCTAACACGCAACGGCGCGATAGAGTTTTATTTTTTTTGGAACCTCATATTATTCCTAAAAGGTAAAGTCCGAAGACAATAACATGAGGGTGTTCCCCCGCGAAGGGGAACGGCATCTAACGATGCTCTATCTACTATCCGGGAGCAGGGGCTTGTGACTCCCCATATTGCTCATCCGGATTTGAACTCAATCAACGCAAGTTTGTATCGCGACTCAACATCTCAATCTCAAATAATGTTGCATTGTTATACTACAACATTAACCGCCTTCGAATGCGTTTCTTTCATGTCTATTGTCTATCACTCACACATCATTAGTGCTACTTAGTAACTTGTCCGGCCTAGGCGCGGGGCTTTCAGTTCTTCATGGCGTCGATTACTCCCTACAAGTAAAATGGCTGGGCGATACCATGCCTTTTACTTCTCAACTGCTGTTGCTGTTGTCCAGAAAGGGTGCAGTTACCTCCCTTCCTCATTACTTATTCGTGAGTTGTTATACCGGTATTGGTAAACTAGTCACTAAAACTCGTAACTATGCCCCACTAAGAGTTACAGTGCTTCTCAGGCTCCGACCTAAATCGGTTTACCTCCGCACTCGCTTAGCGAGGTCTTGGTTTTTCATTGGTGAATTCACGCAAGCATTCACTCGTTGGCGATCAGGATGGGGACGACGTCATCCCAAGGGATGCCGTCTTTGTTTTTCTCCCAGTCTGCACCAGCGTCGTCGTTGGCTCCATCGGAAATCCACTTGACTGCGTAAAAGCAGCAGTTGGAGTTCTCCAGGGCCCGGACAATGCCAGCGAGTTCCATCTCGACAGCGTCCCAGAGGTAATCAGATTCCTCTAGGTGTGCGTGAGTGTTGTCACCAGTTCCAGTCATCCCTCCAATGATGGCGCGGACGCCGTCAGGAAGGACAAAGTTGCTGAGGTCGATCTTTCCGAAGATTTCCTCCATGAAAGGAGTCAGATGCTTCGGGTAGTCAGGGACGAATTGACCCATGATGTGGGTAGCGTCCATGTCTCGCTCAGCGACTTGATCAGGAACAACGAGCGCCCCAACGGGGTGCGTCTGAGAACCTGCTGTTCCAACGTTTACTATCGTGGTTACCCAAGGGTAGTCGTATAGCACGCGTTGTGCAGCAAGTGCAGCGTTGATTTTGCCAACGCCTGTGAAGATGATGTGCCATCCGCGTTGCTCAAGGCTAACACGGACGTCTTTGGACATCTTCTCAAGTTCAGGTTCACACGCCACCAAAAGGACCTTATCAAAGTCCTGGGTTTCAGCGGCGCTCATTTTCATGCTCAGTGCAATTCCTACGAAGAAGAACAGCACAAAGGTTGCGGTTTCCATAATCATGTCGATCTAGGCCGGGTTTACCCCGACGTAGCCCCACTAAGAGTTACAGTGCTTCATAGGCTCTGCTCGTAAGCAGTTTACCTCCGCACTCGCTTAGCGAGGTCTTGGGTTATTGTTCGTCGTCTGCAATTGCAAGAAAGCAACTTTAGTCCATCTTGTAAAGGGCGTCAGGCCCTTCGTGTCGACAGTTGCAGTTCTCTTTTGTGCAGTAACTTGTAAAGTTGCGGTGAGCATTTCGAATGCTTTCCTTCAACTCATCATCAAGTTTAGGGACGATTTCTGGGATCGCGTGGATCGAAGGGTCCAGAAGTTGACAGTCCCCTCCGCAATCGTGACAGTAGGTGTAAACCCTTCCGTAGTGCGAAAAGTGCGCGGCATCAGGGTGTTCACATTGGGTCAAGATGCAGGAAGGCCCGTAAATCCAACGGTCCAATCGATCTCCACTCGTCCAGTTCAACAGTCCGAAGACTGACATCATAATCATCATCGTTTCAACAAACATTTTGGATCTCTCCTATTAATCGCCCATAGTGGCGATTGCCGAGGAATCGAGGGCAACTAGGCCCCCTTCCTCATTACTTATTCGTATATTCATATACCGGTATTGGGAGTTAAAGGCACTTCAACCCATCCAGGGGACGCTTCTCCCTTTTCTATGGGGCTACCATCTTCGTATTCCATAGACCAATAGATTTGAATCTCGTTTGTCCCAATACGTCGCTCTTTGCGAACAAGGTGAAACTGGGGTCTTCGACGTAGGAAGTTAGAAAGTGAAGGTGAAGAAACACCCTCACGCGAGTTAGTATTGACCCATTCTTTGATTTGGGTAAAAGAAACTTGATGCTGACCCTGCTTCCTAAAAGCAACAAAGCACCGTTCAATGCTGCGGATCGTGCGTTTATACTTAGGACTCATCCCTTTGTATCCGTCGTCCTCTTTTTTTTTAATATCGCCTACGGCGGCTGCTTGAACGACACGACGGAACGTTTCCCAAGCGCATTCCTTCTCAATAGAAAGTTTGTCTAGTAGTTCTCGGTCTTTCTTTGTGATACGAATGGTCGTAAAATCTTCTTCGCGTCCCGCGTCTTGACTCACCATGATACGCCCATACCTATAGATTACTTAAGTGTGTCCCCATAGAAAAGGCCCATATTTGTCTATGGGATGGAATTTAAGTAGCGAAAGAAAGTGCTTGATAACATGAAGACCTACAAGGTGGACATTACGTTGCAAATTAGCAGTATGAATGAAGAATCAGCCGAAAACAAGTTGGAGGCTTTTCTTTCTGCGCTTGACTTGAAGAAGAACGAAAAAGTCGAACTGCTCGAATCTGGCGAATTGGTCGACATGGAAGATGACCCAAAGCCAAAGAAGGGCGGGAAAAAGCGGGATATTTCCATTGACTACGATGATGACGACGAAGATGATTGGGACGATTCATGGGATGATGAAGACTGGGATTCACTCGATGAAGACGAGGACGAAGACGAAGAGGATGACGAGGAAGAAGATGAAAAGCCCGTGAAATCCAAGAAGTCTAAGTCAAAGGAAACGGGTAGCGACCCTGAAGAAGACGATCTCAACAAACTACTTTCCGAAATCAACGACGACTCCGACGATGACGACGATGACGACGACGATGACGACGACGATTGGGAAGATTGGGAGTAACTTAAATCCGAATAAGCGGTGGGGTGTATCATGGCATGGTATAAGGCCCCAAAGCATCAGGTTTTATCCGAGGCCCAAAGTAAGAAGGCATTGAAGGTTATAGGCGTCGACTATGACGAATTGCCTTTGATAAAGTTAAGCGATGCGGCTATTATCGACTTAATCAATAGCGGTAGCATTGTTGTTCCTGGCGATGTAATACGAATACATCGTAAAAGTAAGACCGCAGGAGGGGATTTTGAATATTACCGAAGGGTAGTGGTATAAGCCTAAATTGCTATACTGATGCATCGGCTGAGCAAAATGGTGATGACTTTCAAGCAAGCATCGCATGTGTTATTGTAGTGAATGGGAGCAAAAAGATTCTATTCGCTGGTGGAAGACCGATTGGTAATTTTAATAGCAATCTAGCCGAAATGATCGGTATTTGTTACGGCCTAGAGCAAGTCAAGATTACTTGTAAGTCGCTAGACATAGTCCCAGAAGAGGTTCGTATTTGCTGCGATAACCAGTCGGTTGTTGACTTATGCACAGGATTTTCGGAAACGGATTCAAATAGAATGAGCAGGCTTTTGTCGGAAGTCGAAAAGATGGAGCGAGGGCTTGAAAATGTTCACTACCAATGGGTTAGGGGTCATTCTTCGAACAAATTTAACCAATTGGCTGACTATATTGCTTACAACATATTGAAGGGCTAGGCTTATGGTTCACTGACTGGTGGGATGAACAATGGTGATGGGAGGCTTGCCGGAAATCGCGGAGGAAATGCCCGAGCCGTTGAGGTTCTATTGGTATGCTTCGGAAGATGATTTCGATGAAGAAGGCAATCTCAATCTCACCATTACGGCTGGGCGACTAAAGCATAAGTGGGTTCCCGCCAACAAGACCGCAGCCCAAATTTACATTCGTGAACATGAGGATGCGGCAGGCCTACGCGCACGCGGGCAAGATCTTCGAATCGTTTGCATTCGGTCATATGATATCGAGGATTTGACCGAACGCTATGAGCATAAACTAGAGAAAGGACTTAGTGGACTTATCATCAAGACTCCTATTGAGGTATCTATCCCTAGGGGTAGGAGAGGGTTAACGCCACCACCATTCTATACGAGCGGTAACACGGATATTTACTCGGCTATTCAGACTACGGAAGTTTCATCGGTTCAAACCGAAATCATGTCCGATGAAGACGTTCTAGCATTATCTGTTATGGAAGTCCTCACGCCATCCGCATATCAAGAAGATGCAACAAATACTCCTGTGGTCGACGGCGTATGCGATCTTCGAATGGGTAGCAACGACAAAAACGAGATTTGTGAAACTTGTAATAAGAATCGGCTAGAAATGGACGCGGAAAACTCCTGTGTCGGCCATTTCGGTCATATTGAGTTGGAAGCACCCATCCCTAAGATCCTATACATGGGAATCGAAAAGCGAATCGGTCGTCCTGGCTATCCTCTATTGTATACGCTAAACCACGTTTGTCATTCTTGCTACCACGTTCTGCTTCCAAAAGAAATCTTAGCCGAGGCGGCTCCATACTTGGAACGACAGTTTGAGTTAGGAAAACGAAATTACCAAGCCTACCAGAACATCAAGTCTATTCTCAATGCACGATTCCAGCGCTATTGGGAAAGGGGCGTTCGTAAAGAATGCCCCCATTGTGAAGCCTATACGCCAAAATTCGAGTTTGTCCACACGCCTATTGCCGAGTTCTTCGTCCGAAAATCAAATGCTGATGCTCGATACTTCGACGGCGCGACTAACTTTGACTTTGCCTATGTCCGCAACATTCTAGCCAACATCCCCGATGATCAAGCCAAGATTCTAGGATTTGACCCCTCTAAGGCTCGTCCTGAAAACATGTTTTACGGTGTGATGCCAGTTGCCCCCAACCCGCTACGCCCAAAACGAGAAGTGCCAGGAAAAGCGTTAGATTTGGATGACCTAACTAAACTATACCAAGACGTCGTATACGCAAACAACGCACTTAGGACGGCCAAGTTGAAGGGCTATGCTCAAAACTCTTTGAACAAGAATCGACAGCGCCTTTACTTAGCAGTATCGCGAGTAACCGATAACCAACTTGCGAAAATAGGCTCTGGAGGAACAACTATGCAGCGAAGTTTCCAGGGTGGCGAAAAGAAGGTATCTTACAAGGGAATTATGAATCGTTTCACCGGTAAGAAAGGAAGGTTCCGAACCAATCTGCAAAGTAAGTATGTCGAAGAAGTCGGTTATTCAACGGTCGCGCCAAACGGTGACTTGGCTATCGACGAAGTTGGCGTCCCAATCAACATGTGCATGAATACTGCAATCGAAGAAAAGGTTACTATGGAAAATATAGAACGCTTGACTCAAGCGGTAATCAATGGGCCAAAGAAGTATCCTGGTGCAATTGACGTTGTCCTCAATGGGGATACTTATGACAAAAGTGATGGTAACTGGCGAGACTTGACTGATGAGAAGTTAAGTGATGAAGCAAGGGAGCGAGTGTCTAAACTTCTTGAAGTCGGCAGCATCGTTAAGAGGCATATTATTCGAAACGATATCGGTTTATTCAATCGAGCGCCATCACTACACCGTCAAAGCATTATGGCTTTGCGTGCAGTCCCACTTGATCAAAAGAACCTAAGTTTTAATGCGACTATTTGTGATCCATTCAACGCTGACTTTGATGGCGATGCGATGAAGATTCACTTCGTTCAGAAGATAGATGCTATTACGGAAGCAAAGTCACGAATGGCCCTGACGAAGAACATCATTCATGCACGGTATGGTAAGTTGGCGTTAGCAAATGACCAAGATCAGGTGTCAGGTATTTACCTTCTAAGCCATACTAATAAAAGGAGGAAGGGGGAGTGGAATCCAGGAACGGGGCTAGGATACTCGCAGGAAGGGCTACCATATGTTTCTAAAGAAGTGGCGCTCGAAGTTTTCAGTCGCACTTATTCCCAAGATAGAAAGAATGGCTCCAATAGGTGGGTCACAAGTTTACCACCTAGCGATATTACCGCCCCCGATGGCTCGGAGTGCTTTACTGGTCGTTCTTTGTTTAGCCATCTATTTACGGTATTAGACTGCGAGTATGTTTCTGCTAAGTTTGGTGGTAACACTCCCATTGTTGACGAAGAAGGCAACATCATTCGTAATGACGATGGCAAGCCAGTAAAAGAAACGGTGATTATTGAAAATGGTAAGTTGATTCAAGGAACTTTAGAAAAGAACGCTATTGGGGCAAAGGGTGGTTCTATCGCTCCTTCATTTTACTATCACGAAGGGTATGAAAAAGGCCAGGAGAAACTTGTCGAGTTTATCGAAATGTCCACGCGTCTAGGACTGATGGCTCACCGTGCTATTGGGTTTACTATGGGTGTTGCAGATGTAAAAGGAAATGAAGTCTCACAGGCGAAAGTGGAAGAAATGTTCGCTAAAGCAGCAGACGAAATCGAAGAAATCCAGGCGGCATTCGAAGCAGGCAACATCTCGATTTATGCAAAAGGCGATCAAGATAAACTCGTTTACGCCGATCAAGATCCTATCGGGTTCATGGAAGAAGTCGTATATGAGGTAACGCAAAAATTCGAGAAGGCAACTCTCGGTCCAATTCAAGACTTCCAAGGGTCAGGAAATACTATGCAAATCTCCGTTCGTAGTAAGGCGCGTGGTAATGACTCAAACGTGCAGCAAATGGGCGGCTCTTATGGCTTAGTCATGGTCGGTGGACGACGTGTTCGTAACGGTATCAATTCCGATCGAGTGCTTGCTACATACCCTAAGAATTCAAACCGCCCAGAGCATATGGGCTTCATCAAGTCAAGTTATTCTAGTGGAATGGAGCCAGATGAGTATTTCCTTACTTCCATCGGTGGTCGCCGGTCAACGGTTGAATCGGGTATGGGTAACATTTCAAAATCTGGATATCTTGAGAGGAAGATGATTAAGGGCATTGAATCCTATGTTGTAGACTCTGATAAGAGAGTAATCAATACTAGAACTGGTAGGGTTATCTCCCCAATAGTCGGTGAAGACGGCCTACGACCGTTTCATATTAGACTGCACGATAGCGAAGGACACACCATTGAGTTGCAGCCCTTGTTTTATGACTTCGAGTGCAAGCATGGTGTTTATTTAGAAAATACTTGCGACCAATGCTCAAACTCTTCCGACTTAGATACGTTTTACCAACAAGTCGAAGATTTGGTTAAAGGGAATAGAGTTGGGCCTTCTGATAACGCTATGTCTTTGGTTATGACCAAACTTGCTAGTCGCGAAGTCACCAAGCCTAATGTGAAAAAGATGGCGAAGAAGTTTGTAGCATATTATTTAGATTCGCTATGCCCACCAGGAGAAGCGATCGGTGCTGTCGCTGCGGCGTGCATGGGTGAGCCAGCAACTCAAGCGGCTCTCCGAACATTCCACTTCGCAGGTAAAGCATCGTTCCAAGGATCAATCGACCGCCTTGTAGAGATTCTTGAAAGTCCGCTAAAGGCAGGATCCGATACGAAGAATCAACAATCTATTCTAAGGTTTAGAGAAGATATTGATGAAGTTACAGCAAAGAAAGTTGTTGCCGCGTTGAGGACAGTTTTCGCTAGTCGAGTCATTAAACTAGTGGAATATGACTTGGGTTCCGACTCTATGGTTGTCAACCTTGATTGGAATAAAATGGCGCTATACAATGTTAGCACTGATACTCTTTTGAATCGATTCAATAAGCAACTAGACAAATTCGATGCGATAATGGTTACTGAAGGTCTTCAGCAAGGCGGAGTCATTGTCATCAATGCTAATTCGGGTAGTGACCCAAAAAAGCACCTATACATCAAGGAAGCACTCAATTCAATTGTAATCAACGGGTTTACAACTACGGAGTTTGAAATTTACTTGAAGCAACCAGAAGATGACCTAGAAAATCTTGGTCGCTATTGGCTTGACGTCCGATACTGTGGGAATACGTTCCTAAACTACTGTGAAGAGTTGCTAGGTGATTATATCGACATGGAGTTTAGTAATACAAGTAACATTGGCTGGATTTACAAGAAATATGGGCTTGAAGCAGCGCTGGCTTCTATCCGCGAGCAAATAGACTTCCAAATGAACGGTAATGCTGATGTTGACGGGGTAGGTGAATACGACTATCGTTATATCGTGACGATTGCGGACATTATGGGTGAAGAAGGTGAAATGGGTAAGTTAGGGCCTTATGGAATCGCCGCTCTCAACAATCCAAGTATTCTTGCTGGTTGCTCACTTGAGCGACAATGGCCGCAAATCGCACACGGAGCGATCATGGGTAACTTTGATCCGCTAGGCGGTGTTGCTGAATCTATTGCTGTTGGGAAAACCATCCAGGTTGGGAACCAAATTTCCAATGACCTTTGACCTCATTCCAATAGTCGCTCAAAGCCTTGTGAAGCATTTTGTTTGCTAGATAGTTTCCAAGCGCTATCACATTGTAATAGTGTGTCTTTGCTACTCGAATCTTAACTGCTTGCACATCGTAGTTTTTTGAAGGAACCCACTCTTTATCGGGCCGAGTTAGTAATCGTAGATCCTTATACAACTGGGCAGAACCCACCCGTATTTGATGGAGTCTAGCGCATACTTCGCAAGGATGAATCACCCAAGTATCGGGAGTATTACCCCTACCACGCTTGAAATGCCGGACATGCTCATGCCCACAAAAGCAATCGAAAACGATGGTCTTCATAGGAAATCCTCGATACGCAACTGAACATGAGTGTGCCGAAGCATATCGTTGGATAGGCCGATTCCGTATAGAATGTGGTCAAGTTTGCTAATCACGTTTTTCTCGATAATCATGTCAATATCTAACTCGTAATCCTTGATCTGTTCTGCTTCTTGGAACGCGATGTATCCACCAGAAGGAATCCAAGTGGGGCCATCCTTAGCAAAAGTAGTTTTGTAAGAGTCGCCCTTGTCCAATTTCGGATTCATTTCATCGGAAATAACGACGTTATACCAAGCGGCGGCGCGATGCGCCCCGCTTAGAACCGCATAGCATTGGTCGGACTCATCCTTAGCATCAACACTTGCAGAAGGGTTGGTATGCGCGTTATCCAACATCGGGTGGCCGATATTCTTAGGAATCCACTTGCCAAGCCTTGCACGCGAGAACAAGTCATTCTTGGGAACCTCACCGTCGCGAATAGACTTCACAAACCGACGAAGCATACCAAGGACTTCTTGCGGGTGGGCATCATCCCAAATCATCTTAATCGCATCCATTTGTGCCTTACGACCAATCTTAGCGGTGTTAGCGTGCTTGGCCTCAAGGCCCTGCATCTTGATACGAGAGTCAATATCGACCTTGCTAATCGAGAACGGGTCTTTTAACGAAGGATCCCAAGAGATACGTCCTGCATAGCGGTTACGACGAGGGAGGTAAAATGAGTCCATCAAAACCTCGGCTTCCACCTCGACAGCATCGGACTCGAATTCCTTTTGACAAATTGCTGTAAGTTTGTCACCTAATTCAACGGAAATAGCCGCGCACTCTTCATTGGTCTTATCATCACCCAATTTGAAGAAGATAGAATCGGTGTGGCCGTAAATCGCTTCATAGCCCATCTTTTCCCCTTCATCCTTTAGCAACATCAAAGCCTTACGACCACCATAGGTAATCGTCCTAGCGATATCAATGTCTGCCCATGCGTAGCCTTGGAACGCCTGCAAACCATAGAAAGTCGCGCGTAGGCGCTTTACAGTCTTCTGGGCATCGTCCCACTTCTTATATTCGGTTGAGCCTTTACCATGCTCTTCTGCCGCCTTTGTTCGCTTCGCTTTGTAGTCGTCACGAAGCACATCTAACTCCTTTACACAACGAGGAAGGATACCTTCAGGGCTACGCTTGAACCTACAACCATCACCGATGATATCGTCTTCGCTTTCATCGCCTTTGGCGACCTTTGTTTCCCAACTAGCATTGAACGCAACCATCATACTAGGGTAAAGACCAGAATAGTCCAACATCACTACATTCTTATGCAGGCCTATCGTGCCTAACTTTTCTGGGTCTAGAACGATCGCACCTTGAAGGCCCCAATCATCGTCTTCGTCACCCCATCCTGTCTTCTGCTTGAAGTCTGCCTTACGCATGAAATAAACGCGGGCGTAAGCCGAGCCACTGAAAGTGGACTTGAATTGGCAGCGAGCAAGAGCCTGCAAGTTTTGCTGGCCTTGAATAGCATCAACACTAGCCTCGATTTCAACCATCAACATAACGTCACGGTAGTTGTAGTAAAGATAGTCGTCCATAAACTGGTCATAGTCGGCATCATAGAAGTCAGGCCTAAACTCCGTCTTACCACGACCAAACAAAGACTGACCGACAACATCGAGTTTCATTGAAGGAAGGTTAGTCGACTTCGAGTCACGATAGATTCGCTCGTAAAGACGGTCTAGGGAAACAACGATGCGCCCTGGAATGGGTTGGTCTTGCCAGCGATACTGTGCGCCTTTGAATGTGGGAACCTTCATCTCACGCCCCTTAACAATAGAGGGAGGTGCTAGACGGTGCGCGCCCACACCTGTTGACTCAAGGCGGCGGTAAAGAGTGGGAAGATCATAGAATCCCATACCCCAAGCAAGGAGAACATCGGGGTCGGTGACTTCAACGAAAGTCACGAAGTCTTCGAGCATTGAAGCCTCGTCACCATAGTATCTTACGACTACATCATCGCCATCAAAGGTCTTTTGCTGAATATCCTCATTATAAGATGGGTGCATACACCATTGGTAATGTTTCTTGGTGAAACTATCGTAAGCACCGATGACGTTTATTTCTTGGAAGTCATAGCGGTCTTGCCTACGAAGACAATTTTCTGGACCATCGTCCTCTTGAGTAAACTGCAAGGCCTCTAAGTCAATGAATAACTTCCGCATTTCAAATTGCGGGATTTCTTCATAGTTGTCAATCAAGTATCGATCCTCAAATGGAACATCGGCTTCAAACGAAGGCGTGAAGTTTTTCCTAAATCGGTAAATATCGTTCGGTGAATCAAGGTATACTTTGAGTAACTTCTCACCTTCTGGAGAATAATAATCACCTTCTTCAAAGGAAACATCGATGCCCCATAGATGCTCTTCGATGGTTGACTGGACTTGAACATAGGGAATCTTACGATAGTCGCCACTTAGGTCAACCCACTTGTTGCCCCTTCGCTCGCGCTTCTTTAGCAGATAACGAGGATTCACGAAGACATATGGTCGGAATTTTTCGAATTTCTCTTTACGAACCCACTTGCCGTCTTCTAATTCACGCCATCGAACGATAACATCATCACTAGGAGATACGCCATAGTTAGTAGTCTTATATCCACTAGATACAATCATTGGGAACGCCCCCTAATTTCGTTGACAAGACGCATAGCAGTAGTGAACGCATTATAGCAAATATCACACTCTACTAAGTGAGCATTGAAGACGGTCAAATCGAGTCGACCGCTCCCATCGAAGAACATTCTCCGGTAATTCACGCAAGCACTAGGAATCATTGGGAATCCTCCTTGAAGTAGTCTTCAATTTCGCTGGGGGTCGCTACCTTTCCGCGTTCAAATACAGGCTCACGATCAGCGAGCATGGCCTTGAACCATTCAATTACCTTCCAGCCTTCGCATCCTTTGAAACACTTGAAAGGCCCATCCTCGCGGAAGCGAAAGTGGTTGTGGTCCGTATCGCCACCAAAATGCTCACACACAGGGC
>Ga0181577_10000983_pt1 | contig 23027 bp, 27 predicted proteins | sample 101ome_21_FD_132468 | JGI IMG/M metagenome (GOLD analysis project Ga0181577, IMG submission 132468) | Coastal salt marsh microbial communities from the Groves Creek Marsh, Skidaway Island, Georgia - 101413BT metaG (megahit assembly) | ecosystem: Environmental > Aquatic > Marine > Intertidal...
AGACCGTTTGCTCTAGCAACAAACCGAGTAAACGCAGGAACCTCGATATCAGAAGAGGTGGAGTTACTCAGTGTCACGGTACCCGATGCGTTGCTACGACTACGAGGAATGTAGTCAAACAAGTTAGCAAGAGCCAGAACTGATTCTCGCTGCTGAGCGGTGGACAAGAAAGTTTCGCTAGCGGCCCGGTCAATGTAGTAGTGCAGGACGTCTGCTGTGTTAGCCCATAGGTCTACCATAACCATACCAAAGTCGGAAGGATCACGGTCAGTCCACTCGGGGGCCACACGGGCAGCACGAGCAAGGAGTTCGGTCTTGATCGTGTCGTAATCGCGACTAGCGTAATCAAAAGGCATTAGAGTAGCGGGCTTTCTTCCGTGAAGTCGTCTAGGGCCACCGAAATAGTGGCTACACGAGGTCTAGATATAGGCAATGAATATAGGACTTTTACAACGGCTGTAGTCTCGTAGTACGGGTCTTGTTCGACGGAAACTCCACTTATAGCGACATCGCTAATGCGGTCATTAAGTTCCATCTTAGCATCAATAGTAATTTCTGCTGAGGTTAACTCGTCGATGGGCTCAAAAAGATGTTGCTGAATACCAACGCCATAGGTAGGCAACCCGAATCTCTCAAAACGAGATGTTACTAAAACGTCAATAATCTTCTGTTCAGCAATGGTTGTTGGAGAAGTTACTGTGGCAACACGCCCACCAGAGAATTGGAAGGGGGTTTTAATGCTGGCCAATTTTTACCTCTCAATTCTGTGAGGGTTCAGAACATGTGTCCCCACGTCTTGGGGCCTACAATACCATCTACGTAAAGACCGTTGGTCTTTTGGTAGCGGCGCACAGCGCGTGCTGTGGCTGGACCGAAGCGACCATCCGGCTTTGCTCCAACCTTCTTCTGCACCATCACCACGTACTTACCTGTGCTACCAACTTTGATGGACTGGCCGGGGTACGCTTCCTCAGACGCAGGAGCAGGAGCGGGGGCAGGTGCAGGAGCAGCCTTCTTAGCCGGTGCTTTCTTCGCTGGCTTTGCGCAGTCGCACTCGGCTGCGTGCCCGCTGGACATATTGCCCCAGATACCGTCTGCTTCTAGACCGTGCTTCTTCTGCCAAGCCTTCACAGCGGCATCAGTCTTTGGACCCCAGTCACCGTCAACGGGCTTTGCGCCGACAATCTTCTGGACTTCCTTGACTGCTTCACCCTGTGCTCCCTTGCGGAGGGACTGGTTACCCTGCGCCTCTGCTGGGAGGTCTTCAACTTCTGGCTGTGCGTTCGGGTCTGGCTTAGCATCGCCCAAGCAGTACTGCCAGTGCCATGCTTCCCACCACTTGGAGTTGCGGTCAGAAGTCTGGAGATAGAAGCCGTACTTGGGGGCGTTCTCGCAGAGCCACTCAAAGCAAGCGCCGCTCATGCCACGAAGACGACCATTACTGTCTTCGTAAGCAAGGTCAATTGCGAGACCCCAACCGTGGTTGGAGCCGCGCTTACCCTCGGGATCGGGGGTTGCTGAGGGGGCTTTTCCGGGCTTCAAGTACCAGTACTTACCTTCGTAGGTACGGCGCACCTGAGGCGAGCGCCCAAGGTCGGTGGTTGAGTACCGATCCATGAACATGCGCAACTGGCTCTCAAATGAGCGGTAATCCCCAACATTACGGAGTTTGTGCCCAGCAGCGAGAGCCGCGTCGTACATCTTGTTGAACTCTTCAGCAACAGGAGCGTACATCTTGCCACCCGTCTTAACGCGAGCAAGCATAGACTCCGGCAACTGGCCGTTCTTCAACCCTTTGAGGGCTGACGGCATTTGAACAGGAATGCAGGGATAACCCATTTAGATCACTTCTCCAAGTTAACAGCCGACGCAGTGGTGTCACCGATTGGGCCTTTAGCCGCGGCAACGCTCTTTACGACGGACAAGCCTGCGGCAACAGCAGCAGCCTTGAGTGAATCACCGATTCCAACTGAGAGGATGTCGACAGCGTTGGTACCCACCAATGCAACGAGGGTCTGTGCAAATGTTGCAACAGCGCGCTCAGCGACGTCCTTAAGGAACTTAGGTTCAAACATATCAATACCTCCGTAGGGGGTTGTTACTCCATAACCATAGCACATGGGGGGCTATGGAGTGACTAATCTAGTTACGTGTGATCTTAGCGCCAAGAAACGCTTCGTCGATCTCCTCTGCTGTCAAATCACCGTCGATGGCGGCAGCAGCAAGACGCTGAGCCACATTGGCTACAGCCACAAAACCGGCCAGAAGTGCGGCTTTGTGCATCTCGATATCGCCAATAATTGCCGCACCCGAGATAATGCTGAGGGCTGAGGCCGTGAAAGTAGCGAACAAGCGGATAGCAATGTCGCCAGCAATGCGAAGTTTATTCTTCATCATCACTACCTCCCCAGATGGCAAACCCAATCATGTGAGCAACCAGCGATATGCCGCTGATCCATAGAGCCCACTTAAGCACATCTCCAGACAGCGTAATCAATACAAGAGCGGTACCAGATATAGTCCATACGAGGGCATACCCCTCCTTAAACATTCTTTTTAGCATCAGCGTCTCCTTCTGCCACCTCCCGCGGGGGCGGCGGCTGCTGCTGAGACTGTGGCCGTCACTGCCACAACAACACGTCGATCTTCGACGTTGATGCGGCTACCTGAAGGAACATAAGAGTCAAACGACCCACTAAATACATTCACTTCTTCTTCAAACGCTTCTTTTACTTCAGTGGGGGCCTCGGATAGGGCTGCGCTGACGGCCTCTAGAGTCTCCTCGTCAAGGTTGTCGAAGTTCTCATTATTGACCAATGCGACAACTGCTTCGACGGTTACTTCTTCGGTGAGAACCGTTTCCACGGACTCAGCAAGTTCGATATCGGTTATACGTGAGATTATAGCCGATTCAGGGGTCTTGGGGGGCTGGGTCGTGGTGGTTACTACAACTTCAGTCGTAGTTGTGGTGCTTGTTGACGAGGTGGTGGTCGTTGACGGCACCGTCGTGGAAGTGGAGGAAGTAGTAGTCGTCGTAGAGGTCGTCGAAACGATCGGCACGGTCGTAGATGTCGTCGTCGTTGGGGGGACTGTCGTAGTCGTGGTTGTTGACGTAGTCGATGGCGGCGGCGGCGGGAGCGTCGTCGTTGTCGTGGTTGTAGTGCTTGTTGAACTCGTCGTAGAAGTTGTCGAAGAGGTCGTAACGGGCACTGTTGTCGTTGGGGCGACGGTAGTGGTCGTAGGAGGCACGGTGGTGGTAGCGACGGTGGTCGTCGTCGTGGTTGGGGCAGTTGTCGTCACCGGTACAGAGGTCGTCGTGGTAGTGGGCGGAACCGTCGTCGTAGATGACGATGTCGTCGTCGGTAACGATGTAGTTGTTGACGTGGTGGTTGTCGTTGTAGAAGTTGTAGTTGTTACCCATGTTGTCGTAGTGGTAGTAGGGGGCAGAGTGGTAGTTACTATAGTGGTTGTAGAGGTGGTCGTGCCCTCTAAACCGAACTCTGTTATCAATTCATAGGTGCCGTCACCCCAACTCGGCGTGTTGCCGAGACCCAACTGTGAACAGCAGTAGCCAGCCCGCAAGCGATAATCGCCAGCGTTCAGCGTCGTGTAAATCTTCGACGACACACACTGGTCAGTCGAGTTGTGATTGCCGTCGTCGTTTGAGGCGATCAGTTGACCAGTTGATTCAGGGTTGTCGTCGTACAGCCACAAGTGTGGGTCGGTCGTGACCTCGTTGCAGGACTCGTTGCTATTGCCGTAGATAACCACAAGGGTGTTGTCATTATCAACGGTGAAGTACCAGTCAGATTCAGAGGTGACTGTGTAAGAAGAGGCGCTTACAGTGCCCCCATATATAAGAGCAAATAACCACAGCAATAAAGGTAGAAAGGTTATTTTTCGCATACGGCCTCCGTATGCGATACTACCTCAGTTCTTTAGGTGTAGAACAGTAATAATTACCGTAATTCCACGGTCCTACACTGCACTCTTCCCACATCACGGCACACGCCTCTGCGTTGTAGGCAAAGTTGTCTGCGAAAGCGAACCGGTCGTAGTTCTCCAGCAACTTACCTTCGTCGAACCAGCCAGACAGGTTGTTCTGCTGACACAAGCCCCATGAATCGTCACGGGTACGAGTGTTGCCGTTATGGGCAGACGGGTCACAGAGCGATTCACGGCTAATAATCCTGAGCATCTTGGTAACCGTGTCGTCGCTAGCACCACGATCCCACAAGGCACGGGCAACTATGCTCGCTTCTTCGGGAGTACAGCCACTACCTTCTCCGTACACCTCTGGGATGGAGCCTGTCCACTCGGGTAGAGGGACGGTGGTAGTGGTGGTAGTGGACAAGTAGTGAGAAGTAGGCTCTTGCCCTCCCTCACCTTGGTACCCCGTGTACACGGGGTTGGGCACCTGTGGAGTCCACTCTTCACTGTCGTGCATGTCTGCACTCAAGTCAGATAGAACCAAGGGGTTACCGCTCCACACTACCGCTGTAGTTGGCGGGGGCACTTCTTGGGAAGCGTTATCTCGGTTCTCTTCTGCTAAGACCGAAACTGCCAGTGCCAGCCACGCGGACGCGGCCATACATACTAGACGAATCATTGGGGTATCTCCTTACTGTTGTCTCCTTCGACAGTAAGTATACCACAATGTTACGGTTCTGTGTCAATAGGGGGCGGTGGGGCGGTAACGAAGGTACTGAGTATGGACTTGCTTGAAGATTCCGGCACCAAGCCACCGTGCAGGTGTATGAACGTGGCGGGGAATGTGACGATGCGGCCTTCTACCGCGTCACAGGTGAAGTCAAAGTAATCGAAGTAGGTGCCCCCACCCTTTTTAACAGTGTTCAGGTACATCACGGACGCGAGTACCCTTTGGCTACCAGTACCCCGTAAGTACGGAGCACCGTCGATATGCGATCTATACATACCCTTTCCCTTAGGGTACATTTGGTACTGATAGCCAGTGTCAGCACGCGCCACCCACTCACTAGCAAGACTCTGGTAGGACCGGATATACTCAGACAGAGTTTCTTTGTAGATGCCATAGATGGCGTGCTCTGCGTCAAGCAGGAAACTACGCTCTTCGTCGGTCTGTGCTAGGGGGTTATCCCCAGAAATGTGGGCGTCGATAGACAACTTGGTCTCTGGGTGCTCCCCGGCTACAGTTCTCCCAGCGAACTGTACGTGAGGGTGCTTTTTAACAAACTTGATTATGCTCTTACATAATTTGCTGGGAATGGCGTCATCTTGTATACAGATTCCGGCCTGCTTCCCCAGAGGCCACTGAGGTTCACTCCTCTTCGGCATCAACGTTGTCTTCTGTCTGTACCTGCTCTTGCAACTTGGCAATTTGCACAGCCTGCAAGCAGATGGTGAACTCCTTGGGGAACTGCTTCTGGAACTCTGCGACGACTTCTTCTAGTGAGATATTCATAGGGTTGTTATCCTAACTGGTTGTTGAAGGTTGGTCAAGGGGCAGTTAACTCAACCCAAGATAATGACTCTTCATCCCATACCCAACCTGACGTAGTGAAGTTGGTGGGATGGGGAACCGGTGGCTCCCAGACGAGCGTATCATCGTTGAGAAGCCAAGACGGGTACGTCTGAGGGGGAATGAACGCATCCCTATCGGGGTCATATGTGCCGTCGATGTGGGCATAGTGGACACGAGGTCCTCCGTCAATCCAAGTCTGAACCCACGTGCCTTCGACTATGGTCTGTAGGTATTCTGCCGCTTCCTGTTCACAGTCCGCACCACAAGTACCCGAGCACTCGCACTCTTGGTACATCACTACCATGTGTACCACTCCGTCTACGATGTGTGCGAAGTGCCGTATTTCTGGTTGCTCTAACTCGTCCATATCAACAAAATCCCTTGATATCCTGCGCCTCCGCTAGCGTAACCGCCACCACCACCTTGGCCGTAGTTAGTGCCAGCGCCCCCAACACCGCCGTTGTATTGATTGCCAGCACCTCTACCTCCTGAGTGGGAGGCGCTACCTGAGTAGGATACAGAGCCGTTATTGCCTCCACCTCCACCGCCACCACCAGCAAGGTAGTAGGCACTATAGGAAGCAGCAATGCCGTAGAAGACAATAGGGGCACCTCCGTTACCACCAGTCTCGTTAGGGCTGGCGTTGCCGTTGGACCCGTGGTTCACGATTGAATAACGGTCTGCTGTGGGGGCGCTGGAATAAGGCTGTGTGCCAAACTCCATGTCGGTTCTGGAACTTCCGCCGCCGCCACCGTTGTAGAAGCCTCCTGCCCCACCGTTTGCCGCTGCGCCAGTACGACTTGATCCAAAACCTCCAGCACCACCTGCGTTCTTACCGCTTGAAACTAGCCCACCTGTAGTGCCCAACTTGCCTCCATAGCCTCCGCCCCTAGCGGTGAAGCCTGCAAAGGTTGAGTTGCCACCGTTACCGCCGTTAGAGGATGGACCTGCTCCTCCAGCACCACCAGCCCCGATAGTGACTGAGTAGTTTCCCGGAGTAAGGATTGTCTCTCCGTAGATAACTTCTCCGGCTCCTCCACCTCCAGCGCCGTTACCATCTCCTCCTCCTCCGCCACCTCCGCCGATAAGAAGGAAGTAGACCTTGCCCGTACCTGACACGTAGATAGTCCTACTTGAGGTAATGGCATAAATAAGTCGTGTTGACTGGTACGCAGTGTACTGGAAGTTGGCATTAGATATAGAAACAGTGCCGCCTGCCGCAGTGGTTAACGTAGTAGAAACCGAGGTTGTTCCAATATCGTTTGTAGTACTGATGCTGAACGTGTCTGTCCCTGTTCTGAGTGGCTTGCCTAGTAAACCGACGTACTCATAGTCACTATTAAGAGGGTCAGTACCGGAATCATAATAAACGCCTTCAGGCAGAGTACCCGACACCGATAAAGACTGTGGGCTGTAGGAGTAAAACTCCACCACATCAACGACTGAGTTACCTACTGTCAGGCTGGTGCCTAGTGCGTCGTATTGCTCTGGGGGGAATCGCCCACTACTACTGACAGGACCAATCACGTCAAGTCACCAACGAGGTACCAATCTGCTCCGTTTCCGTTTCTACAAATCAGTGTTGCAGCAGAGTACCGGTAAGCGAGAGACAAGTCACCGTTCCTAGAGCGGATGGTTGTTGTTAACCCGTCGGTGTTTGTTCCAGCGGCAAAACTAACTGCTCCAGCGCCATAGCGTATCACTGTTATCGTCGTACCTACGGGGATCGTGACATCAGATGCAGTGGTCGGTGGGGTGAGGGTTACAGTTCTTGCTGAAGAACTGGTCATCTCAATGTAACTACCACCATAAAAGTCGCTATCTATCGTAATGTTTGCTGTGCCCGTGTATCCACAACGGGTGGGGATACGCATACCGCCTGCTTGGATCATGGAACTACCGGGCTCTTTGTACTCACGGTCGGACACGAAATGCCACGTACCGGGAAAACTGTTATCCGGTGAATCGCTGTGCCAAATATGGTCGATGTTGGTTGAACCGCCGTAGGACGCGATCAGTGCGTTGTTGTTGAAGTAAACGTCGCCACTAACAGTGAGGTCGCCACCGACAGTTTCGTTACCACTTACGTCTAAGTCGCCCCCAATAGTTACGTTATCGTTGAAGTCGATATCGCTATCAGTAGGGGCAGTTACCGCTGTTACCCATAAGAATTGGGTACGGTCTGTGGATACTGCTACAAAGACAGACGATCCTTCTACGGGGACGTTCCATTCTCCAGCGGTCTGCGTCAATCCGGTAGTGGGGACGTTGACTAACTGACCGGCTCCCAACAGGGAGGGAATGCGTACCTCAGCCGCCCCCGTAAGGACGTTTGATGAGTGGACAATAGCCCTATGCAGTTCATAGTCACTAGTAGACATCTACCCTCCCAGTGCTGGATACCCACTCACGTCCTTTAAGGACAGAGTCTGACGGGGGCTGGAACGCGGGGGCCCCAGTGGGTACGAGTTGAGAATTAGTGTTTCTAGCGATACTGAGTTCAGTCATATAAGCAGATGAGTGAGCGGTATGTTTCACGGACTGCACATACCATAGCCCATCCATACGAGGGTCATTGTAATTATCTACAAACACTGTACCTCCGGGGCGACACCCCGGCAGCCCCGTGACTAGAACGGTTGCGTAATGGTCGTAGTCTTCTTTGTTCACCGCTTCGATGGCCCTCTCTGCCTCGGCAAAGGAGTCTAGAACCATACTGCGGCGGTTTACGTAGAGCGCTTCTCCCTCTATGTTCCCGTTCTGCACGTCAGTGGTAGACACGTCGTAGGCTTTACCTTCGGCGTCAAGCACAGAAACCACGGTGTCTTTGTACAACCCATCTGGATGCCGTGTAGAAAACGATGCGTCAAACTCAACGATCTGTCCGGGGATGGAGGCGGGCCTGCCCTGCATTTTGCGGAGAGTCAGCAAGGGAGCATACGATATGCGTCGGCTAACGGCTGCATATGGGTCGTACACATGCAAGTGAGTGCCGTGTGCCGCAACCGAGAACCCAAGACTAGAAGCGTATCTAGTAAGGAACTGCCAATCGGATTCGTCTGATTGGGTAAGATTACGGTGGTACACCGGCAGTGAGGGTACGTCCACGCTAAAACCATACTTCTCTGCAAGTTCTGTGGCGATACCTGACAACGAGTACCTGTCCCAATTACGGGACGTAGCGCCGCGCATGTTGTACGAGGCACCCATACAGTACAGTTCCGCCGTCTGAAAGGGGCTGTTGTTGACCAGCCCTGCGGCTGTGACAGAGACCGGTCGGACATCGACTATGTACCCATAGAACTCGTAAGAGTTGGACACACTGGACGCCAACTTGAACATGACGGGTACATCAATGTAGTCAAGAACTGCTCGTGCGGCAATGCCACTAACCGAGACGATTAGCATGTCGTGAGAGTTTTCCTCTAACACAATCTCTACTCTGCTAATGCTGTTGTAGTCGAAAGAAGCACCATTTACCTCCATTTGAATGGAGGCAGAGGCACCTAGTTTCTGGTTAGGTATCATCGGGGGAGCCTGATGGTGTTACCGACTACTAGATCAGTGGGGTACTTGATCTGAGGATTTAAGTCCGCAATTTCCCAGAACCGCTTTGTATCCCCGAAGTGTTTTAGGGCGATGTTCTCTAAGGTGTCCCCCTGCCTAACCGTGTAAGGGGTGTACCTTGAACCAACTTCTTCAACACGGTTTGCGTGCCTGCCATCCTTGCTGACACGGTAACGGGATTGAACACTGTAGTTAGCCATAACAAATCACCTCTTAGGGCCCAAACTCAGGAGGGGCTTCTTCGGAACCGTTAGCGGAATCTGATCCCGACCCGAATGGGGACTCGGGAGCGGGGGCAAGACCCGACAAGAAGTCGAAAGAAACAGTAGCAGAAACATACTGCTCTGGCAGACCCGTGTTGACATACTTAGTTCCGGGGCCTTGTCCGTCATACTGCTGCGACCAACATTTACGTACTTCGCTGGTTTGCGACTGGCCGTCCTTCTGTACCGTGACCTTACCGGTGAACTCATAAGCCCACCAGTAATACTCGTGAAGCACGTTTCTGGTGGCGACGTTACCCGGTCCCACTTCAGACGAAGGCAGAACTCCATCGGATACGGTACTGTGGTCTTTGTAAATCTTTTCCCACTCATCAAGTGTGCTCGCGGTGGTGTTTTGCCCAGAAGAAATACTGGGGACATCGACAATCTTGAACAAGTGATCTAGTTCCAGACTAGAACTAGGAACAGGCCACTGACCAGTCCCCCCGTTAACTTTGTTGTAGGAGTTGACAGACGACTCAGTGGTAGAGCGGTCCTGTAGGTAATCCAGCAAAACGTTCGATGCTTGCTCGCTATGGGTGCTGCTAATAACGCTATCAAACCAGTCTTTAGCGTCAGGACTGTAGGCGTATACTGCAACGCTACCATCTACTTCTACGTAAGGATTCCCACCTTCAGCGAACGCCTTACCAATTAGACCGCCTTCGTAAGTGGTTCCCTGAGCCGCTTGCTGTGCTGGGTTAGCGTCGGTTACGGCCTGTAAGTCTTTGACAAAGAAGTGAGAGTACACCCTGTCGCGATCTATTAGGTCAGATAAAGCAATAACCCCATCGCCGCTTGTTGGGGCGGTGGCTGCGTTCGGGTTCTGGCGTTGGTACTGCCAATCGTTGAGGGAAAGCACCACCTTGTCGAAGTCGTGCTGTCCTAGACCACCAATCTCAGCAGGAACTTCATACTCCGTGCGTATGGTTTCCTCGTAAGCACCACGGAGTGATTCTGTCAAGAAAGTAGACTCACGAGCAAACCCTACATACTTCGCATCAACTTGTAGGTTGACAGCGACTTGAAGAGGAACCATAGTCCTACTGAACTTGGTAAACACAGTTCTAATTGAAGTTACGAACCCCTCAACGATATACAGAGAAGAAAACACAGTCCTAATAGGAAATGGCAACAAAAATGCAGCGTTACCTACATTCACACTAAGAAGTGTTTCAAGATTAGACAGAGCAGATGCGGTGTCCCCAGAAATGTCCGTGGTGATGACGTCCTCTTCTTGATCTTCTTCGTCTTGGCTGGACTCTGTATTAGTAAGGTCCTCAATGGGGGTCTGAGCGTTGATCTGTTGAGTGTAAACGTCCCTAGCGAAACTCTGAGTAGCCCTAGATAACCCAACACCAATAACGGAATAGAGAATACCGATGTCGTGGAGAACGCCCACCTGAGAGGGGCTACTTGCCTCCCAAGCAAACTCTGTGTTTAAAACATCGCCAACTCTGGGATTGTTGAACTCCATGGTTCTATCAAAGAACAAATCAAAACTAAACTGGGTAGAACCCGGAATTGGTTGGGACATGTCTTCAGGAGACATCAGTAGAAAGTTACGAATTTGCTGGTTTTGACTAACTGCGTGCTGAATAGCCTCTGGGTTAAACTGGAACTGACACTTTACGGTTTTTGCGTTTGGGCTAACCATATCGTTGAGGCTTCTGATGTACCCCCTACTTAATCTGGTAGAGCCGTTAGGGTTATACCTACCGATTTCCCTAATCTCACGATTAGGGTAAATAAACTTTTTATTGATGTGGCCGCTGTAAGAAGAGTCGCCAGTGCTGTAGTACCCACTGCTGTTGGACTCAAAATTAGTGTTCTCGTTAGCAACCCCGATGTTGTAGTACTGGTCGTTACGGTAACTGTCGGCCATTACGCTGTCCTCATTTCATTGCGAGCAAGTTCGTCCCTAAGAATCTTTGTGACAGTTCTAGCAATCTCGTGCAGGTCTGCCCTCTCTGGCACACCGTTAAAGGAGATGTTGGGGGCGACGTTGATTGTAGGGGCCGAGTTGTATACGACAGAAGAACCTTTATTACCAGACTGGCGGCTTCCCCTAGAGGTCGCGCTAGAACCAATCGGGTCACCCCCGTTGTTCATCAGCCCAGCATTTTGTACCGCAGTCCTTGCTGATGCTAGGTCTGTGTTGTAGAGGTTCGATTCTTCCTTGTATTCGCCCCAGTCATACAGAGAGTTGTTTCTAACTTGATACAACTTAAACGCCGCATTCATGTTTGTCTGGGGGTCAAACAACTGCTCTTTACTAGAGAGACCAAATAGGTCTAGGCGGTACTGCTCTAAGTCCCCTAGCATGTTGATCTGCATGAGACCGAAGGAATCGTCGCCGGTAGCACGATTGGGGTTGTACGCTCCTGTCTGCCAACCGCTTTCGCGTTGAGCAATGGCGACCACGTTCACCAAATCCTGACCCCGGAACCCTGCGTTGTAGGCTAGTCTGGCGACTTCTTCACCGGTGAGTTGGCGGTTACGGATAGAGAAACCTGACGAAGAAGAGGGGGACGAAGACCCGCTAACAAACGAAGTAGCACCAGTTCCACCCGCCATAAGTTGTGCGGTACCAGCAGCCGACAGCGCCTTGAGCATGTCCGATATGCTCTGGTTCTTGGTGTCAATAAACCCGATCCCACCCACATTGGTGTTCCCGTGGAAGGCGGACTCGGCATTACCGGGGAGGTCGGTGTCGTCGTATGCACCATCAGTTCCCCATACCGCTCCCTGTTTCTCGTACTCAAAGCGACTACGTGGGAGTTCCGCAGGCTGCACGTGATGCGGCTCGTTGTTAACATCTAGGAAGTGCTGTAATCCAAATTGCTGAGCGTGGTCGACCACCCAACCGATATCGCCTACCAAGTCGGCAGCAAGACCAATTTCGTGCATAGAACGCCCGGGGGGCGCAGCGGCGAGACCAGAATGGTGTTCCCAGTAACTGCCGTCCCAGAATATGTTCTTGTCTCCATTTGCGTTGTACTCTGCATCTGTCCGCCTATACCGCTTGAGGAACATATCCCTCTGCTCGGACTCGTTACGAGTACCTCCACCAAAACCCACGGCAGGGTTGGCTCTAAACATATTCAAAAGCCTGTTCTGCATGTTCCTGTGGAGGGAAGCAAAACTAGGCTTAGACTTGAGTTGATCGAGGGTGATGGTCCCACCTTGATAACCGTACGGAATAGTTGTGGTGCTGTCTTTACCGCTACCGCTGTTACCGGCACCGCTAGAAACTCCCCCAGTTCCTCCGCTTCCTCCGGACTCGCTGGAACCGATGGGGTCACCAAGACCCAACGCACCTAAAGCACTGCTGAACAAGCGCATTGGCGCAGTAGCGATACCTTTTAGGGTGCTAGTTACCGCACCGGCATAACCTTGTCGCATCTTGTATGCGTACTGAAGAGCGGTATCCATACTGGTCAGAAGTTCAATGACTTTCTGCTGGTACTTCTCAGTGTTAGCCATGTCATCGATCTGTCGAGACATGAACTCTTCTTCTCTACGTACCTGTTGGCGCGAGGTTTCTTCTTGCTGTAGAGCGAAGTTGCCTTCAGCATCTCCCAACATCTTACGGTGCTCTTTGCTAGACGGGTCGTAGAAACCCTGTCCACCAGACTCCCCAAAGGCTACGTTCTGGCGAGCGTACTCCAAGATGGCCGTCTGCTCAGCCTCGTCTGTAATACCGGCATCAGCCATACGGGCGCGTGCCACAGAACCTAGTTTTAGTGCACTAGATATCTGGCTTTTACTAGTCAGACCCATCCTTTGGATGATCTGTTGACGCATCTGAAGGGGGTCAGTCTCTGTTCCGCCTACGCCATAAGCACTAGTACCCAGCATGTAGAACATGCGGTTTACAGTCTCGGGGCGCATCAACGCTTGCTGGCTATTAAGAATGTCCTGTGTCGAACGAGTGAAACCACTGGATACTCTAAGAGCCTCTACAGAACGTCCCATTGAAGCGATACTGGCTTGGTCCATATCCATTCCGTATGCCATACGGAATTGCAGAACGTCATCAATACCCCCCATACCCAGTTTGTATGGGATAAGAGGCTTACGGTATGCGTCGATAACGCTACCCCTGCCCGATTCCTGTCTGCCAGACGCTTGTTGAAGAAGAAGGTTAGTTCTAGATGCACCGGCGGCGTACTGCCTGCCCTGCTCAATGCGGGCGTCTAGTTTGTTGAACGCCCCATCGATAGCCCCAATAACTGCATCCATAATAGGCTTGGCGAGTTGAGCCGCCGCCATAGCGGCCATACCTTGAGGCGTGCCCCCAGCCGCCGCTCCAAGACCTCCCAGCCCAGCACCTCCACCACCGCCGCCTATACCCCCGGGTAGTGAGAGCAAAGCAGCGCCACGACTTTGCGAAGGGGCTAGCCCCCCGGACTTGACAATAGGGGAAGTGCCTGCGCTGTTAAGGCCGACGCCAATGTTAGCCAGATTACCGCTACTTGAAGGTTTAGAAGAAGCGCCCCCGACACCAGCCATAGCGGACTGAGCCTTACCTGCCGAAGTAGACAGTTTGTCCATAGACTTCTTAAGAAGGTCTACTTCTGTACGGATTCCTTTAAGGGACTTACTAACGCCGTCAAGTGCCTTGGTGTCAACCTTTAGCCCGAGTTTGACATCGCCAATAGTGCTCTTGTCTACTAGGGCTCTTTCGGCTTTAGGTGGTTGTGGGGTGGGGGCCATAGGCGTCTCCGTTAGTCCTTACGCCATCTAGCCATCTTAAACCAGTATGTGCGTTGACGAACTGACAAGTTCTGTATGCTGTGTAAGTCGAACCCTTTATAGACGTAGGCTATGGCTTCGTATTCCCAATATAGGTTTGCGGTGTTAACTGAATAAAAGGGAGACCCAGTCGAGCGCTAACGGAGACTCTTCTCCGCAAGCCGCACAATGGGTGTCCACCTCCCCCAGTTTAGGGCCTACTTCAACGTCAAGTAGGGCATTTACGAGTTTACGCCTATCAGAAATGTTTAGGTTGCGTGCCCACGCCACGACATCCTCTGGGGCTTTGCCTTCTGGCCACACTACGCACTTAGACAACATAAGCGTGTTCAACTCTGCATCCGAGTCGGACTTCTTCTGAATCTGGGAAACGTCTCCGCCAGAGGGAAGACGCAAAGTGAGTTCTCCCTTAGAGGTTTTAACTTTTAGCCCCTTCTGGAGGTCGAAGTCAGCCTCTTTAATTGGGAAATCGTCTACCAAATCAATGTACAGGTCATTAGGGGTTTCGCATTTCTGACATACGTAGGTCAGTGCCCGTTCGCGCCCGTACGTTGCCCTAATGATTCCCAAATACAGGACGTCACGATCCGCAAAAATCAAGGAATCGATAACTGCGGGGTGCTCCGAGACGGATACGTCTCCTACTTTGACGACTGCCAACTTTAGAATCTCGGTCATGTAATCAGAGTAAAGAAGGTCTTTCTTCTTGGAAATTACAGCCAAACGCTCCTCATCTGCGCCGGTTAGTTCCCGAACCTCTGCGGTGGTCAACCACTTTTCTTCTTCGGAGGATTTGTGGTAAACACCACGAAGAAGTTTAACAACGTTACTACCAGAGTCCGGCATAGCCGGAATCGGGTCATTTATAGCGTCGTTGATAGTAGAGGCGTCTTTTTCTTCACTCACGTTGTACTCCTAGTTTGTTGTTATGAGGCTGATTGTATCAGCCAAAGTCGTGGACGTCTGCGCCTTCGTCGAGGTCTCCAGCCCACAAGATTTCAAAACCTTCGTGGTTAACCACCAACTGCTGGATGAGCAGTGACGAATCGCCAGCGTTAAGATCGCCCAAGGCAAACGATGCTGGCCAGCAGTTGTACAAACGGTACCCCATCTTTGGCGTAAGAGCATTACCGTCTGCTGAGGCTACGGGAGACTCGCCGTTAGCCGGGTTGTCGTCATACGTGGCCGCAGAAATGGGGTGGTCGAAAATCGAAACGGAGATATTGCAACGATAGTCGTTGTTGTCCGTACCGGCAGTAGAACCCTCTTCAAATCCTCCCTGTCCCCAAGTGTGGAGGAACGTCTGCCACTTGTACAGACTGTCTTGGTTAGGGAATACTCCACGAGTAAAGGTCACAGGGCCGTAGTCGGACTGACCAATCATCTTGTGTGGATGCGTGTTCATGCCGCCTTCGCGGTATGCAATCATCTCATTTTGTACTGAAATACCGGAAACAACGGAGAACCCAACTTCAAAGTCTTTGCCGTTGTCGGTGAGTGTGGAGAGCCGCCCCGATGGGTGAATCTTTACTCGGAACTTAAAGTTCCTTAGCGGATCAGTTACTGCTGAACGTGCCATTTACATATCTCCTTGATTAGAGGCTCTCAACGGCGTTGCTACCGCCGCTCCATTGAGAAAGGTTAATAACGATGAACTCTGCCGGGTACTGGAGCGCAACGCCGACTTCGACGTTTACAATCCCCTGATCGATGCTGATGGGCGTGTTGTTGGTCTCGTCACACACAACGTAGAAGGACTGGGCGGCGTTTGCGCCCTTGAGTCCGCCTTCGTTGTAGAACGAACTGAGGTTCGAGGAGACTGCTCCACGAATACGTGCCCACAGACGCTGATCATTGGGTTCAAACACGGCAAACTTGGTCAAGTTGTCGAGAGTGTATCGCAGGTAGTTCAGCGTACGGCGGATAGGAATGTAGCGGTCGGCACCAATCTTTGTAAGAGTACGGGCTCCGTAAACCACGATGCCGCCTCCGGGCACTGCCTTAAAGCAGTTCGTCTGAGGGGTGCGTGCGCCACTGTAGAAATCACCGATATTAGCGTCAGTGAGGTTAACCGAGAGGCCGAGGGCTCCACGGATATCTGCGGCGTAGCCAGCGGGAGCCTTTGCCACGTTCTGCTCAACGTCAGTGCGGACATAGAGACCAGCGACAGCACCACCGGGGTAGGTATCGCGGATAGCGCCCGGACCCGATTTGGCCGGATCAACCATGAGCAACGACGGGGTGTAATGCGCACCGTAGTTACCGTTAGACGCAACTGTTGAGCGGTTTGCGACGGTCTCCAAATCGGAAACTGTTGCGACGCCCTTGTCTGGGTCGACAATGACAAACGCGGTGCCGCGCTCCTGAGCCTTGTTGAGGAACGCAGTTGTGGTGTTGGTGTCGTTGCCGACGGAGTCTCCATTGGCGTTTACGTAAGGAACAGCGTTCATGACCACAACGCCCTCAACACCATCAATGGTGTTTAGAGCATCAGTGTATTCAGTGCTGGTGGGTTCTCCACCATCATCTCCGCCATCGAAAGGAACTGATGAGGTGTAGTAAGTGGAGGAGGCGCTAGCAGCAACAGCATCTGGGTTAACGGAATCAACCTTGATGTAATCGCTGTAGGTGTTAACGATGGTGGCAACGTAACGGTTGTCTGTGGACTCGACTGCAACTTCGTTCCAACGCTCTACTTCGACGCCGTCCAGACGGACAACGAGGTTGAAAGAACCGAAGCGTTCACTGCTGGACGGTACCGTACCTGCTTCAATTTGCAAAGTTAGGTCGTTGCCCCACGCTCCAGCACTGATTGCCTCTGCGTCAAACAAAGACTTCCAACGAGCAGCAGAAGTGTTACTGACGTCGAGAGTACCGGCATCGGCAGTCTCTGAGACGTCGGAGGCTCCGGAAGCAGCGAAGGTGAACGTGGTGTCATCGACTACAGAAACAACGGTCTGATCACCGTCGATAGCAGCGACCGTGCCTGCTGAAGCAATAGTCACGACGTCACCAACAATGAGGTTGTGAGAAGCAGTGGTGGTGATGGTCGCTACCTCAGAAGTAATGGCGTAAGTAGCCAACGTGTACGTCGAAGAGTTCTGACCGTATGGGTAGAACGGAACTCCATTACCTGAGAAGTTGTTAATCGCAGAGACATCAGCAGCAGCGGGGTTGGTGGGGCCGACAACGCGAGCAACCCAGCAGCCTCGGCCACCGTTTGCGAAGAAGTGATACACGGCGTAACCGAGATCATATGCGTCGGTTAGGTTGCCATACAGGCGACGATATTCGCCCCAGTTAGCAACGTACGTAGCATCCGTAGGTCCGCGGCCAGCGCGGCCTGCGAAGAAGGCTGTAGGACCTGAAGGGACGTTGTTCGACCGCGAGTTAAGACGAGACTCGTTGATGTAAACGCCGGGAGTTGTGTAGTTAGGCATTTCTTAAAAATCCTCCGAAATAGGGGTGGTAGGAACGTCATTGGCGAATTGTCGGTCGGTCAATGTACCAGATACACTAAGAACCTTTTGTACCTCATAAATATTACTTTGGGGAATCTCTGCGTTAACCGAAGCGGTCATCACTTTACGAAACACCCTCTTTTTATACCCTGCCTCCTGATCTAGGAGGTCCGCTGTGCGCCAGTCTAGTATAGATAGACGGCGCATGGTGTCATCTTCGGGCACGTGGATATATCCGCGCCTGAATGGGAATACATGCCGAAGCATGTACGCGGTCAGTTCCCTATCGTGCCGCTGGCTGCGGCAGTAGGTGGAGATTTGGTAAATAAGGTCAACGGGGACAAACTGGTCCATACGAATGTACCCATCAGAGCCCGCTAAGTCAGCCATCCCATCTGGGTCATATTCGGACGGGTAATAGTCAATACTTGTACCAGTGGTTACTTGCTCAGCACTAAACGCTGCGTCCTGAGTGAAGTAGTAGTCAGTTTCTGAGTGCTGACGGTCAGAGGCGTACGCGATATCGATCAACTCGATAGTAATAAACGGGTAGTGCTTTTCGGTCTCACCGTCTGGATACCTGAAAAACACCTGAACACGTCGGTCTGCATCGCGGTCGTCGCTAACCCGTAGGTTGGCTAGACGGTTCTTAATGGCTGCATCTTCAGCAAGAGTGAAACCGGGATTAGGCACTGGGGACCACCTTACTCAAGTCGTTAGACAACTTAGTACTGAGGTGCTTAGATGCCCGTATTGCTTGGGGGCGAATAACGGGAGTTGGCCGTGCCCCAAACTCGAAGTTAGCGACATCCGCTGCCACTTCATCTTCTGCTTTGTACACAAAACCACCGTTTTGGTATTCAACGCTAAGCCCATCCGCAATATCTTGCCCCCACTTACTAGCGGCGGCTTTTTTGAGACTGGATTCTTCTTCTTCAATAGCAGCATTTACGTAGTCAACAACCTGCTGCTCAAATTCATCAACAAAAGAAGATAGACGGTGCATTACATTAAGATACCCGTCAATAAACGAACTAGAACCAAAGGTATGTGAAGGTGTCAAGTCCTGCATTGGACTCTCCTCAGTTCTAGGCGTTGTCAGGCTTATACCGTACGTAACGCGCATTACGTACTAGTGACATGATACACCCTAACTGGGGAGCGATGTAGGCCAAGGAAGGTCTGAAAGGCGGGGGTTCTGGGGGCCGATGTCGAAGGGCATCTCTTGGTCAAGGTATATCTGGAACCCAGAAATAAGAACCATTACCTCTTCCCCTAAACGACCTCTAACCACGTACTCATTGACTTTGTAGTACAGACCATCATAATGAAACACGTCATTGAGATGCTGCTCATACTCGTCTGGGGAGTCAAGGCCAGCCGCAACGATGTCCCGGTACAGGACGGTGGCTTTTACATTCTGGGTGGTTTGGCGACCATCGGGAATAGCCCTAAAGGCATCCTCTTGCTCAGACACGTAGACAGTAGGTACGACCACACCAGACTTGTACACGCGACCGCCTGAGCCGGGGACGCCCTCGTCGTATACGTCGTCATAAGAACTATAACCGCCGGATATGGGGCTGTACTCAAACCATATCAATTGCTCACCGGATTCACGGTTGCGTCGACGAACGTGCTTATTGATCAACCCTAATTCACGTCGCTGATCCATCAGTAGTGACCAGTCGATAGGTAGCCGGGTGGCGGCTCACCGTCGAGATACACTTCCTGACGGTTGTCGTCTTCCTCTTCTTCAAGGTTGATAAGCCCATCATCAATATCGGTAAAGATACGTTCGATAGGGCCGTAATCCCCAACTTCACGCGGCTTGAACAGCGGTACAAGACGATTCGTTGTACGACTGACACGGCGGAGATTGACAACTTCCAACCGCTCCAGACCAATGTTGAGTGCTTGAGCACGCTTGTTGTACTCCTGCGTCCAGTACTCCAAAAGGCTAGAAACCATGCGGTAACGCTGGGAGGATTGGATATGCACAGACTCTGAGGTGATGACATCGATGTCGCGAGCGTACTCAGATAAGAGTCCCCATAAAGCCTGAATCAGAGTATGAATACCTATGACATCCGCTACGGCGGGAGCGATGTTAGCCAAAGGGACTTTAATATTGTGCGTATTAAGATTGATAGCCATATCGGCGTAGAAATCTAAATCGTCAGGCAGCAACCATTCGTAGTAGTTACCCTCAACCATCAGAGTGTCATTAGGGGAAACCGCCGTAGTAAGCCGAAGCCACCCATTACGAACATCTAAATCATAGTTATCAGAAGTAATCTCTGTGGCGGCGGCGTCCGTTGGGCCAATTGTAGCCACCCACAAAGTAGACGACTCAATATTGGGCTTACCTATATCGTAGGTGCGGCCCTGAGCAGCAAAAGTAGTTCTAAATGGTCTTTTATAGTCGCGCAAGTAGTTGCGCGCGGTGTTTACGATGTCAGCCTTAGTAGCCATCAGTCCTCCCTAGTGAAATACAGGGTAACTGTAAGCGGTCCTTCATCATATGTGTTTGCCGAATCAATATCAAATGTAAGCAGAGCGTCGTTAGCAATGGCGCTATCACTAATAACCGCTGGCGTAGCCGCAGTCAGCGAGGTGTCCTCGTTCTGGTCGATGGTGATCTCTGTGCTGAGGACGCTTGTACCGCCTTCATTCACGTCGATAGTCACAGCCCCGTTAGTGTTAGTACCGTTACGGTTGGCCTTGACCGCAGTCAGAGTAGCAGCCCAAGGAACTCGGTAGTAAGCAGTGCTGGTAACAGAGCCGCTTGAAGTGTCCGGCAGGGTTGTTGCACCCACCAACTCAATGGTAACAACCTCTTCACGAGCCTCTGAAAGGATGTTATCGCCATCTGCCGCAGCCGCTGTCAGCGTTCCTTGAGCGCGGATAATCCAACGAATAGAGGAGTACGCAGGCATTGTCTGCATCGTAACGCTCTGAGTTCCAGCGTAAGCAGTGAGGGCATCGTTAGCGGACAGGTTGCCTGTGTCGTCCTTGTTTGCGGAGTTGTTAGAAGCGCTAGCAAGGGGGCGCTTGCCCAACAAAGTGTTACCAGTACTATCAACACTTACGCCGTGACCGTGATAACCAGATACGCCTCCTGTGTTGTTAGTAGCGGCACCAGTGTTTGGGTGAACCGGACCACCCACACCTACGTTATGGCTGTGAGTGGCGGTTTTTCCATCTGTGTTGGTCTTGTTTGTGTTGGCAACACCAATGTTATGGCCGTGGTTACCGTCGTCAACGTAGTTAGGAGCCCCAGTAGTTCCTGAATAACTAGAGTTGAACTCGCTGGTAGTAATGCGCTGCTTCATCAACCCTTCGGTGTCGTTTTCGGTGCCTTCGTGCTTCCAGTAGCCAGTTGTTTGTACGTAGTTCTTTGGGCGAGCAGCGTGCCAGTTATAAGTGTTGCTATTGGGGGAGCCTCCAACTTCATCGAACCACGCACCGTGGGAGTGCGTACCCTCGCTGTCGATGTCGGCAGTGTGGGTGTGCCCCATACCGTGTGAGTGCTCGTTACCACCATCGGCAGCGTTACCGTTGTGTTTGTGGTTATACCCGTGGGTGTGATCTGTGCTGTTATTGTCAGCGTCAGCATCGTGGGAGTGATCTACGTCGTGGTAGTGGATCATCCCATGCTTATGATCGTGACTATGACGGTGATAAGGAACAGGAACTTCGGTGTTGTCAGAACCTCCAGTTGTTCCTACAGCGTTAGCGGTAGTAGTTCCTCTCAAAAACTTGTTGTTCAGGTTAGGTAAACTAAACTCAGTAGAGGAGGGGGCACCGAACTGCGTTCCAATAGCAGAAAATAGATCAGCATACGTAGTGCGATTAAGGGTTGCTCCGTTGCATTCCAGCCAACCAGTTGGCAGAGAACCTGTTCCGCCCCATGCAACAATCGACCCAACAGGAACCTGAGGGCCATTGTTTTGCGCCAACTCCAACCAACTTCCAGTGGAGTTCTTGACGTACACACCTGAGCCGCTGCTGCCTTGAGCGCGGTTATTCCTGAAGAATACGCTACCGGTTGACCCGCTCGTAGATAACGGGGCTGCCGCACCAACATCGTAAATTGCGCTGGAAAGCATGACCCGCTTGTCGACTACTTCGGACGGGCCGACGGGAGAAGACAGGTTGCGGTACAGCGACGCCAACACGACATCTGTAGAAAGGTCGATGTCAGTGGTGGAAGAGTAGGAAGAAGCGGTGTTGGCGGTTCTAGGGAACCGAATACCGCCGTTGTCAGCAAACCCCTGCTTGATAACCACCGAAGCCGTGCCGTTGGTGACACGAGCAATAACTAGGTCAAAACGATAGGTGGGGTCGTCCTGTGCCGTAGGACCGGCTGGAAGGGCTACTAGCCCGCCACTAACGCTGTAGGAGACACCATTGACGATAATACGACCAGCGCCAACGGTCACTGTGGAGTTACTTGAAGTACCAGTAACAGCACAGCCCGAAATAACGCCGGAACGACCGGCGTTACCCAGAATCTCAAAATCAATTGAGTCTGGCTCTGATTGATCCAGAGTTGTGTAGCGACTGGAAGAACCAGTCGCATCCCCTGCGTTAGGGATTACTAGAGCCATCAGGCCCTCCTATCAGAGCGTGTCGTAAATGTTGCCGGAGCCCTTAAGGTAGTTAAAGAGGTCCATGGTGAGGTCATACCGCTGACCATCGACGAAGTCCCAACGCTTTCCGGCGTAGTACATCGTCCAAGTTCCCTTAACTTTTGCATTCTTGGTTGTGGGGGCGACAATTGTCGGCTCTGGAGCGGGTGCGGGTGCCTCAGCAACCGCCTCTTCAACGGCTTCCTCTTCGATGAGGACTTCCGCAATCTTGCTCGCTGTCTTTTTGGTAGCCATTTGTACTCCTTGGTCAGGGTTTCATTTAAGAGTGTATCACTATGTTAGTGGTTTGGGGGCGAGATTCTATGGATTGCCAGCAGCGAGTTCTGCTTCCATCGCCGCTTTTTGGTCAGCGGCACTCTGAACATCAGCGGCAAGAACCACCGCTTCCTTATCGGCAGGAATCGAAGTGATGTCAGGGTCAGCGGTCATGCGTGCAACCTCGGCATTGTAGATTTCGTCTACAGCAATCTGGCTACGAGCATGAGCGGCGTTATCAATCCACTCCTGCGGGTCAACAACAAACGCACGCATAGCCTTATCTTCTGCATCTGTCAATGTAACTGTGTATGTTGCCATTTTTTCTCCTTATCCCAAGAAAGCAACCGAGTAGTAAGTGTAGTCCCTGTAAAGACCGTCACTAGAAGTGTGAAAGTAGAAATAAGGGTAGATGTATTGGTTAGCCGCAAGGTAGATAGTGTAAGAAACCTGCACACCTTCCGAGTACGTTGAGTTAATACCGTAACCGTTGATTGTGTACGGAGTTTTACTTGCGTTCCAAGACGGGTTGCCATCAATCGTCAGCAAGGGATGTATGTATCCA
>Ga0181577_10000985_pt1 | contig 22990 bp, 18 predicted proteins | sample 101ome_21_FD_132468 | JGI IMG/M metagenome (GOLD analysis project Ga0181577, IMG submission 132468) | Coastal salt marsh microbial communities from the Groves Creek Marsh, Skidaway Island, Georgia - 101413BT metaG (megahit assembly) | ecosystem: Environmental > Aquatic > Marine > Intertidal...
CACCTTCGGCTAGAGCTTGACCAAAGTGCTTATGAATGTCGTTGAGCATTGATGCCTTATGGTCAAAGCTTTGCGGCCTGAGCGTCGAGGCCGAAAGTGTCAGTCTTTTTATGGGTACGAGGCCAAAATGGATGTTAGCCTCGAAACCATTCTGGTAAGCGATGTTGGCGATTCTACCCTCGACCGCGGCACATTGAATGTGCTTCTGGATATAGTCGCCGCCGACCATGTCGAAAATCACATTCGCACCTTGGCCCTGCGTAAATTCATTAACCGCTTCGACAAAATCTTCGGCGCGATAGTCTACGACGCGGTCAGTCCCCAGCGTCACCAGTTTCTCGCATTTTTCCGGGCCGCCAGCCGTGGCGATCGTTTTTGCTCCCCAGAGGCGCGCCATTTGCACGGCGATGCTGCCGATTCCACTCGATCCGCCCTGCATGAGTAAGGTTTCACCGGCCTGAAGCCTAGCTCGTTCGAAGACATTGAGCCAGGTGGTGAGTAATGCCTCTGGTAGACCGGCCGCGTCGACGAGGTCAATCTGCTTTGGAACCCGCATGCATTGGTCTTCTCGGATGTTGCAGTGGCTTGCATAGCCGCCACCGTGAACCAGAGCGCAAACACGATCACCGACCTCGAACTGTGTGACCGCCTCACCTTTAGCGACCACAATGCCGGAAACTTCTAAGCCCAGGACGGGTGAGGCATCTGCGGGCGCAGGGTAGAGCCCTTGACGCTGGAGTAGGTCGGCGCGATTCAAGCCGGCGCCGGCAACTTCGATAGTCAGATCGCGGCCTCGAGGTTTTGGGAGCGCACTCTCAACTAGGCTTAGTGCTTTTGAGCCTGGGTCTACCGAGATGTGGCGATATTGTGAAGGCGCTGCCATGTTCTGATTCCTTTACTTGGATAAACGCACGCGTATCCTAGCAGAGGAATGTGGCTTAGGGGCGATATCTCTGGAAAAAACCGCTCGGAGCATTAATACTTAGGCATGTGATAGGCGTAAACACCAAAACAAATTTTAAGAGGTTATGTCATGACGCCCGATGAGTTGTTTGCTAAGACAATCACGCCGCTTGCCGCGTTTTATACGCAAGTGGATCAAAGGCCGAACAATACCGCGTACGTGCAACCTTACGCGGCCGGCGAAACCCGCACCTGGACTTGGTCACAAGTCAGAGACGAATCTGAGCGTATAGCGAGTGCTTTGAAAGCCCGCGGCTTAGAGCGAGGCGATCGCGTTATTTTGTTTTCAAAAAACTGCGCGCATTGGATTATGGCTGATTTGGCAATTTGGATGGCAGGGGGCGTTACGGTGCCGCTCTACCCCAACCTGGCCGCGGAAACCATTCGCCAAATAATAGAGCACAGTGGCGCCACTAAAGGGTTTATTGGCAAGCTTGATCATTTTGAGGCAATGGCACCGGGCCTCGATGGCGATTGTGACTTCATCCGTTTTCCCGATGCGCCGCCCTTCGAGGGCGCAGCATCTTGGACGGATCTGCTAGCGGAGCATGAACCATTTGACGAGCGGTTTGACCCCGATCTTGATGATCTTGCAACCATTGTGTACACATCCGGAACCACGGGTACGCCAAAGGGTGTGATGCATACCTTCAGAACCGTGGGAAACACCGGTGTTTTGTCGAATTATCTATACGAGACGAACGATCGTGACCGTTGCTTGTCTTATCTACCGCTGGCACACGTGGCGGAGCGAGCCGCGTTGGAAACCGCTCAGCTGTACAATGGATTTACGGTTTACTTTGCTTATTCGCTCGATACTTTCGCGGAGGATTTGCAACGAGCTCGGCCCACGACTTTTTTTGCCGTGCCTCGCATATGGATGAAGTTTCAGCAAGGCGTGTTGGCGAAGATGCCTGAAACGAAACTCAACCGGCTCAAAAAAATTCCCTTTGTGGGTAAGCTCGTTCGCAAGAAGATTTTGCAGGGTTTGGGTCTTGATCAAGCGCGCATCGCTCTAAGCGGAGCCTCACCTCTCAGCGTGAGCCTAATCGAGTGGTATCGCGATCTGGGTCTGGAGATTCAGGAAGGTTACGGTATGACGGAAAACTTCGCCTATTCGCATACGACCCCTGTGGGCGAATCGATTCCCGGTGCAGTGGGTAGGGCCAACCCGCTTGTCGATTGCGTTATCAGTAACATCGGAGAGGTCCTCGTTCGTTCGCCGACAACGATGATTGGTTACTACAAAGCGCCCGATATCACCGCCGAGACGATCACGGAAGGCGGATACTTGCGAACCGGAGATCAAGGCAAAATTGATGAGCATGGCCGATTGCGTATAACAGGGCGTGTGAAAGAGTTGTTCAAAACGAGTAAGGGTAAGTACGTTGCTCCCGCGCCGATCGAAAACAAGTTGCTGGCCAATTCCCTAATCGAACAAGTCTGTGTTACTGGTCCTAACTTGCCGCAACCGCTGGTTGTGGTGAATTTGAACGAGGTGGCTCAGGCGAGCCTGTCAAATTCGGAGTCCGCGGCAGACATTGCATCTGAATTGTCTGCGCATCTCGCACAAGTTAATGCGACACTGGATCCCCATGAGCGACTCGCTTGCATGGTTGCCGTAAGCGACCGATGGTTACCCGAGACCGGATTCACGACACCAACGCTTAAAATTAAGCGTAATGTAATCGAAGAACGCTATAGCCCCTCTTTCGAGTCCTGGCTCGCATCGGGTCAAAATGTGATTTTTGAGACCGAATAATAAGGAGTTTGTCTCTATGTTGTTAAAACTGAAACACAAGTTAGTCATCGGCATGATGAAAAGTTTGGCGGGCTTGGCACCAGGGCAATCACACTTGGCGTTTACAGGCCCTGGCTCTAGCCGCGAACTGTGTCAGTACCTTATTAATCAGGGTTATAAGAAAGTTCTGATTGCCAGCGATAAAATTCTGCGCGATTTAGGGGTAACGGACCAGGGCTCTCAAACGCTCTTGGATGCAGGACTCGAGGTGGCGTATTTTGATGATATCGAGCCTAACCCAACGTTCGAACAGGTGGAGGCAGGGAAGCAAGTCCTGCGCGCGGCGGGCAGCGAGGTGATTTTGGCAATTGGTGGCGGATCGGTGATCGACTGCGCAAAAATCATGTCGGCTGCGGCCACGAGCGATGATGATCCTCGCTCCTGGGTTGGTTTTGGCAAAGTGAAGCACGAGGTCATTCCGTTATACGCTATTTCGACCACCGCGGGCACGGGGTCTGAGGCTACTGCGGGAGCCGTCATAACGGACGTACAGAATCACGCCAAAGTGGTCATTAGTGGTGCATCGCTGTTGCCAAAGGCGGCGGCAGTCGATCCGCGATTGCAGCAAGGTCTCCCGCCTGCGATTACAGCGGCAACGGGTATGGATGCCTTAACGCATGGAATTGAAGCTTATATCTCAACTTGGGACCGCGGTACGCGCAAAGAGCATGCAACGGCAGCCATTCGAGTGATTTTCGACGCATTGCCCAAAATATACGCCGACAGCACAGATCACGACGCACGCGCGGCAATGGCGATGGCGGCCTACCACGCCGGTATGGCGATCAATCAGGTCAATGTGGGTAACGTACACGCTATTGCGCATCAGTTTGGTGCCTACTACGGTGTACCCCATGGTTTGGCGAATGCGGTAGTGTTGCCTTACGTGCTGGAGTTCAGTAAAGGCCCGGCCGAGGCTGCACTAGCCGAGCTGGCCGACTTAGTGGGCGTCGCTCAAAGCGGGCAGAGCTCAGCGGCCAAAGCCCAAGCCTTTATCGATGCGGTAAAAGCATTGAATACACAGCTCGATATCGGTACGAAGATTGAACCCTTGAAGCGGGATGATCACGATGCCATTGCCAAAGCCGCAGCTGAGGAGGCAGTGTCTTACCCCGTGCCCAGATTCATGATGCCTGCGGATGTAAAAGCGATGCTCAATGAGATGACCGTATAGGTCATCTCGGAGTGTCAGCTCGTCATTCCGAATTCGTCCTGCTTCGGGCGAAGTGCGTTGCAACAGCGTTTGGGTCTATTTCACAGGGTTTTTAGCCAAGTACTGATCTGCTCAATATGTCTGATCGCCTCGGGGTCACTGCCCGGAGCGGTCGCAAAACCGTGTTCGGAGTTGGGGAAATGAACATAGCTTGTTGTAACGCCCGCTTTATCTAAAGCCGCTTTGAACGCGATACCTTCATCTCGGAGCGGATCGTTCTCTGCGGTGGAAATAAAGGTAGGGGGCAAATTTTGGAGGTCTTGAACGGTACCGGGTAAAGCGGCTTTTGCATGCTCTACCACCGCGTCTAGGCTTGCGTACTTCTTGCCGAGATATGTGTTCCAAAAGAAATGCATCAAACCCTTAGTTAACGCATAGCCTTTTCCTTTGTCTTGATAGCTCTGGTAATCCGCGAGGTAGTATTCGGTAACGGGGTAGATGAGTATTTGTCCGCTGAGCGTCTGTATCAGCTCTTCTGGCAAGCTAAGAGAAACTGCCGCCGCTAGATTGCCGCCCGCACTGTCACCTGCCACGATCAAGGAACGCCCGGCATCGGTTAGCACATCCAGTTGTTCTGCGGCCCAAACGGTCGCGTCCAGTGAATCTTCAAATGCCGCAGGGAAGCGGTGCTCGGGTGCCAAACGATAGTCTATCGAGAGGACCGCACAACCTGTCTCCTCGTTGAGCTTAGCGCAAAGTGCATCGTGTGTATCGAGATCGCCGATGACCCAACCGCCACCGTGGAAATAGACGATGAGCGGCTTGCCCTCATCACACGCGGAATAGTGTCGTGCTCCAATCTTTCGATCTGGTTCCCGGCTGGGGATATTAACGGAATGACTGCGTTGCTGATGCGCGTGTGGGTTAGCCTTGTTACTGAGTCGTCGATAGTACGCTCTCAAAATAGACGCGAGTATTTTTTCTATCATTGTTGTCTCTCGTTGCGTTCAGAGGCTCACTATCTGACAGTTTTATGATGGCCGCAAGTTTGTTGACTCATTTAACTTGAGCCGCGCTTGGAATATTCTAGGTAATGCGGCTGGTCAATTGCGACTTGGGCCTCTACGATGGCCCTTAAATGTGCCTGAAGCGCTGAATCGCTTAAGTCTAGGGCGCCGACTCTTAGCTGCGAGCACAGTTTGTGATTTAGGTCGGCAAAGTGCTCGTTGCTGTCAAACAAGGCTCGCAGGCGTCGCGTCTCTTGTGCGCGCGCCGTTGATCCGTATTGGGCGCTCCGCATCAGTACACCGGCGGCGTTGGCTGCCACCTGCGCAAGAAACTTATCCTTGCCTTCCAGCATCGGTGCGATATTGTGCTTGAGGTGTGTTTGCAGCGCCGCCGCCAGCTCGGCATCGCTGGGAAGAAGCCCCTGTTCGAGCGGCTCTGGTATGATTTCTAGGCCTGCCGGCAGCAATAGATTAACGCAGTCGAGCTGGCCCTCTGACGCACGCCTGCCAATAATGGGTCGTTCTATTGAGGTATTGACGCCTGTTTTGTAGGTGTTCGCCATACTGAGACAGCACACCGACCACCAAAACGAACCAAACACCATCCAGTAGTGGATTTGATCGCGGTTTATCTGCCGGCCACTGTGGAGGTTATAGGCGCTCAATAGGTCGTCAAGTTGTCCAAAGCCACCAACTTCGAGTTCATTGCATCCAAATCGCCATGAATTGACGCAGAGCCAGGCGATGTCTTTGGCTGGGTCGGTAATGGACGCGAGCTCCCAGTCCAGCACCGCGGCGATCCCGACCTCCGGATCAATCATCAGATTACCGTTGCGGAAATCACCATGGTTTAAAACGCAATCGTGGTCGATTGGCGCATGCTCCAAAAGATAGCGCGCGGTGAAGTCGAGCATGGGTTGGTCAACACTCAGGCTCTGATATTGATCGTAGGTCTGTCGCACAAAATCGGTCGCCGTCATACGGGTAAGGCGTTTGGATTCGATGAATGACTTTGGGTCGATCGAGTGAATGAGCGCTAACTGCTCGCCACATTGCTCGGCAAGCTGCGGGCGGATCTTGGTGAATTCGGTACCGCGCACGATCTTGTGTCCAAGCGTTTCACCTTCCAACCAATCCATTAGGAAGCCTATTCCAAGATCATCTTGAGGCTGAATACGAGCAATAATATTGGGTGCTTTGACACCCGCGAGCGACGCGCTCTCAATTAAATCCGCCTCAACCGTGAGGCCCACACCGCCCAGGTCGAGCGATTGTTCGGCTTCGCTGTCTTTGGCTCTTCTTAAGCAATAGGTCTTCGCCGTGCCATCAAGAGTGAGGTCGATTCGCCATGTTTCTTGACTTGCACCTCCGGTCAGAAGCGTTGCCTCCACGCTGTGGATATCGGGTCCAAGTCGTGCTTTCAGAAATTCATGAAGCCGAGTAATCACTAACTCACTCCTTTTGGCGCCTTCTGGTTCATAAAGCCAAACAGGTAGCCTGCAACTCGTCGCATTTGGATCTCTTCGGCTCCCTCAGTGATTCGATAGCGGCGATGGTGTCGATAGATGTGTTCGAATGGTTTATGGCGTGAATAACCTAAACCACCGTGGACTTGCATTGCGCGGTCTGCGGCCTCGCAGCACAAGCGGTTGGACCAAAAATTACACATCGAGACTTTATCGGATGCCGCGAAAGCGCCCTCGGTGTCCATGATCCAAGCGGTCTTGTGTATTAAGGCTCTCAGCATTTCGATCTGAGTCTGAAGCTCAACCAGGGGAAACTGAATGCCCTGATTGGTCGCCAGCGGCTTGCCGAAGGGTTTGCGTGATTTCGCATACTGCACCGCTTCCGAGACACAGTACTGTGCTGCGCCCAAACTGGAGGCTGCTTGGCGTATTCTATTCTCGTTAAAGAAGTGCTGAATGACCTGAAGACCTTTGCCTTCGCCGCCAAAAATGGCGCTCTCGCTTACCCAGACGTCCGTGAAACTCACGGTGCCATGATCGGAGGGCATGTTAAAAGTCCATAGGAACTCTTCAATTTTTACCCCAGGGGCAGACATCGGAACTAAAAATGCGGTAATCCCCTCTGCATCACCCGCCTTGCCCGATGTGCGCGCCATAACCATGTCGTATTCGGCGACGTGTATTCCGGTATTCCAGGTTTTGATGCCATTAATAACAAAGCCACCTTCTCGACGTTCGGCTCGGGTTTCCATGTGTGTTGCGTCAGAGCCGTGATTCGGTTCCGTAATAGCAAATGCAAAACCGCGATTCCCTGTTGCTAAGCCGTCGATCCATTCGGCCTTTTGCTGTTCGGTACCGTACTCAAGCATTAACAGCAAGCCGATGTTATTGCCGACGACAGAATGCTCGTTCTGCAGGTCGTTGTGCAAGCCCAATCCTTTAGCGGCGAGGTGCTCTCGAATGATCGCCATGCCTAGGTTATTGCCATCCCGACCACCGTAGGCCTTCGGGAAGGGGTAGCGGTATACGCCCGCCGCATCTGCTCTGCGCCGGGCTTCTGCAAGCAGTGCTTCCCATTCCTCTCTGGGTACACCGCCCGCATCCCAGTTTGTGCGGGCGTGCTCTCGTCGGTGATCGAAGAAGCGGATGTTATCGTCTTCTTGTTCGAGCGGTTTTATGTCTCGCTCAATAAATCCATCGAGTTCGGAAAGAAAGTCTTGTAGTGCCTCAGGTACGGTAAAGTTCATGGATAATACCTATTGTTATTCGTATGCTCTTACCTCGCGCGATCTTATTCTTAAACCCTAGAGGGTATCCGCACTTGACGACTCTCCGGTAACTGCTGATACCAGTAGACGCCTTGTTCATCGATGAAACGTTTGATGCGACGTCGCGCCTTTAGGCAATTTAAGTGGGCGATACTTTCACCCGTCGCCATTAAAATGATGTCATCGCCAACCGTTCGCTGGAATAAAACGTCGAAGCAGTCCACGGCTCGTTTGGGTTCTTCCAAATGATGATACAGTGCATCGAGGTCACGTTCATGACCTTCAATGAGTTGGGTCAGCCGCTGATGCAGTCCGTAGAAAGGGTTTCCATGCGCGGGTAATACCAAGACATCCTCCGGTAGTATGTCGCGGATACGGGCGTTCGATGTAAGCCACTCTCGTAAGGGGTTGCCGTCTGGTTCGGTCGGGAATACGCTCACGTTGGATGTGATCCTGGGTAGTACTTGGTCTCCCGAGATCAGACATTTAAGTGCGGGGCAGTACAAACAGATGTGTTCCGGAGCGTGTCCCTTGCCAACGACGACTTGCCAATACAGATTGTTGATCTTTAGGGTCTGTCCATCGATCAGGCGACGATATGAGTCGGGCAGGGGATATACAACACTCCCAAAGCCGCCGAAGCGCTCGGTGTAATCTGCGATTTGTTTGTCGTTAAATCCCGCGCGTCGATAGAACCGGATTCCCGCTTCGGGCGCCGTGCGGCCCGTATCCGATACCAGCATGCGGCACATAATGTAGTCGGTTCGCGACATCCAGAGTTCGCAATCAAAGCGCTCTGCGAGCCAACCGGCTAAACCGACATGATCTGGATGTAAATGGGTCGCAATGATCCGCGTTATTGGCCTATTCTTCAGGACGTCGGTAAACAACGCTTCCCAAGCGGCTCTGGCATCGGGCATATTCATGCAAGTATCCACAATAGTCCAACCTTCGCCATCTTCGAGTAACCACAGGTTGATGTGGTTTAGTGCCATAGGAAGCGAAAACCGAAGCCAGTGGACGCCCGGCGCGACTTCACGAATCCAGCCGTTATCGACTGGTGCTTTGCGCCCATAGGGATAGCTCAAGCCCTGATAGTGTTCGTGTTCTGCCGCTGACATTGTTTTTACCTCGTTCACACCCGTGACATCGTGCGCTGTTGTGATACTGTTAGCATAATTCAGAAGCCACAATTCCTAATGATAATGTCGCTTCGAAGGCCGTATTTTTTTCAGCCACCGCGGGCGTTTATTTGCAATGAATGAAGACCAGAGTTTAACCGCAATTATAGTAGGCGTCATTTTTCTTAGTGTTGTCGCTATGATTGGGTCGGCTCACACCATAGGTGTGATTGTCTTCAGCAGGAGAGAACGTTCACGCGGATGGTATTTCCTGTTCTCGGCTACTTTGCTCTTCATTGCAGCCTACATCGCATTTGGACTTGATTTGTTTTTGCGTGGTTTTGCGCTGCATGATGTGCTGCCGTCGTTGATTATGTTAGGCGCGAGTTTTTTTGGCCTTTTGCTCAGCCGCCATGCTCTAGAGTCCATTGACGGACTAAAGCGCTATGGTGATGTCGCTAACTATAAATCATTACACGATGACCTGACTTCGCTTCCTAATCGCGTCGCGTTTAGAAACCGCTTGGGAGAGGTGGTCGATCAAGCAAAAAAAGAAGGAACCCATTTTGCGATACTTGTCGCAGATCTGAACGGCTTCAAGGGGGTGAATGATACGCTGGGCCATTTCATTGGTGACGGTGTTTTGGTAGAACTCGGTCGGCGATTGCAGTCTAGTTTAAGGGCAGAAGATTACCTTGCTCGTTGGGGCGGAGATGAATTTGCCTTTGTATTGCCCAATACCGAACGCGTGGGGGCTGAGGATGTCGCTGAAAAGCTCATTTCCGCGACCGACGACTACTTCTGCGTTGAAGAGCATGAGATCAGTATCGGTATGAGTGTCGGCCTCGCGCTTTTCCCGCTCCATTCAGATGATGGCTCGGAATTGCTCCGAATGGCCGATACGGCACTGTACGACGCGAAGTTCAAGGCCGGATCCAATGTCTGTGTTTATGATCCCGCACGCGATGACAATGCCACTCAGCGTCTAATGATGAATAAAAACCTTCAACTCGCGCTGACTCGTGATGAGCTCGAACTTTTCTATCAGCCCATTGTTAACCTGCGATCGCGCCGTGTCACGAGCGTTGAGGCGCTGCTGCGTTGGCATCACCCGGATCTGGGTCTTCTTAATCCAGATGAATTTTTGCGTTTGGCTGAGCTGAGCGGTCTGATTCGACAAGTAACGCGATGGATAATGGATCAAGCAGCACGCCAGCTTCGAATTTGGCGTCAACGTGGTTTGAATCTGGACGTCAGTATCAATTTATCCATCAGCGATTTGCAAGACGTTAACGTCACCGCGCAACTTCGAAACGTGCTGGATAGACTGAACCTCGAACCGGGTGCCCTAACGCTTGAGGTTACGGAAACGAGCATGATGACAGATCCGGAGAAGGCCTTGGAGAGCTTGCACCGTCTTCATGATATGGGCGTCTTGCTGGCGATAGATGATTTCGGTACTGGCTTTGCCTCGTTATCGTATCTTAAGCGCATACCAGCACGCGCGGTTAAAATTGACCGAGCGTTTATTCAGGCCCTGCCCGACGAGAGCGACGATAAAATAATCGCTGAATCGACTATTGCTCTAGCGCACGCTTTGAACAAAGTGGTTGTGGCAGAGGGGGTAGAGCACGAATCAACGCTCGACGCACTGGTCGAACTCGACTGCGATTACATTCAAGGTTTTTATATCGCGCCACCCATGCCGGTGGCTGAGCTTGAGCGCTGGTTTGACGATCCCGATACCCCGTGGGGTATCGGGCAGCAAAGTGAGAAGGCTTAACTCGCGAGCCGATTGCGGCCGGGTATAGAGGCGAGCAGTGACTTTGTATAGGCCTCTTGGGGCGCATTGAATAAGCTTTCGCTGGTCCCTGTTTCGACAATTTTTCCGTGGTATAACACGATAATTCGGTCGGCTATATGTCGCACTACCGCAAGGTCGTGGGATACGAAGAGCATGGTTAGGCCGTATTGTTTGCCAAGATCGAGCATCAGATCCAGTATTTGCGCTTGGATTGTGACGTCAAGCGCCGACACCGGTTCATCTGCCACGATAAATTCTGGCTTCGTGGCGAGTGCGCGGCCAATCGCAATACGTTGTCTTTGGCCTCCAGAAAACTCATGCGGGTATTTACGGATGAATGCGCGGGCTAAGCCCACATCATCCATGAGTTTTAAGACTGCCTGCTCAACAGTACGACGTGATTCAATGTTATGTAGGAGGAGTGGTTCGGCAAGCGTATCGTAAACTGACATCCTTGGGTTCAGGGAGGCATACGGATCCTGAAATATCATCTGCATGCGTCTGCGAGTTCGCTTCAATGTGCCTGAATCTAAGGTGGTCAAATCTTGGCCATCTAGCCTGATTTGGCCCGAGGTAATTGGGAGTAAGCGCAAAATCGATCGTCCAATAGTGGACTTGCCCGACCCTGATTCGCCAACGAGCCCAACAATCTCGCCTCGATTAATCTCAAAGCTGACGTCGTCCACCGCCTTGACCACTGTGGATCCGGTGTTGAAGTAAGTCTTGAGGTTTTCTACTTGCACTAGGGGCTTTGGATCATGCAGGGCTGAGACTTTCGTGTCGCTTGGGATGGCCGCAAGGAGTTTTTGGGTGTAAGGGTGCTTGGCCTCGGTGAAAATCCCCGTGCTGTCACCTTGTTCCACGACCAAGCCTTTTTCCATCACGATAATATGATCGGCGATATCGGCTACGACAGCCAAATCATGGCTAATGAAGATAACGCCAATATCACGTTTTTTCTGAAGGTCAGCAACCAGCTTTAAGATCTGTGCCTGAATCGTCACATCAAGTGCCGTCGTAGGTTCATCTGCGATAAGCAACTTGGGCTCGTTAATTAAGGCCATGGCGATCATGACGCGTTGTCGCATTCCCCCCGAGAACTCGTGTGGGAAGTTGTTTATTGTAGCGTCGGGATCGCGAATGCCAACTTCGACTAAGAGCTCTTTGGCTCGCGCCAAGGCGTCCGCTTTTGATACTTTTTTGTGGAACACGAGCGGCTCAATTAACTGATCGCCGATGGTCATATAGGGGTTGAGGCAGGTCATGGGATCTTGAAAAATCATGGCGATATCACGCCCACGGATCTGCCTTAATTCGCTTTCTGACAGCGTGAGCAAATCCCGCCCGTCGAACAGTGCGGTCCCAGATTCAATACTGGCTGGGGGTTGAGGCAGCAGGCCGAGCAAGCTGTAGCATGCAACGGATTTACCGGAACCCGATTCGCCAATGATCGCGGTTATCTCACCTTTTTTCACTGTGAAACTGATTTTATTTACTGCGATTGTGTGCCCGTTACGAGTATTAAAGTCGACCTGCAGATCTTGAACTTCGAGTAGGTTCATGACTATCTCCTTAGTCTGCCGAGCGTCTAACGTCGAGTGCATCGCGGAGGCCGTCGCCTAAAAAGTTCAGCGCGAAAAGCGTTGTGGTGAGAGCGAGCCCCGGAAAAATTAAAAGCCAAGGGTACTCTTCCATGGTCTCGGCACCATAAGAGATCAAAAGACCCCATGAGGTCTTGGGCGGCTGAATACCTAAACCTAAGAAACTGAGAAACGCTTCGAGCAACATTACGCTTGGGATGGTGAGCGTTGTGTAGACAATGATGGGTCCCAGTGCGTTCGGTACCAGATGCCGCCTGATGATGGTCATTGGCGACAAGCCAAGCGAAATGGCCGCTTCCACAAACTCCTGTTTGCGCAAGGCTTGAACTTGCCCGCGCATAATACGCGCCATAGTGAGCCACTCTACTGCGCCAATAGCCAAAAAAAGTAGCAATAGGTTGCGCCCAAACACAACCATCAATAAAACAATAAAAATCATAAAGGGCAGGGCGTAGAGAATGTCAACGATGCGCATCATGACCGCGTCCACGCGGCCCCCAACATAGCCTGCAACAGCCCCCCAGGTAACGCCGATAACCAGCGCTACAGCTGTCGCCACAAAGCCCACTGCGAGCGAAATTCGCCCACCGTACATGATTTGAGTGAGCAGATCACGCCCGAATATGTCGGTGCCAAGCCAATGTTGAGCCGAAGGCGGTGTGGCCCCTAAATCTAGGTTCTGAGCATCGTAAGCATAGGGTGCAATCCAGGGCGTCAGCAGTGCGCTTGCGACGAACAAGCCCAGGACGCCCAAGCCAAACAGAGCGAGTCGGTTCTTTTTAAGGCGACGCCATGCGTCTTCCCATAGAGACGTCCCTTTTTCAGCATTGATATCGGTATGGGCCATTTTTACTCACTCAGCTGGGCGCGAAGGCGTGGGTTTAGCCATGCGGCAACAATGTCAGATAAGAGATTAAACAGTACGATCAGCGTCGAGAGGAACACCGTAGTTCCAAGGATCATGGTGTAGTCGCGATTGAATGCAGCTTGCACGTAGAATCGGCCAAGCCCAGGGATTTGAAAGATGGTTTCGACCACGAATGAACCGGCTAACAGACCGGCAAAGGCTGGCCCTAGAAAGGCCACAACGGGCAACATGCCACCGCGGAGTCCATGCTTAAGAACCACTTGCCATTCTGGGAGCCCTTTAGCGCGCGCTGTTCTGATGTAGTCTTGGGATAAGACTTCGAGCATGCCGGCACGAGACAGACGTGCAACATAGGCAGCGTAGGCGGCGCCAAGCGTAATGCTGGGCATGAGTTTATCTCCAGGTATATCACCCCAGCCAGAAACCGGTAACCAATCCAGGTGAATACCGAAAATCAAAACCAAAATGGGTCCGAGCAAGAAAGTCGGCATGCAAATCCCGATCATCGCCATCGACATGGGGATGTAGTCTTGCAGTGTATTGGGGCGCAGCGCGGCGGCTATGCCGGCCAAGCTACCGATAATGACGGCAATAAGTAGAGCGTAGGCGCCCAGTTCGGCGGTCGCCGGTAGCCCCGATTCAATGAGCTCGTTTATCGTTCGCCCAGGATATTTGAACGAGGGTCCGAGGTCACCTTGCGATAAGTCGGCCAGATAGGCGAAGTACTGCTCGTGAATCGGGAGATCCAGACGATACTGACGCTCCAGTGCGGCCTTCACTTCGGGGATAACGGCCTTCTCTGCGTCAAAAGGGCCACCCGGTGCCGCGCGTACCAGAAAAAAAGTTGCCGTAATGACTATGAAGATAACGGGAATTGCCTGTAGTAAGCGCCCAATAACAAAACGCCACATAACTTACTCCAGTTCCAAGGTCTCGCTCGGGTCGAGCCAGACATAGCGAATATTGAGTGAATCCATCAGGTTCGAAGGCATCCCTTTGACGCTTGGGTGCGTTAAGTGCTTACTCGTATAGGTGTAAATCGGAATGATGGGCATCGATTCCATAAGCATCGCCTCAGCTTCGCGGAATAGGCTATAGCGTTCATCGCGCGTTGGCGCGCTCGGCGCTCTGCGTAGAATAATGTCGTCATATTCCGGGTTACTGTAACCGGTATTGTTATTGCCACCGCCAGTGATGAATAAATCGAGGAAATTGTTGGGGTCAACGTAGTCTCCGATCCACCCTCGACGCGCAATTTGAAAGTTCATTTGGTTAACTGAATCGAGATACACTTTCCATTCTTGGTTGGCGAGCGTGACCTCGATATTGAGAACGTCTTTCCACATTTGTTGGATAGCCACCGCCACTTTGCGGTGGTTTTCACTGGTGTTGTACGTGAGCTCCAAGCCCGGCCAGTTTTCGCCATTTGGATAGCCTGCGTCAGCGAGCAATGCGCGCGCTTTGTCCGGGTCGTAACTAAAGGTTTTGGGTGGATAGTAGCCTAAGGTGTCGGGTGGGGTGATCGAGTAAGCCGAAACGTAGGCCCCTTGTAGTACTGTTGAGACGAGGGTGTCTCGATCTACGGCCATTGATAGAGCTTTCCGAACGCGAACGTCGTCTAGGGGGGGGCGATCTGTATTCAATAGGTAATAATAGGTACCGAGATAGGGTGCCTGTACCAGAGGCGATTTCGGCATCGCCTTATAAACTGGGAGTTTGTCCAGTGGCACTTCGTTGGTGTGGTGCAGCTGACCAGCCCGGAACATGCGCTCTTCGCTTGTTAGGTTTTCGGTGGGGTAAAAAATAACAGCGTTGAGTTTGACGTTGTCTGCATTCCAGTAGAGAGGGTTCTTCTCTATGCGTATGTAGCGATTGAGCTTCCATTCAGTCAACACGAAAGGACCATTGCTAACCATATTTTCAACCCGCGTCCAGGGAGTGAACCGATCTGTCGCGCCGCCGTGCATGGTAACCGTCTCGGGGTGCACCGCGAAAGTGGAGTAGTGGTCCATTAACTGGATAAAATAAGGGGTAGGCGCATTGAGAGAGACAACTAAGGTGTGGTCATCCACTGCCTTCACACCAACTTCGTTAGGGTCTTCGAGTTTACCTGTGGCGTATGCCTCGGCGTTTACGAGAGGGTATAGCATGTAGGAATACTGGTTACCCATGTTGGGGTTTAAGGCTCGGTGCCAAGACCAGACGTAGTCGCTTGCGGTTACAGTATCGCCATTAGACCAACGTGCCTTTGGGTTCAGGTGGAAGGTAATGGTTTTTCCGTCCTCACTGATATCCCAACTCTCTGCGACCCCCGGCTCTGGCTCAAGGGTGTAGGGGTTTTTTACGGCCAAACCTTCGAATAGCGAGCGTATGATTTTGTTTTCTGGCACGCCGGTAACAACGTGAGGATCCAAGCCCTGAGGCTCTGACCCATTACCGTAGTGAAGAACACCTTCTCTATTGCCTTGCTCTACTTTCGATTCGCCTCCGGTACACGCGGCTAGGCAAGCTAGGAGGGTAATGCTGATAAGTCGTAACAGTGGGGAGGTCACTCGCTCTTCACCTTTCGATTAGTGTCAGTAAATATGCTTTCGAATCCTATCGCAATGCGGACCAGAGTGCGATGTTTACTCCGCTAATTTGAGGGTTATTGCACGGGTTTTGGAAGCGGTTGCTCGACCCAGACCAAGTTGGTCAGATCAAAATTGAGTTTCTGTGCTTGGGAGAGGAAGTCGGCTTTGGTCGTTTTGCTTACGCTAGGTGTTCGTGAGAGCAGCCAAAGGTAGTCTTTTGAGTTGCCAGTGACAAAAGCGTGATCGTAATTTTCCCCCACATGAAAGGCGATATACGACGCATAAAATGGACCGAAAAAAGACACCTTGAGGTGAGCGCTCGATCGATCATCCACGAAGTAGGCTTTGCCTATGGCTTCCTTCCACCTTGCTTCGCTCATGTCGAAACCTCTGTTCACCACGGTAATTCCGCCGTCGTCGCGCGCGGTGTAGGTTGCTGTAACTTGGGACAGCCCTTGTTCAAATCGATTTTCAATGCGTGCGACTTCATACCACTTGCCCAGGTAGCGTTCGCTATCGAACGAGCTGATGGGCTCAATTCCCTCGGGTTTGCCCGTGCACGCCACCAGGCTGAGCACAATTAGGCTTAGCAGGCCGACGCGTAGCATGATTCTTCTCCAATAAGTTGGGCGCGCAGTTCAGGTTGGCTGGTGTTTGGTGATAGCCAAATAGCGAGGAAATCCTGTGCAAAAGAGGGTTGATTCAATCCGCCGAGTGAGCGGCCATTATGAAAGAACTCATTGCTTTCATCGTTGTAAACGACAAAGACGAGCGTGTCGCCTTTTTCAAGATCGGGCCACAGGGTGTCAATCGCTGTCAGATAGCGCTCGTATTGCTCTGGATCGACGCCCAAATGGCGCCATTCCTTGATGGTTTGTTGCACAATCGAACTCGCCTTGAATGCCCTCAAATAGGTGATTTCGAGTTTGACAGGGCGTTGGCCTGGTTCATACGCTCCGGTAGGCGTGCTGAGTTCCGAGTCATATACATCAAAGAAAAATACGCGCAAACGAGCCTCTCCAACGGTTTGGAAGGGGATCTGTGCCCCATCAGTGACTGGATCGAAGATATCGGCGCTCGTGCTTTGACAGAAAACGATAAAATACGAAATGAGCGCTAACTTAACTCGCTTGCATATCATCGAATATTTGCCTCGCTAAGAAGAAAAATAAGGGTAACAAACAGGCCCAAACAAGGCCTACGATAATTAAAGTTGGTATGAGCTCATAGCCAAATTCTACCCCGCCGAACCGATGTCCTGCAAAGTAAGAGCTGGGTCCACCGAAGGCGCCAAATAAGACCGCTAGACCCAGATTTCGATTTAAAAACCGCAGGCTGCGCGAAATAATGCTGGCAAACCCGATCCAGAGAAGTATCAGCCAAGTGGGCAGTAAGTCGCCTCCCGTGAACTGGTATACCTCGCTGTGGCTCAGTGTGGCATCCGCGAGCAGTCCTACTATGGCGACTCTGGAGGCGAGTTGCAGAGTGGGTTGTCTCTGCTTTACACACAGGAGCAGTATGAGCAGCAAGGTCGCCGTGAGCGACAAAAAAGCGTCTCGCCCGACACAGGCTGAAAACCAGAAGGCATTAAAAAGTAGGGCATTTCCCACGGTAGATTCATTAATTCTGGTCAGTGTTTCAATCAAAGCGATCAGCCCCCTCGTTAAGTCCCTTGGTTATACGATTCTAAGCCGCCACCGGATCCGCTTGATATATGCTGAAAGTGGCGGTGCGCCTCTAGTTGGGGGAGCGCGACTCTTGCGGAAAGGTAATCTCAAATGGCGACCAGGCTTTGACGGAGCGCGTTTAGTGTTACATCGCCGTGAAGAGTACCGGAGATTCATAGGCCGAGAGACAATGCAGACCCTAGCTCTTGCACAGCTTAACGACGTTCGTCGACAATAGCGACAGATACTAGATTGAGGGTCAAATTGTGAAGCTCATAAAAGGCTTGTTTTTTACGCTGCTTGCCACTGTCATTGTTATTCTTGGCATGAGCGCTTGGTATTCGCCGGAGGGCTTCCCTGAAGGTTCGGTGACCGATCATAGAGCGTCAAAGGCCCTATTCAAAGTGGGTAGTCTAGCGCTCGCTCTGACTGACCAATCGCGTATTACTCAAGCTAATAAAGAAGCGACGCAAAAGCCGAGCCGGCGCCTTGAGGGGCGTGCGTATTATCCGATAGAAAACGGTGAGAATCAGCCAGGCCCAGCGCCGCTGATTGTGTTTAGCCACGGCTTTTCGTCTTCACATAGAGGTGGAGAGTATCTAGGCCGCTACCTCGCTGGGCTCGGCTATGTCGTAGCCATGGTTGATTTCCCCATGACTCATATGAGCGCGGACGGCGGGCCCTTTGTAAAAGACGTTGTGAATCAGCCGCGCGATGTGAGCTTTTTGATCGATCAGCTTTTGAGTCTTGCGATGCTGCCTGAGCACGAGCTTCATGACTTGATTGATCCTGAGCGTATTGGCGTCATGGGCGTTTCTCTGGGCGGATTTACTTCGACGCTAATCGGTTTTCACCGGACTATGAGAGACGATCGAGTTGATTCAGTGATCTCAATCGCAGGGCCAACCTATTTCCTGACCCCACGTTTTTTCGAGAATCGTGACCTGCCGTTTATGATGATAGGTGGTGCCTACGACGTTCTGGTTCCGTTTGAATCGAATGCGGCCAACATTCAAGATAAGGACAGCGATGCCTGGCTTGTCAGTATTGAGCGCGGTGCACACACGGCTTTTTCCGGTCCTACAGCGGCGTTTCGATTTTTGGATAACGTAGACGTGATTGGCTGTTGGGCCGTATTGCGCTCGATCGAAGGTGATATGGATGACCCTTGGTATGACCTATTGGGCGATGCTTCAACGGGAATCGACGTCGATGCTGAAGTGGATTTGTGCACGCGCGGTGTCCCTGAGGGGGCGATGAACGTGGTGCAGCAGCAGTGGATTACACAAGTCTTGGTTGGAGCGTTTTTTGACATGACGCTCAGCACCGATGCTACGCAAAGATCCGAGGCTGAGCGTTTCTTGACAGAGACGATCGGTGCAGAACTGCCAGAGGTGACTGTTACTGCACCGCGAACCCTCTAAATGACGCCTAAGTGATAGAGTGTAAAGGCGTAAATATCGACGTACTGATCAATCGTTTTTGCGGTTGGCGTCCCCGCGCCGTGACCTGCGTCCGTCTCAATCCGGATCAATACGGGCTGATCTCCTGACTGCTTCGCTTGCAGATGTGCGGCAAACTTAAATGAGTGCGCGGGAACCACGCGGTCATCGTGATCTGCGGTCGTCACCAGTGTCGCTGGGTACGATACGCCCTCGCGAACATTGTGCACCGGTGAGTATCCTCGTAAATAGCCGAACATTTCGGGTGACTCCTCTGATGTGCCGTAGTCGTATGCCCAGCCGGCGCCCGCCGTAAAGGTGTGATAGCGCAGCATGTCCAATACGCCAACCGCGGGCAGAGCCACTGCAGCGATATCGGGCCGTTGCGTCATCACGGCACCGACTAAAAGGCCCCCATTAGATCCGCCGCGCAAAGCCAGCTTGTCTGGGCGGGCGTAGCCATTTTCGTTCAGGTACTCCGCGGCGGCGATAAAGTCATCAAATACGTTTTGTTTTTGTAGCTTCGTGCCGGCTAGATGCCAAGCTTTGCCGTACTCACCACCGCCGCGTAAATTGGCGACCGCATAGATGCCACCTTCTTCAAGCCAGGCCGCAACGGTACTTGAGAAGCTGGGCGTCAAGCTGATGTTGAAGCCGCCGTAGCCATACAAAATTGTGGGGTTGTTACCGTCAAGCTCCAGTCCCTTTTTGTGGGTGATGATCATTGGGACTTGTGTGCCATCTTTGGAGGTATAAAACACTTGAACTGAATCGTACTCATCACGGTTGAATTGGGCTTTCGAATCGCGATACACAGCGGATTCGCCAGTCGTCGGATCCAAACTGAATAATGTCGAAGGTGTTTTGTAATTAGTGAACGTGTAGTACAGGGTTTCGGCCGTTTGCTTGCCGTAGAACCCTCTGGCTGAGCCCGGCCCCGGTAGGTCGATGGTGCGAATGAGAGCACCCTTGGTATCGTACTGCAACACTTTTGAGATAGCGTCGACCATGTAGTGTGCGTAGAAGAAGCCCGCTCCCGCACTCAAGCCCAGAACGTTTTCGGTCTCAGGAATAAGATCTTGCCAACCCGCGGGCTCCGGGTTGTTGAGCTCAGCAACCGCCAGTTTGGTGTTGGGCGCGTCGAGGTTGGTCTCGAAAAAGAGTGTGTCGCCCTCTGTGTGGATCAGCGAAGTATCGGAGTCGGCGTGATCGAGCACCGTAATGAGTTCACTCGGCGACTTTTTAAGGTCAATCAAATACAGCTCATTCCCAGACGTCGTGTTAGCCGCGTAGATTGCGAGGAATCGGTTGTCTTCACTGACACTGCCCGAAACATAGCGATACTTTTGCGACTCGCTGCCACCGAAAACAATTTCGTCTTGTCCCCCTGGCGCGCCGATAGCGTGGTAGTACAGTTTGTGATGATCGGTTTTAGCCGATAGCTCGCTGCCATCAGGCTTATCGTAGCGAGAGTAGTAAATCCCATCGTTGCCGCGCCAGCTAATGCCGCTGAATTTGACTTGCTCGATCGGTGAGCCTACGGCTTCGCGAGTACTTGCATTGATGATGTGTATGGTGCGCCAGTCGCTGCCGCCCTCAGACAGCTGATACGCGGCCAGAGAACCATCCTCAGAAAAGCTGAGAGAGGACATGGACACAGTGCCGTCGTCACTGAATGTATTGGGGTCAAGGAAGATCTCTTCTTCCGTACTCCCATCTTTGATCCGGTATACTACTGATTGATTTTGAAGTCCGTCGTTACGATAAAAGTAGGTATAGCCACCTTCTTGAAAAGGGGCACTCTCGCGCTCGTAGTCCATCAGTCGGGTGAGTCGCTCGCGTAGGCGATCTCGACTTGGAAGTTGGTTGAGGTAGTCAAATGTCACCGCGTTCTGTGCTTTGACCCAAGACTCTGTCTCTTCGCTGCGGTCATCTTCCAGCCAGCGATAAGGGTCCTCAATCTCCGTTCCAAAATACGCATCTATGATCGGCTTTGCCTGCGTCGTTGGATACCCTTTCAGTAAGGGTCTACTGGATTCGGCAGGTTCATTTGATTGCGTGCAAGCCATCAGGCTGAGTGTGGTAATGAGCGGAGCAATGAGTGTTAACTTTGTCGATTTCACGATCGTTTAGTCCTGTTTGTAAACAATAGTTACGGGGTGAATCTCCGGTTTCTGTTGTGCTGGGTTTAGTCCACCTATTTGGCGCGCCCGCTCGGCAAGCGTGCCAAGCCTTCGTTCGGGGTCGGGATGCGTACTCATGAATTCGGGAGGGCGCTTGTCGCTGAGTGCGCTCATCTTTCGCCAGAGCGAGACAGCGGCTGTGGGCTCATAGCCGGTCAGTGTGGCAAGCTCCAAACCGATCGCATCGGCCTCAGACTCCGCCGTTCGGCTATTAGGCAACTGGAGAGCTAAAACCGCGGCTAATTGCGCGCCAGTCAAGAGGCCCTGGTTGCCTTCGCTCGCCGCATTAATGGCGCTCAAGCCAATTTGCGCTGCGATGGCACGAGACATTTGCTCGGCGGTATGATTCGCGAGTGCGTGCGCGATTTCGTGGCCCATAATTTGGGCAAACTCATCGTCGGTCAGATCCAGTTGCTTAAATAGACCGGTATAGACCGCCATCCGGCCGCCGGCCATGCACCACGCGTTGACCGTCTCGTCATCGTCAATGAGTGCCACACTCCAATCCCAAGAGCGACTTTGCGGGAATTGCTCGTGGGCGGTCGTAATCAATCGGCCTGTAATTCCTTGTACTCGATCGGCAAGGCGGCTGTCGTCGGACAGTTTATTGTCTTTTTTGAGGCTCTGGATGGTGGTGGCATAGGCTTTCTGCGATTGCACCACCGCCGCTTGAGGTGAAATAATCATGAACTGCGATCGACCGGTAGGGCTGGTGCTGCACCCAGACACGAGCGCCGCAGTCATTCCCAAAACCCACGCTAACCGTTTTGTCACGGATCCTCCTAAAATCTTAGACAACATCAGCCGGGTTCTGATTCTGCGCCTGCCGCAACGCGGAGTAAACCCTTAAAAATACGTGAAGGCGAGCTCTCACCGGAGATCACCTTGTAGACGTCTTGCACAATGGGCATTTCGATATTGTGTTCTGCGGCCAGCGAGAGCACGACGGGCGCACTTTTTAAACCTTCTGCAACCATGAACATACTGTCCGTGATCTCTTGCGCTGTTCGTCCCTTTGCTAACTCGATGCCCACGGTTCGGTTGCGACTTTTATCGCTAGTGCAGGTGGCAATCATATCACCCATGCCGGCCAGTCCCGCAAAGGTCTCTGATTGCCCACCCAAGGCCACTCCGAGGCGCGATATTTCAGAAAGCCCGCGTGTGATCAGTGCAGAGCGTGTGTTATCACCGGCACCGAGACCGTCGCCCATGCCCACTGCGATTGCAATTACGTTTTTTAACACGCCACCCAGTTCGCAGCCCACAACGTCTGGATTGGTATAACACCGAAACAAGCCGCTGCTGAATACATTTTGTAGCGCGCGCATGATGATTGGATCTTTCATTGCCAGTACGCTGGCAGCGGCTTGCCCTGCCATAATCTCTCTCGCTAAATTAGGTCCGGTCAGTACGCCGGTGGGATGCCCTGGCAGAACCTCGTGGATAATTTCGGTCATCCGGAGCTGTGAGCCAATCTCTAGGCCTTTGGTCAAACTGATAACGGGCACCCATGGCCTAATGCAACCCGACAATTGATTTAGCACTGAGCGAAAATGCTGAGAAGGTACACCCATAACAACAACATCAGCTTGGGCCACCGCAACCGTAATGTCACTCTCTGCCTTGAGTTTGGGCGAGAGTTGGGCTCCCGGTAGATAGGTTTCGTTGGTGTGTTTTGTGTTTATTTCCGCTACGGTTTCGGGATTGCGCGCCCATAAAACGGTGTTGGTATTGCGAGAAACCAAATGAGCAACAGTAGTGCCCCACGAGCCGCCGCCCAGGACGGCTACGGTTAGATTCATACTTTGCTCCTTTTATTGCAAGGTTCGCGTCAGAGCCATGGCTTTTATCGCTTCAATTCGCCTTAGAATATCACGAAATTCCAAGGCCAGCCCCCTGCGCTGCTCTCGAGTTTCTTCGCCGTGATACTGATCTAAGCCCCTGTGCTTTAGCAAATCAAAGCTGTTCTGGAAGAGCAATTTTGCGATCGAAGATTCGCTGCTGATTCTACGCTGTAAATAAGCTTGGCGTCCCAGCTTGAGGCAGGCCTCGGTCAACATTTTTGAGTCCAGC
>Ga0181577_10000988_pt1 | contig 22963 bp, 27 predicted proteins | sample 101ome_21_FD_132468 | JGI IMG/M metagenome (GOLD analysis project Ga0181577, IMG submission 132468) | Coastal salt marsh microbial communities from the Groves Creek Marsh, Skidaway Island, Georgia - 101413BT metaG (megahit assembly) | ecosystem: Environmental > Aquatic > Marine > Intertidal...
CTCACGCGCAAGAGCATGATGCAGATAACCTAGATCATGGCTGCTCAGCCTGAACAGCCTGAACAGAGGGACCCGGCCCCTTCCTTGATCCCCCCACCCCCGATTTACCAGCCGCGCGCGCCAGAGAGACCCCTCAGAAAATCTCACAAAAAATCCCATACCGATTTCGGCACCCTAGTCCAGATTTAGTGACGCAGATGCCGTATTCCCTGGCTCATACGATCTCCTGGGTCGACTCAGGTACCCGTCATGATGCTTTGGTGTATCTGTTTGATACGGCACTGGCGGGCAGAACGGATACTACAGTAAGTGCTCACCCTGATGCGAGTACAACTAAAAGGAGTGTCAAGAGGACGGTTACCAGTTGGATTACTGGGACAACGCACGACATGTATTACTATGTGAGTTGGTCAAGTACGACGCCAACTTCATGTTCTATTTACAGTGACTCAACGTATACCACGACACCAGGCGACCTGGGCACTTCTACTACTCTTAGCATCAATATCGACATAGATGTCAATGGGAGTTTACCGGCAAACGGTGATTTCCAATTCTGGACGTCTGATACCAGTGATGGTGTTTTGATGACACAGAATAGAACGGCCTTGTTCTGGGATCCTGGTGTTGCCGAGGGGATGTTTTATCCAGACGATAGTTGGGATGGCACGGTCAATAATAAAGCGAGCTCGTATTTTCCGTGGACTAACCATGATCCTATGATGATCAACGCTGGAGCTTATCCGATAAACAGCACTCTGAGCAGTACTGACTATAACATGAATATACTGGTGGGCCATAACGTCTCTAGCGGCAGGCCAGACGGGTATGGTGAGATGATTGCCGCCCCTCCAATTTCCTGGGGAAAGCAGACCACCAACTACTACCCTGGCGTTAGCGATACCTTTGCGTTCTTCCTGCCTCAGGATAGCATATACTATTACCCCACTTCCTCGAGTGCTACTAATAGGCAATGGGGAACCACCAGTGCTGGGAGTATGAATGTTATATTCAACAGCGACAACTCGAAATACTACATGACCACAAGCAGTACTGGTATGGGAGTCGACTGCGGAACAACGGAACCACTTCTTACCTGATCGCTATGGCTGCCGACATTACAATTAACTCCGTTACTGCGGTCACCTCCTCAGCAGATGCCTCTTTTAGTATAGACCTCAGGCGAGTCCTTGTTCGAGATTCTGTTGTTGCAGTTATCGAGACATCAGGTGGGGGCTCAGGGCCAGCGCCTCGGCCTTCCAGCGGCTTCCTTTACCCCAGGGGGGACTCCTGATTTACGCTAAACCCTTCATCCAGTCCCTTTCTGATGGCTCGAGGAGGTAGATCAGGCGATTCATGACTGATTTAGCCTGGTCTTCTTCTATTTTGTGGTAAATTTGAGCCAACAGCTGGAGGGTTGCCTCTTTCTGGCGGCACCTTACGGCCAGCAGTAGAGCAAGAGAGATCTTTAGCACGGTTTTGGAGTCAACTGGGGGCCTTACATTACGCATTATACCAGTCGGAAACCTAGCTTTGACCACATTATTATGCCGATCATGGCTTTAGACACTACAGGCCACTGGGTTGCAGGTGATGATCTGCGGATTATTGAAGCGCTAAAGCTGCCTTTCGGTGCATATACCCTCGAGTGTACACAGAATTGCGCCAATCAGCTTGAGAACATGAGTTCTGAGGCGGCTTTACGTGTTCGGGCATTGCTGGACGAGTATGAAGCGGCAAAAACTGCCGAATCCACCCAGAATCTGAGTGACACTGAGGGCAAAACACTGGTTAAGGCCGATGTTTTGGAGTGGGAACGCAATGGCGCCGGCTTGCCAAGTGGCGCACAACAGGAAATGAGCCGTGCGCAGCAGGAAATTGCTCAATACTTTGCATTCTGCAGCTGTATGGGCGGCCTACAGGATGGCAGCATGAACGGAGTCACGTACCTAATACGCTCCTGAGGGTGTTCCTGGTAAACTGTAGCCAGTACAAACCTAGCCCTATGTCAGGTCATCCCGAAAACAGCCCAGAGGTCAATCAGCTGATGGAAGAAATCGCGAAAGCTGACACCGCTCAGGCTTGGTGTAAAGGCTGTAACAACTGGGCGATCGTCAATGCTGCCTACAGTAAGTACATCAAGGGCGAGATTGAGTCTTGCAAGCGCTGCCGAAAGTGACGGAAAGCGTAGCGAGCCCGATAGGGCGAGGTAAGCTATAAAAAATCGCGGGGCGCAAGCCCTGCTTTTCAATACCTGGAAGACTAGGTGGATTCGGGTGAAATGATGGCCAGCAATTCTCCTTTGATGCCTTACAAGAATGCACGGCTACTCGTGCCTGGGCAGAGCGCTGTGACCGTTGTTGATGGCCGTCTGCAGGCTACTCCAAGTGATTCATACCTTGTGCGTTTGTTTGTCAGTAGGGCCCAGTACAGCGGCGTTTCGTCTGGCTCGAAAAAGCTGCCCCTGGAGTCTCAGCTCGATGGCAGGATGATGCCTGGTGCTTCTGGTGATCAATTTTTTTATCGCGGCTATGCGTTAGACTTCACTACTGTCCCGGCCGATTACGACCTGGTGGCCGGTGATGAGACCAACCTTGTCTGGACACAAGTTACAACGCAGTACAGCTGGCTTGCCACAGGGACTGAGTGCCAGTTCAAGTTCGGTCAGGACCCGATCATGCCTGCAGCTAAAATTCAACGCTCTAGCGGCCAGTATGGTGGGCTAGGCATCGATGAGATCATTTACAAGGAAATTGGTGGGGTCGAACTGCAACTGACGGGTTCGGAACTGCAAAATTAACCTAAACAGGCGCTCCTAGCTCTCTTCGGAGAGTGACGGAAGCCTTGTGAGCCGCCTTGGGGCAGTCGAAATACCCAGCAGAATACATCTTGGCGCGATAAGAAAAGCAGGCATGCCAGCCGCTCTTATTCCAGCAGACCCATCTGTAGCCAGATTTATTCGGCTTCTTCCTGCTCTGTATCACATCCTTTCTATTCAGTCTTTGCTCGCTGTCTGAGGCGGCCCTGAGGTTCTCTGGAGCGCTGTTCAAGGGGTTGCGGTCGATGTGGTCCACGGTAAGTGGGTATGGATCATAACCATTGGCGATGATGAAGACAGCACGATGCGATTGGCAGTACCTGCCGCCCAGCTTAACCTGCCCGTACCCTGTGCCATTGACTCGACCAGCCATCTCGCCGATTTTGGCCCGCGAATAAGGAGAAAACCGCTCCTTCCATCTCAGACCCGTCGGCAGCTCTGGGGCGACCTCAAGACAGCGCTTGATGGACTGGATCTCTTCTGCGGAATACTGTCTGTAGAAGAGATGCATTGGCATGCTTGTGCATACCGTTAATTCACCAGGCGCCGCAAGCAAAACTAATGAAGCTACCTCCTAATGTTAAACTTGACGATAACGCCAAGCAGCTTCTAGGGCTGAAGCCTTTTGATGACCTGGAAGAAGGCGGATTCGACGTGGATATTCCTGTTCAACTGCTTCCGATGGGAATTGTTAACGGGTGGTCAGTTAGCGTCGAAGGAATAGAGGACTTCGCAAATTCGATTAACCAGGAAGCCGAAGATATAAAGTTGGCCGTCAAGAAGGCCTTAAAAGGCGTTGCTGTCGACCTTAAAAGGGCTCTGGACGCAGCTCTAAAGTCTTCGGCCTGGAGGTGGCCCACAGGAGGCTCTAGGGACATCTACGACACGGGTGCGCTGCTCAGCTCTGGCTCGGTAACTGTCAATGGTTACAGTCTTGCCGTGAAATACGGAGCTTCGTATGCCAGTATTGTACACAATGGCGGCTACATATTCCCTTATGGCAACAAGAATTTGAGACCTATTTACCTACCAGGCCGCCCCTGGATTACCTCTACGCTGTACGGTGGCGGCCCTGTCCCCCAGTTTGACTTCAATGCCTCCCTAAAAAGGTACTTGAGGGGCTGATTAGGTATACTACGTGCGCTTGATGACACGTTATGACTAAGCTCCCTTTCGTAGTATCTCCAAGGCTTAAACCCATCAAAGAGCTTGTTGGCTCTGACGATTCCGGCATAATCGAGATCGAACGCTATGGCTACTTGACCGCAGGCGAGCGTTCCTTTATGCAGTCTAACAGCACTGAAGAAAAGACGCTTAGCGAAGTTCTGTCTCTTACCCGCAAGGTTGGCAAAGCTTACTCGCTGGACATGAAGCAGTCCTACGAGCTGGTTATGACTGCGATGACTGACCAGTCAGATCAAGAGGCCAGCAAGGTCTGGGACGACTTTAACGTTGAATTGGGTGATCTGACGGGCCAGCTGATGCGCCAAGAGGAAACCAAAAAGATCCTCAAGGCGTTGTGTCTTTGCGTGTACCGTATTGACGCTGAGATCACGGTTGACGACATCATCAAACTTCATGATGATATTGTCGACGGCCTAGTTCGACTGTTTAACGACGAAGAGGCCAAGAGTACCGAACGCCTTCTGGACGTTCTGGGTGTCGAGGAAGACGAGGACATCGTTGCCGACGGCATTGATGAGGTAGAAAAAAAGTAGCGGCCGGCAAGCAAGGCCTTTCTTACATGGATGATATATTCTGGGACCTCAAGGCGTTCTTTCCTGGGGACTCAGAGTTTCATCTAGAGAACTTTTACCGGCTGCCGTGCGAGTACGTTACCCTCGCACATCATAGGGCTATAAAGTTAAGGAAAAGGCAGCTCCACGAGGCAGAGCGTCCATCGGCTCTACTTGCTTGCCTTTATGCTAACTCGAAGAGGGACTCAAAAAAGAAGGCTGTCAACATGGACGAGTTTTATCTGTATCCCGAAGAATCGGCAAACAGTGGTCCATCAAGCAGATTCGGTTCAGCTTATCTGTACCTCGCCAAGTCAGGCAAGCTGCCTTCATGGGCGCTGTTCTGCTACAAGGACGTTGCAAAGTCCGCCGATGGGCCTGTTCCAACCATCCCGGCTCTATTCTCCGAGTATGCGATCCTTCTGGCTCCTAGGAAGGGACTAGAAGGCTACTCTGGCCTTCTTATCGCTCTTGAGGCAGCAGAGGGCCCTCAGCGGTTTACGAGCCCTTGCGGGATCAGCGAGACGTTAGTTGTTCCTAGTATCCACACTAAGGCTATCGCCGAAGAGAATATCACTCTTCGACGTTTTCAGTAAGTAGCCGATCAAGCCAACAAATATCATCTTCCGAAGCGGTTAGGTCTATGACCTGGCCGCTTTTTAGCCATTCGCGGATACGGAGCTCAGCCGACAGCGAGTAGAAGGGTTGCATACCGTACCATGCCAGCCACTCTTCGCTCCCCTTGGCTTGGTTGCAGCGCCTGCAAGCTGGAATTGCGTTTGAAGTGCGGTCTTCGCCTCCTTTGGCTCTTGGTTTTACGTGGTCAATAGTCAGTGACTTGTCGTCAATTGGGGGTTTATTGCAGTAGGCACAGCGATTTCCCCATACCTCCTTGATGCCGGCTCTCCAGAGCCGCTTTGCTTCAGCCGATGATAATGCTGTCATGGTGTAAACGTAGTCTTGTGGGCGCTCGTAGAGCGGTTGGCGACTAGCGTCTGTCATCGAATTACGATAACAACGCCAGAAGAAATGCTGGTTGAAGCGATTAGCATAAGCTTTTCTGCGTTGTTAGACTAGTATACCCGCTGGAACCCTACGATCGTACGGTTTTCGGCCATGACCCAGCAATTTCCTACGAATCCACAGGTGATTTACGACACTTTGGTCGCGGACGCAACTTTTATGAGCTACGTAGGTGAATATACCTTCAGAGCAGGTCAGGTCACGCCTTCGATTAGTATCGTTACTCCTGGTGCCGATTTACCCGCCGTCAAAAAGGCTACTGGAGTCGAAGTTGTTATTCACGACACAGCAGAATTGTCTAGAAAGGAATATCTAAGTGGTTCAGCTGATATCGAGGCTAAGTGGACGGTCTTTTTGATCTGCTGGGAGGAAGCGACAGGTACTGATATGACCTTGGCGGCAATACGCGTCCTGGAAATCTTTGCTGGATCCAACTCTTATGAAACGGTCTCCGTAGCAGACGGCCTTGGCGCTTTGGTGCAGACTGCGATCCAGATCCCATCTGACATGCCGATCCTGGCTTAAGACGGCCTATTGGAAGAATAGGTATAACGGGCCGTAGAAGGTCCGAAGTACCTTCATGCGGATCCAGGTCCGTTCTTCTATATGGCAAACTTCTCTGCTGCCTTCGGGTACGATCTGTATTTGATCCCCCTTTAGGCAGAATCCGTTGACACTTCGTTCACTGGCGTTACTGGTGGCGTTGGTGCTGGTGTTAGCAACTTCATCGACACCACCAACGTTATCGCTCAAAACGAAAAGATCTCCTACGCTGCTGGTGTGTTCTCCATTGGCGCCTCTCCCGTCGCTGAGCCCACTGACGGCACCATGCAACCCGTGCGTCTGTATGGCCTGACCAGTGCTTCCCTCGAGACCGACACTGGTTCTGAGGACATCTATACCTACGACGACGAGACCAAGGGCTTCAACCAGGCCGTGGCAACTACCAAGTCCTGGACCATGTCCCTGGCTGGTATCGCCGACTTCAAGGACGCTGGTTATCAGATCCTGCGCCTCACCGAGCAGAACACCGTGGCTGACGCCCTGCGTGTGAAGATCGCTCGTGTGGGCCCCACTGGCACCGTCGAGACTGTGTACGGCTACGGCACCCTGATGGGCTACACCGAGTCCAACGAAGTGTCTTCCATCGTGTCCTGGGAGTGCTCCCTGACTGGTTACGGCAGCTACGTCGTTGAGCTCGACGAAAACGCTGGTAATTAGCTGATTGGAGGCATCGCCTCCGTCGACACGTTGAACACTGGTACCGCGTTCGTCACCGACGGCGCGGGTATCGATGTTACCATCTCTGGAACTGCTACTGCTACCGCCGATACGGACAGCAGCGGCAACCTTACCGCAATCAACATTACGTCTGCGGGCTCTGGTTATACGGTTGGAGACATTATCTCTGTTGTCGAAACCGTTGGCTCTGGATCTGGAACCTTCCGTGTTGCATCTATCGCCTGAAGTCCGTAACCGCGATGCTTACGGCAAAACACCCAGGGGCCCAGCAAGGGCCCTTTTTCATGGAAACCTATACCAGCTTATTAGGAAATCATGGCTCAACGGATGGGTGGCCCCGGTATTACAAACTTTGCCATCAAGATTGAGCCACAGGTAGTTGGTGCTGACAAGGCGAGTGCGCAGTTAAACAGACTTGTAGATAAAGGTGTTGCCGCTGTTGAAGCCGGGAACCTCGAGCTTGCTCAGAAATACGAGCAGGCTATCGGTCAGATTATTGGCAAGAAAGGCAAGGCTGAAATCCAAGTGGACGTAGATACTGTAGTCGACAAAGACGGTGTCAAACACCTGCAGAAAACTAGCAGGATTCACACCGAAAACATTTCCAAGCTAAGCAAGCAGAAAAGTCTTCACCACGGGTCCCTAACCTCTCTTAGAGCCCAGCTGAGAACGGCAACTCAAAACCGAGATGCAATCGCAGCCACTACGACTGTAACCGGCGTGTTCGGTCGCAAGGTTCAAGTAGCCAACGCCCACTGGGTGGAGGCCAATAATCAGGTCAAGAACCTGAGCAAAGAAATCAACCTGATTAGCCAGCATGGCAGCAACAAGGGCTTCATGAGCGGCTTTTTGTCCGTGGGTAACAAGCTCAGCCAGATCACCATGTCGGCCATGGCTTTAGGTCAGGCCATTCAGGCTGTCAATATGATGATTGGCCCCCTTGTCAATCGTCAAAAAGAAATTCAGTCCCTGAAGCTGAGCTTTGAGCAGCTTGGTGTTTCGGTCGAAGGTCAAAACGCTATCCTGAGGGCGGCTAAAGCTGTCTCACTGACTTACGGTCAGTCATTGACAAAGATTGAGGGCGCCTTCAAGCGACTGGGCCCTGCTATTATGGCAGCCGGTGGCAGTCTGACCGATACCCAGCTTGTCATCGAGACCATTGCAGCTCGTACTACGATGCTTGGTCTTAACACTGAAAAGACTGGTCGATATATCGAAGCCTTCGCCCAGGTTATGGGTAAGGGCCGCCTACAGGGTGAAGAACTTAACCAGCAGTTCGCCGAACTTGACGGTGCATTGCGTGGCCAGCTAGCCTCTTACTTCAAAGCTAAGTATGGTATCGAGAACCTCTCCGATGCCATGCAGAACAGCGAGATTACCAGCCAGATGTTCATGGAGGCCATGATTGCGATTGGCGAGGTGGCAAGGGAAAAGGTGGCTGGCGATTTTGCGTTGCTTCAGAAGTCAATCGAATCGCTTGGCAAAAAGGGTGGCATGACCATCGCTCAGTTCCAGGCAAAAATGCAGACATTGACGGCAATTGGCCTCGAGAAGGTTGGTCAAACATTGGCTCCAATTGGTAAAGCCCTTGCCTCGGTTTACGCTGCGTTTGTGCAAATCTTTACCAAGGTTGCAACAGAGATGCCTGGCGTCCAGATGCAGTTCCAGTGGATGGCAAATTTCTTTGGCAAGACTCTTAAATTTGCCCTAAACGGAATCTTGCTTCTGTTTGGTGTCATTATGCAGGTCGTCAACCAATCAGTGCTTTATCTCAGGGATTTTATTGACGAGGTCATGAAGCTACCTGTTATCGGCGACATTTTTAGAGCAATTAGCGATAAGGCTAAAAAGCTAGAGGAAGACCTCGATTACGCCATTGATGGTTTTTCGATGTTAAGCGAGGAAACAACTGGCTCGATGAATGCCCTTCAAAATTTTGAGAACAAAGCAAAAGACCTTGACACGCGGCTGGCCGAGGGCAAGATCACGCAGGATCAGTACAACGAAGCAATTAGCGCCCTCGATACCAAGAAAGCTCAAGCAGAGCTGAGAGGGTTGGAGGCTCAAGCCGAATCCACGACGGCCAAGCTGCGGGCCTATGTGGAGGCCTATGAGGCTGCATCTGAGAAGAAAATTGCTGGCTGGGAAGATGATATTAAGGCCATTGAAGAGGTCAGCAAGGCCGACAAGAAGTCCGTTGATGGCCAAGTTGAGGGCATTAAACGAGCTGCCGAGGCCCGCAAGCGGGGATATGAAGATTCAAAAGCAGCTGCCAAGGCGTACCACGACGGGATTCAAGCAGCGTTAGACAAAGAAGCCGATAGCGTCAAAAGAAACAAAGAGCTGTTAAGGCGTTATTTTGAAGACTCAAAGACCTCCGTCAAGGAGTACTACGATGAGCTGAGAAGGAACTCGGACGAAGCCCATGCTCAGGCGATGTCAAACTATGAAGCGGAAATTAAAGCGATAAACAGGAAAAGAGATGCTGAGCTGCAGGCCTTGGAAAATGGCCCTGAAAAGCGAAAACTTACTCGGATGGAAATCCGGCAGCTTCGCAGGAAGGCTGCTAAAACGACCGACCCATACGAGAGACAAAAGATTAGAGCTCAGATTGAGCAAATAGAAAACGAGGAAAAGGCGCACAGGCTAAAAATCGAACACGCAAAGGAACTTGCGGAGGTAGAGAAGCAAAAAGCGGAAGCAGACAAAAAGCGTGCAGAAGAAAAGAAAAAGATTGATGAAGAAGAAAGGGAAAGACTTAAGAAGCTGCAAGAAGAACAGCAACAAGCTTTCCGTGACATTGCGGATGCTCTGTATCAGATTGCACAAGAGAAGCGGCAATCCCAGGAACAAGAAAAGCAAGCTCTTAAGGAAATCGACGACGCAAAACGCAAAGACGAACGCGATACCAAGGACGGAATTCAAAGCATTCAGGACGCGCACGATAAGCGTGAGCAAAGCCGCAAAGATCAAATTGATAGGATTAAAGAAAAAATTGACGAGGAAAAAGACAAGCTTAAAGAAATTACCGATGCAATCGAAGCCAACGAGCGCGCTATGGGTGAGTTCGGCGATGCTGTTGAAGATGTAACCCTGGAAGAACTCCAGAGTATGCTTGAAAAGCTCCAAGCCATCGAGAGGCAGATTAAGAGAAACAAGGCTGCCATGGCCGGCAAAGGCGACGACACACCTGAGCCTCCAAGGCAAACATTTGCTGGTGGCCCTGTGAGAGGTGGTGAGCTGCTCACTGTTAACGAAATTGGCCGAGAAGGCTTCATAACAAGCAGCGGCAAGATGTCGGAAATTGCCACGAAGGCGTGGGGTACGTGGCGTGCTCCTTCTAATGGTACTGTTATCCCTGCTCATATCTGGAGTGAAATCAAGGCAGCTCAGAATATGGATCCCGCTTCTATTAACGTTGCGCCATTTAGCGGCGGTCACTCTGTTAGCTCTATTAGTCACGGAGACAGTATTATGAATAACGTGACGGTTCAGTCGGTCAACCCAGCCAAGACTGCTAGTGACATGCTGGTATCTATGACCAAGATCCGCCGCCGCCGCCTGCGCTGATAGGCATACTGGAGTACTTGAAAGGTCCGCATGTTTCTCTTCGGTACTCCAAAAGACATGGCAAGGCTGTACGTGGAGCAGGCCGTTTCGTCGGGTGGCGGAGGTCTCGAGGACCTGCACTACGAAGACATGGAGCTGCAGGAGCTACAGGATCTGTTGGTCTACCTCCGCATTGCCTACTACAGGGCCTCCAGAGACACCGAAGACGAGGCGGTGGTGTCAGTCATCACAGAATGGCACGACGAGATCTTCCTGTACCTCCTGGAGGTTGTGGAGGACTTCAGGACGCTTGTCTGCAGCCGCATTCACAAGCCGATCGGTGACTGGAACAAATATCATAAGCTCGCAGGCTGCACTTCGGCAAACTAGCTGCAGTTAGGTGACCCGAAATGGCCAGCATAGGAGTGTCTTTTACGCCCCAGGCAGGGTCTCCAGTTTACAGTTTTGTGTTCAGGAACTTCGGTGACAACAACATGCCGAGGACCTATTCTGACGTAGCTACTTTTAATCAGTCAGCCAACGGTACCACGATCCTCGGCGGCCCTGCATTTACGCAGAAGCGGGTATGGGCTATTAACTCGATGATTTTGACAGCTGAGGCAGAGAACTTTGACGCCATGTACCAGGCATGGGACGCTGACCGCGCCTCTGGCTATCCAGTTGCTTGTGGTGTCGTGGATGACACCTTTGGCCCGACCGTCAACGCTAGCGCAGTGTTTTCTACGGCTCCAACATACATGCGAGCAGGTCCGCAGTACACCGTGGTCGCTTTTGGCTTGACGGAGGTTTGATTAATGTCTTATATCGTAAACCAGGCTCGCGTCCATTCCCTCACCGTTGGCGGAGTTGACTATACCAGCGCCTTGGTCAGTTGGAATGCCTCCGATTCTTCTGCCAACAAGAATGGCTTCATCACCACGTCTGGGACACTGGTCCTCGGCTCCTATCCTGGTGGGCCCGACGTAGAGGACTACGACCGCAACGATTTTAAGCGCGGTGTTCCTGTCATCTTGACAATGCAGACACCAGCTGCTGTAACTTATCGCCACCCTCGTGGACTGCTGTATGTTATCTCGACGTCCTACAACGTTGAAGCAGAAGAGTTAAACGTTGAGATCGGCTGCCGCCTGGCAATGGCCGCAATCATGGATGATCCGAGTACGACGCTTAACCTGTCTCCTATCCACCTTGACCCAGCGCGACAGCAGCTTAGCAACATTAGCGCGGCTTTCGCTACGACCGGGCAATACCTGTATCAGGATAATAACGGCAACTTTGTTTCTGGCAAGTTTTTCAACGGAGATTCCGAGGCTGGTACCGCAACTGGGCAGTGGACTTCAGTCCTTGGCGTAACTGCCCTTTCTGCTGCACCACTGGCAGGAGCTGGTGCCATTCCTGACTCAATTAAACTGACATACTCCGTACCCGAGGGGTCGATTGCCGATGACCAAAAGGGGCGGATCGATACTGAAGAGACCTTTTCCTATTACTGGGTTGATTACCCTGCCTCTTTGAGCGTTCGGACTGGCGATGGCGATCTTAACAATGCTGGCGGCCTAAACCCTGGAGAAAAACCAGATGGAACCAAGAAGGATCCATGTGGCAACAAGGAGCCAACGCCAGAGGACAACGGCCAGGGGTCTTGTCAGGAGGGGTACAGCGTCGAATCTCGTCCTTATATCCTGCCCGCTAATCGGCACGAGCTGAGTAAAACTTACTACAGAGGACCAGCTGGTCAGCAAGACTTCACCGAATCGTGGACTTGGGGCCCTATCGTAGAAGCTAATAGCCAGTATTTTGCTGATGACTACGCATACTGTGTCGGACAATGGGCAACCGACTGTCAGCCAGGCGGTGGATGCAGTACGCCTGGGATGCTTGAGAGGCTGCTGGGAAAAACGACGACTAGGAACCACTTCGGATCCGCCAATGAGATTGTAAAACAGGTTCAAACGTCTTGGGTTAACATGCTGTCGATGGCCAAGCCTCAAGACTGGAGGTCTGGTCTTAGCCCTCAGGGTGTTCCAGAAGGCTTCAGGCGCCCAAGTCAGTACACCATGATTCGGTCTCAGGTAAAGATTACGAAGTATTATAGGGAGGGCAATGCTAATGTGCAGTACACAAAAACTTACACCAGTGTCGGCAATAACGGATCTGGTATCTCTGTCGGTGAGACTGCGCTTGACGCTTACAACGGTGTTGTAACATCGGAACTAAGGCGCTCAACCTCGACCGCTACCCTTGACGTCGCTCCAGATATCGTGAACTCGGCTACGACGAGCACTGTAGAGCAGACCACCGAGCTGCCTCTGTTTACTGGCCGCTACACCTTGCCACCAGCTGAGGCTGGTCCTTATATCATGGAGGAGTCAGTCCCAATGCCTCTTCTGTTTGACACAGAGCAGGAGATCCAGGCCGCGATTGATGACTACTCGAACTACCTGATCCGCTTTACCAAGGGCGACGCTTTTGGCCTCCAGATTGGCGAGGGGCTCCGTGAGGACGTGGCTCAGAATTGGTTCCCTGGAATGCCGTTCCGCTACTACGATCCCAAGAAGGGTAAAGTGCTTGCGTTGCGCATGGACGCCACCTCCTGGGGTGTCACGAAGGACGAAAGCGCATTTGTTACCAATGGTATCTGGTGCGGCGTGTCAAACGGTACCGTAACGCTCCCTCAGAACGTTGTAGGAGCCTCTACGGTGACCGATGGGGGCAGTACTGACCCGCTGACCACTGCGCCCAACGGACCTACCGCTTCAGCCCCTCCTGTGGTCGTTCCTCCTGTTGTTGACAACGAGACAAATGTTGACAATGGAACCTTCGCTTGGGTCATCAAGGTCGACATGATACTCAAGGCCACCGTGGAGGCGCGTAACGACATCGGCGTTCAGCCGCCACCAATGGATCCTGAGGTCGTGGAGCACTTTCAAGCTATGGTCGCCTACTGTCAGGGCATGGTCGTACAAGCTGGTGGCCTGCTTTCTGCAGACGGTACTGGCGGAGTTCCGATCGAAAACGGAAATACGCTTATTACAACTGGGGCAACTGTAGTGACGGCAGATCTCTTCGTGTAGGTATCCTACACCGAATGAGATGTCCTTCAGATGACAATTGCCGCTAAGATCTCGTCTACCGAATTGACGGCACAGGTAACTGCTCGCTTTTCGGGTAAGTACCTGGAAGGGCGGCTGATCAACGCTGCTGGCACTTCCTACATTCCTGGAACAACCGACGACACTACGTTCCTTAGCTTTGAGCCAGCGCTTGGAACTGGTGGATATCAGCGGCAAATCATCAAGTACGAGCCAGCAGACATCTTGGCTTATAGTGACGACGGCGTGCCCCTCAATAGGAAGGCGACTATTTTCGCTCATGACGGAGGCGGTACGAGTATCGACTTCAGTCATGTCGCGCTGGTTTGGAGCACTGGAAATGCTCTGACTCTTGGTGCAGTAACAACCGCTCCAAGTGCTGGCGTAGACGGAACCTACACAAACATTCCCGTCACCACGCTTGGCGGAGAAGTCAGAGAAGTGGGGTCGTTTAGCACTACAACGCCATTCACCGCTTCCCAGGCAGCTGCGGCGGTTACGATTAGCGGCGGGTCTGGAACGGGGGCTACTGCCACTGTCGACACAGACTCCTCTGGCAATGTTGTTGCCGCCAATATCACTGGAGGTGGCTCCAACTATGTTGCTGGTGACAGTATTACTATTACCGAGAGTGGTGGTACCCCTGGCGTTGCCACGGCAACTGTGGTCTTAGTTGACGGCGCTAATCTTCTTGTAGACCTGACAATTTCCAACAGTGGGGCAGCTACTACTGACTACGCTCTGACAATCGCGACACCTGGCTTTGGGTTTGAGGACGGAGACTCCGTGACTATTCTAGACGGAACACTCGCTGGGTTGGGCGCAATTACTGGCGGTGCTGGAAACTTAGTCTTCACTGTTGGTACTACCACCACAAGTACTGACGCTGGCGACATTCTGTCTGTAGCAGAGACCGCTAGCGCTGTTGTCCTCGATGGAGGGAACGAAGCAGTCTTCTACTGGGACCTCAAGCAGTTTGGATTCTACTCAGTCTGATGGCACTTATCGATGAACTGAAAGAGATCAGCTTTGCCGAGCGAATCGCTGACGTCGAGCGGCGTGACAAGGGCTATCTTGTTCAAGGCGACTTTGAGGGCAGCGTCACGGGCTACTGGGTCAAGCTTGATGAATCTGGTGCTGGAATCGTCACCTTCAATAATAAGGAGTACGTCACAGAAACGATCGGCTTTGTGTCTTTGCCAAAAGGTACAGCAGTAGAACTTAGCTTCGCCGACGGCACTTATTTTAGCAAGTATTGACATGGCTATCAATCCCTCCCAACTTGGCGCACAACCGATTACGTCTAACTACGACGTGACGATCGAACTGCTTGTAACCAGGCCAAGTCCTGGGGCTTACAACGCTACCGCTGATACGCCGAACAAGCTGGTGGGGTATTACGACGCAATCATGGATCATGTAGAACTCTACATTGTCGACAATACTGGTTACAGGTATCTGAGGATAGCTTAATGGCAATCAATAGCGGACGAATTGCAGCTGGCCCGACAAAGACGAGAGTGGCAGCCAAGACAAATTGCGTCAGCATAACAAATACTACTCCACCGAACTCTTACCCGAGAGTCTCTCCAGAGACGGGCTCGCTCGAGACTATCGATCAAAGCCCGCAAAGGGAAGGCCAGGTGCTGTGCTACAACGCGCAGAACGACACGGCGTTATATGTTGTAGTAGACATTGGTGGCACACTTACCTGGAAGCGTTGCGCGGCCATTACTGGCTACATCGATTCGACAACTGGAAAACCATTTGGCCTTTGACGGTATCCTAATCCAGTCGCTTGTGGCTGGTGAGCTGGAACTTTTGGCGAAAGGTTGACGAGTTAGACAGAAGGACTAGCGACCCCAATCGGATTGCTGAAGATGCGCGTTCTGGCTTTTCTTTCACGAACGAAAGCTTTCTTGACAACGAGCTCTTCAGAAAAACCAGTAACTCTGAATGTAACGGAAGCCGCGACTGCGGATCTGGATTCGCCTGCATTGATGGTAAGTGTACCAAAATCCACACCAGGGGCGGTGGCAACTGGACGCCGAACAGCTGTGGCGACGATAGCGTAACCCGGGCTTGCACCAAGGGCGACAAGTCTGGGAGTAACGATAAATGTACACAGCCGACGCCAGGGAACTGCGACAAAGATCCTATCTGCCCTGGAGAGCGCTGTTGCAGGCAACAGGAAGATGGGTCGATTCGCTGTGTCTGCGGATCATGCGATCAAATCGATGCCTCTAGGTGTAACGTGTACTGCGACCAGTATTACAAAACTTGGGGGGATGTTTTGGCTGGTTGCTACAAGAGGGACGTGGAAGGTTTTGGCGAGTGCGGTGGCAATATCTGCGATGAATGCAAGTTCTGCGAAAGCGACTTTGTCGGCTCAAATTTTGGCACATGCGAGCTAGGCAACCAGGGCGATCCGTTCAACCCTCTGCCGTGCCATTGCTTTCCAAGGTGCAGCGAAGAGTGCCACGTCTGCAACAAAGACGTAAACAGTTCAAGGTTTGGAGATTGTCAGTACTCTGCGCAGAATTGCAGCGAGTGCTGTGCTATATCTAACTACGACTGTCCTCAGTGCGCTAGGTTCTTCCCAGGCTTTAGTTACCACTGCGAGCCAGTGACCAGCGCGAAGAATTGCATCAGTGCGCTACAGGAAAAGCTTTATAATCAATGCGCGGAAGATTGTGCTACCAAGCCAGACCCCTGCGCCTCTACGGGCGCCACCAGCCGCTGCATTGACGGCAGCGCACCTGTGGATCCCGATACTAACCCAGAGGGGCCAGCGGGTATCAGCTGCCCACAAGGGAAGACGTGTCAGTACGCTGGCTACGTGGAGATCGGTGGCAAGACTTGTTATCTCTACAACACCTGGGTCACTGCTGACATTCCAGCAGAATGCAAGGAGGTCGACTGCAACTGCCACATCGACTGTCCTGATTGTCAGCTGTGCGGAGCTGACGGTAAGTGCTATCCCGATCCAGTCTGTAGCTAGGAACCCTAGCCTAGCTTCTATTGGTCCGTGGCAGTTTTTCCTGATCGCATTGTTCTGAAGAACTCCACGGACAGCCAGGCAGCCATTGAGGCAGCTATTGGCAACGGTGGATCCGATCAAATCACCCAGGGTGAGATCGTTGTTGGGCTAGAAGCTAACGCCGTTGCCCTCTATGCGATAGACGGCACTGGCAACGTCGTGAGAATCAGTAGCACTGGGGCTATCGCCAACCTTGGAGATTTGATCGATGTAGACCTCACTACACCCGCAACAGACGGGCAGGTCATTGCATATAACTCAACAAGCGGCAACTGGGAACCCGTTGATCCTGGAACTGTTACTAGCGTAGACATCATTGGGGGTACGGGGCTGACGTCCAGTGGCGGGCCTGTAACTACTGCTGGCACAATTACTATAGACCTGGATAATACCGCTGTCACCCCTGGCAGCTACACGAATGCAGATATTACGGTCGATGCCCAAGGTCGAATTACGGCGGCCGCTAATGGCGCGGCCCCCAGCACTTCTATTGACGACCTGACCGATGTAGACACGTCAACAACTCCACCTACCAATGACCAGGTGCTGATTTGGAACGAGACTAATTGGGTTCCTGGTGACGCTGCCGCAGGTGGTGGTGGGTCTACTGGTACCCGTCTCACAGAAAGCCAGACGGCCGCCAGCGGTGCTGCCACTTTTGTTGGCATAGGACATTCAGGCACTTTAGTAGAGGTAACCTCATCACTTGATGCCTGGATCGTTATCTACGGATCAGCTGCTGATAGGACCAGCGACTCGGGGAGAGCCTATAACACCGATCCATCTCCAGGGTCTGGCGTTCTTGCTGAGTTCTATGTTACAGCTGGTAGCACCATTCTCGCCACCCCTGGTACGACATACTTCAACAATGACACCACCATGACCGAGGCCATCTACGCCGCAGTCAGGGATCAGGCTGGAGCGAATGTCAACTCCCAGGTAACTATTACGGCTTACGGTCACCAGGCTCTTCAGGGTGCTTCCGTTCGCACTGCCCTCGGGATTGGTGAATACGCAGACGACGCAGCTGCCGGCACTGGCGGAGTAGCTTCTGGAGCCATGTATTACAACACAACTTCTAGCGACTACCGACTCAAGACCTGATCGGTACCCTAGCCCAGCTTTCGGTCAAGGATGGACATTCGCGAGGAACTGAAGTCAGCAGGAGTATATCCTCAAGGCCCTGTTTCGGCGTGGCCGCAGGGCCGTAATAATACCTTGATGAACCAGGCCAGGGAAAGAGGTAGGGCTGGTCTTCAGTCCGCTACCAAAGTAAGTGCCTCTACTGGAAAGATGGCAGCGGGACTCTTGAAGACGGCCGGACAAGCCCTGCGCCACGGAAAAGTGTCTGAGGTCATCCGAAACGAGCGCTACGAGACCTGCAAGGCGTGCCCCGCCTTTATCGAGAGCTCCAAGCGCTGCTCTGATTGCGGCTGCTTTATGGAAGCCAAGACCTGGGTTGGCGGTGATCCTAAGGCGCTTTGCCCTCAGAAGAAGTGGGAGCGCTGACATGAGCTGCCCAACTGTAGACATGGAGAGCTGCGACAAAAAATGCAAGTGTTTTGGAGGCCCATGTAATGGCCTGGCTTACGATTGTGCCGATCCGTGTCCTGGTTTGTATGAAGAGTTTAACGAAAATACATGCAGCTGTGATACAACAAACAAGCTTGGGGTATGGCGTTGGATCGGAAGTATTACCAGATTCTGCGGTACCTCCTGTATTTCCACTCAGCCCAACGGTACTACAATTATTGACGACGCCTGGTGGGATATCAATGGCAACGGTGTTCTTATCGAGAACCTCAACGAAAAGCCCACGATCTTCGGGACTGACCTGATCTGTACCTATGACCTTTCTGTGACATCTCGATGCCGTGAGGTGACTGGGTTCGAGTCGAGCTTTTACATGGAGAAAATCGGCCCCTGTAACTCTGATGCTGACGGCATCGGTGGCGACAAATTCAGGTCGCCAAACTTAAAAATAGGCAAGGTAAGCCCTGGGCCAGATCCTAATGTCTGCTACGCTTCTGGTTTTGTGGCCCCAGGAAGCACCTTGCGTATGACGGTCGCCATCGGTTCTTATGTCGAGGCTACTGGGTACTGGTACTGGTATAGCGAATAGCGATCGATTGGCATACTACCCCTGTAACATTCTTGCAGGGGTGATCCCTGCCTTACAACATGGCTGAAGAGAACCTCCAGCAAACCGCAGCAGAGACTGCCGCATCTGAAGCTTCTGCTCCCGCTCCATCCTCGACCGACGACATGATGCCCCGCTCTGAAGCGGACAATCTGCTTAAGGCGCTGAAGGCTGAGCGCGAAGCCCGCAAGCAATACGAGCGCGAGGTCAAAGAAACCAAGGCTCACCTGGAAAAATTCGCAGAAATCAATCCCGAGGAATACACTAAACTGCAACAGGAGGCCGCCGAGGCCGCTCGCCTGCAGGCTCAGTGGGGTGAAGCACGCGACGCCATCGAAACCAAGTATTCTCAGCAAGCTCAAGAAGCTCGCAAAGAGGCGGAGTCGGCGACCGCGGCTCTGGCTGCCTACAAGAAGCAGTACGCCTTAGAGAAGGTGTTTAATGCTGCAGGTGGCCGCACTGACTCTGTGGACGGTGTGTCATTCTTCGACCTGATGGCCGGTCAGCTCGGTGGCAACTTCCGCCAAGAGGCCGATGGTTCTCTGACTGTTATCGACGCAGCCGGAGATCCCTTGCTCGATAAGGAATCTGGCAAACGAATTACTCCAGAAGATTACCTGGCTAGCTACAAGCATCACCCTGTTTTTGGTACTTTCTTCCGTGGCGCCAAAGGCAGCGGCGCTGGCATCGGTTATGGTGGTACGGATGCTAACGGGTTGCCGGTGGAGGACCTGACTGGGTTGAGTTCTACAGAGTTGTTTCAACGTGCCTTTGGCTAGACTGGTATGGCTGGTACCTGATACTCCTGGGCCTTTCGGGGCCTTTTTTAATGGCAGCCTGCAGGTCATTACCAAAGCCGAAAACCTGTCCAAGGGGGCGAAAATACAGTTTAGGCATAATAACAGTAGCAGCCCCGTAGGGAAGCTCTGAGACGGAGTGGACTGAAAGGGTGCGATTGTTGAGATGGTTGTGACAATCATCGAAACGCTAACACCCAATTCTTTGTTCATCTCTATCTAAGGTATTTATCATGTCATTGACCCTTTTGGAAGCCCAAAAGCACGCCAAGACTCCCCAGGAGTTGGCTGTCGTGACCGAACTGGCCGCTGGTCAGCTCATGTCTGTTCTCCCTTTCCGCAACATCGAAGGCAACGGTCTGTTCTGGAAGCGTGAAGAGTCCCTGCCCGATGTGGGATTCCGCAACTACAACGGCCCCCTGGCTGAGTCTTACGCTGAAGTGAGCCAGCAGTCTGAGAGCCTCAAGCTCTTCGGTGGCGATATCAAGGTTGACCGCGCTATCGTGGACCTCGAAGGCTCTGATGCCAAGGCTTATCAGGTGCAGGCCCGCGTTCGCGCTATGCGTATGGCTTGGGAAGCTCTGTTTATCAACGGCGACTCCAACCAATCCCCCTCTGAGTTCGACGGCCTGGCCGCTCGCATTCAGTCCGGTTCTTCTCAGTACTTCGCCAACGGTGGCGGTGCTCTGGATCTGGGCAAACTTGACGAAGTGATCGATAACGTTGACGCCCAAGGCGGCCGCAAGTACCTGGTCATGTCCAAGTCTGCTCGCCGTCACCTGAGCAAGCATGCTCGTGCTAACGGTCAGATCGAGATTGCTCGTACCGAGTTCGGCTATCAGCAGCTCTCCTACGCTGGCATTCCCGTGCTGGAACTGGATCGCGACCACAAGAACGTGGCTATCCTCGACAGCACTCCTTCTGCTCAGGACATCTACTGTGTGTCCTTCGGCCAGGATCTCCTGACCGGCATTCAGAACGGTGGCGTGAACGTCCGCGAACTGGGTGAGAGCCAAGACCAGCCCCAGCTGATCACCCGCGTGGAATGGTATTGTGGCTTAGCCCTCATCAACGGTAGGGCCGCTGCTCGCCTTGCCGGTGTTGACGCAACTGCTTCCGTCTGATCCTAGTCGCTGACTGGAAAAACCAAATAGAATCAGGCCCCAACAACCAGGGGCCTTTTTCATGCCTGGTAGAATAGCAGTACGACCTACACCACTCTACCGCATGAAGCACCTTCCCCTTCCCTCTCAAGAGCTTTTGGCCGAATACTTTGAACTAGACTCGTCAATCCCTCAGGGCTTGCGCTGGAAAAAGAAGGCCGCCAGGAACACGGTGATCGGATCACCTGCTGGGCGCCGTCACAGCAACGGCTACTGGGAGGTTCGCTTTCAAAAAGTTCTGTATAAGAGCAATCGGATTGTCTACAGACTCGCCACTGGTAAGGACCCTGGCGAACTGGAGATCGATCATATTGACCGCGACAAGTCCAACAATGCCGCCAACAACCTTAGACCCTTGGATCGCTCTGGACAGCAGTTTAACCGTGTCAGCTCTAACGAGTACAGGTGGACTACTTACGACGCTTCTAGGGGGAGGTGGGTAGGAGGGTATCACACCCCCAGACCCAATAGAAGGTACATCTTTTGCGGATACCATAAAACGGCCAAGCAGGCCTACCAGGCCGTTCTTAAGCGTAAAGGCAGTGTAGAGCCGCATCTCAATAACAGTAAGATTACCTCCAACTACAGCGGATATAAAAACGTTGGTTTCGACAAAAGAAGTCAGAGAAAGTCAACCCCTTGGTTTGCTCAGGTCTGGCGACGAGTGGACGGCAGGCGTATCGGCAAGTTTCTTGGGCGCTACTCGAACCCCTACGAAGGAGCGGTCGCCGCTGTTGCTTACAAGCGCGAAATCGGCCTGCGCTACGAGTATGCCCCTGGCGGCACCAAGTAAACGTGCCTGGGTCTCCTGACACATCTTCTTAGGACCCTTCGGGGTCCTTTTTTAATGCCTTGGCATCCTAGCTCATGAAACAACTTAAAGTAGACAGTTTGATCTCCTGGGACAAGGAGGAATCCAGGTTACTCTCGACCTACCCTGCCATCTTGGTCGAGGTCAAGTGGCTGCCTGGTAGCGGTAACGGGTACCTCGAGGCCTGTCACCCTTCAACCAACCGTCGAAACATCCGATGGTACGCTGATGGCAGCGTTGTCGGCATGATCAACGGCAACACGCTGCAACAGGTCGTGGCATCTGGATCCATCCTCAGACTTGTTCCTGACGGGGTCAATCCTCGTCTTGAAGAGTGGGTGGTAGCCATTTCGCCCCTAGAGGTTGGGCTGGAGTATATTCGCCCTAGAGCAAGAAGGAAGAGGAGAAGATCTAGGCGGTCGTAGGTAGCCTAGAGCAACTAACCAATGCCGCAGGAGGGCGACGCTATGGGTGGAACCACTCTAGCTACCAGGGGGTTAAACATCCCAGCTTATGACTACGCGGGTTTTTCGCCGGCCGCTGCACCTACAGATGGCGATCAAGTAATTACCTTCAAGCGAGGGGGGTCTGGCGGAACAACGGTTACCACCTTGACCTTAACTTATAGCGGCGGCGAACTAGCTGCTGTCACTAAGAGCTGAGGAACATGGCATACGAGTTTAACCCCTTTACGGGCACACTGGATAAAACAGGGGGAGCTGGCGGAGGCGGAGTAGTACCCGATCCGCTGACGCTAGACGAGCTTACCGTCAACACGCTCCTCACTGCCGACCACATCCACGGCAATATCGCAGGCGGTGTCTACATCCACGTCAAGAACACCGACACCTTCCAGCTTGACGCTGGCACCCCCTTCTACATCACTGGCACTGTTGGCGCTAGCGACCGCGTAGAAGTCCAAGCCGCCGACAGCGCCGACCCCGCCAAAGGCCCTGCAGTCGGCGTGCTGGAAACCACGCTGGCAGTAAACGGCGAGGGCAACGGCATCATCCTCGGTGAAATCTTCAACTACGACACCGATACGCCCGGCTGGAGCACCAACGACTCGCTGTATGTCGCCAACGGCAGCGGCCTGACCAACGTAAAACCGACAAGCGGCTACCGCCAGATAGTCGCCTACGTCGGCCGCGTTCATGCAAGCACCGGCACCCTGGTACTAACTGGTACCAACATCGACCCAGTTGCAGGCAGCGACACCCAAATCCAATTCAACGATAACGGCGGCTTCGGCGGTTCACCGGATCTGACTTGGGACGACACCGCAAAAGAGCTTAGTGTCGGCGGTGACATCAACCTTGATGATGGCGGCACCTATAGTACCACAGTCCAATCCGTAACGCCAACTGCCAACCGCACAATCAGCTTCCCTGATGCCACTGGTACTGTTGCACTCGTCAACGGTGCTGATGGCACAATTCAATATAACAATGCTGGGAAGCTAAAGGGTAACAGTGATTTTACTGTTGACCTTGACTGGAACGATGCCTTGACAGAATTCACTGGGCTGAAG
>Ga0181577_10000989_pt1 | contig 22951 bp, 18 predicted proteins | sample 101ome_21_FD_132468 | JGI IMG/M metagenome (GOLD analysis project Ga0181577, IMG submission 132468) | Coastal salt marsh microbial communities from the Groves Creek Marsh, Skidaway Island, Georgia - 101413BT metaG (megahit assembly) | ecosystem: Environmental > Aquatic > Marine > Intertidal...
CAAGATTCGGGAGCAGCTTGTCGTACTTGATAGTACGTGAGCGCGGTGCAACCGCGTTCGGGTTAGCCGTTTCATAGCCCGTTACATCAAAGCCTGGATTTGGACAGTCAACAAAACCACTGATCGATGTCGTATAGCAGTTCTGGGTCAAGTCGCGCTCGAAGAACGGAGCCCGCATCGCCAGCTTGACGGTCAAGTCGCCAAAGTTTCCGCGGTATTCGCCCGATACCTGGTGCAGAATCGCATAGGACAAACGGTTACGCTTATTCACTTCAACGCCATTGACGTCCAGCAGAGGGTTGTCGATCGCGAATGGATTGCTGATCTCGCCATTGGCCAGCATGTTAGTGATCTGGCCAGTCTGACGGTGACGCGCGCGATCCCACGTATAGGCAACGCGGACGCGGTGATCATCGTTAAGGTCATAGATCAGGTTGGCAACAACGCCGTAACGGTGTGTTTGGGTCTGGCTAGGATCGTTACCGGCTACCTCATCGTCGAGATCACCGTCGCCATTGAGGTCACGACCGAAGTAGTAACCGCCCCGGAAGGCCCCAGTATAGTCAGTTCCGCCAGAGGTGAAGAACGATTCACGAAGATCGTCAGGACCGCCACCGTTCGCTTTGACGTATTGGTAGCTCGGATCGAATGTGAAGATCAGATCGTCGGTGATCGTGAAGCGTGAGGCACCGCGAATGTTGCCCGTGTCGGACGGGTTGTAGCGGCGATAGAAAGCTGCGCCACAACCACTGCGGTCGCTGTAGTCAACGGATTCACCTGGACTGCCGGGTCCGCCGATAACCACGCGCGGATCGACCTGGCACGGGAACTCGCCTGCACCTTCATAAATCGAAAAGCGGTCTTTACCTCCTTCAAGTTCAAGGAGATCACTGATCGATTCCGAACCGGCAAAGTTGTTGCGGTTACGGTTGAAATGGCCCGAAACGGCGATGAAGTCGCCGTTGTCACCCAAATCCTGCCAGATACGGCCATTGAACTGGGTCTTATCGATTTCGCCATACGGGTTGTAAGGAACGCCGTAAGTTGTGTAGCTGACCGAAGCGAATGCCTTGGTGCCCATGCCAGTGAAATCGCCGGTATCAACCATGAAGAAGCCACGGCCGTAGAGTGTGTCGCTTGCCCCTGACGCAAGAACATCGCCGATCGTCATGGTCGCGACTAGGCCAAGCTCGTCTCCTGGCTCACGTGTACGAATGTTGATCGTGCCGCCCGTTGCTGACGCGGTCGGGCTGTCGACGTCGGTTGTACCAAGGTTGACGTTCACCGATTCGAGAACTTCAGGATCAACCTGCTGGTTGGTGTAAAGCGCATAGTTGCCAGAATCGTTCAATGGCAAGCCGTCGAGCGTTTGCGAAACACGGTCAGCGCCAAAGCCGCGGATCGTGAATCCACCGCCCGAAGATCCCCAGGGGTCATTGTTTTGGAAGCTTACGCCCGGAACCAAGTTGACTATGTCATTGACCGTTTGACCCGGACGCTGACGACGAATGATTTCTTCGCCCAGAACCTGTTTCGCCTTGGTCGTATCGGGATTCTCGACCCCGCCAACGCCTGCCTGGCGAGCGCCTGTTACGACAATCACATTGTCGTCAAAGTCGACAGAACCGGTCGATTGAGCCGCAGCGGGCACTGCCACAGCTGCAGAGATTCCAATGGCAGAGGTTGCCAACAGATACTTCAGTTTCATTTGTAAGCCCCTGGTGAGAAAATGAGGTTGGGTGAGTGATTTTCGATACCGTCCGATAAAGACGAACAGCGAAGCCCAAAAGTCAGTTTTGTGACAGATTTATGAAACCGGGCGCATTCACACCAACGCTTCATCCTTTCGCAACTGCAAAAAACTCGCAAACCCGCAGAATCCCTAGGATTCCTGCCCGTGTTGCGACTCCGCAACAGAATTGGTTTATTTCAGTTTTTTCCACACGGAGCCGGCGCGGGTCAGGCGAGATTTATCTCTCGCAAGCGCTGCTGCAGGAATTCATGGCTTGAGATCGGCTTGGGCGCTTCCGATTCTTTGCCCGGTTCAATGCAGCTTTCCAGCGTTCTGATTTCATAGTCCGGGCGGAAATGCAGGAAAAACGGCATCGAAAAACGCGAACGTTTCGCCGCTTCACCGCGCGGGTTCACAACCCGGTGCGTGGTCGAGCGAAGCTGGCTGTTTGTCAGCCGGTCCAACATATCGCCAACATTGATCGCCAGCGCGCCGTCAGGAGTATCGACAGCTTTCCACTCACCTTGCTTGGTAAGCAGTTCGAGCCCTGCCTCTTCTGCGCCAAGTAAAAGTGTGATCGTATTGATGTCGCCGTGTGCCGCTGCACGGATCGCGCCTTCGGGGGCCTCGTCGCCCAATGGCGGGTAGTGCAGCAAACGCATAACCGAGTTGCCATCTTCGACGGTCGGATCGAAATATTTCTGGTCCAAGCCAAGGTGCAGAGCAATTGCCTCTAGCACTCGACCGCCAGCTTTTTCGAATGCAGAGTAAAGCTCGCCGAATGTTTCTTTGAAACCGTCAATCTCTGACGGCCAGATATTGGGCGCCATGAATTCGGCCAGTGCGTGCCCTTCAGGCAAGCTACGCCCGACGTGCCAAAACTCTTTCAAGTCCTGCACCTCCGCATCCTTGGCTTTCTCCGTGCCAAACGGCGTGTAGCCGCGCGCACCGCCGCCACCCGGCAGCTGATAACCGCGCTTCACATCTTCCGGCAGGGCGAAGAATTCCTTCGACTTTTGCTCGGCACGATCGATGAGGTCTTGCGGAATTCCGTGATCACGGATCACAGCAAAGCCAAACTCGGCAAAACTACGGCCGAGTTCGTCAGCGATGGTTTCGAGCGGCTGCTCGAGCGAAACGATTGCGATATCTGTCATGGCTCTAACTTAATATGGAAGGAACACACTTGCCAGTGCTGCGCTCATCAAATTCGCTAAGCTGCCGGCGGCGAGCGCTTTTAATCCCAGACGCGCGATCACAGGTCTTTGATTTGGCGCAAGTCCGCCCGTTACTGCCATCTGGATTGCGATCGAGCTAAAATTGGCAAAACCGCATAACGCAAAGGTAACAATCGCGCGGCTGCGGTCGGACAGCATGCTTGCGTCCATCGCACCCAGTTGGATGAAAGCGACGAATTCATTGATCACCACTTTCGTCCCGAACAATCCGCCGGCAAGCCCGGCCTCTTCCCAAGGAATACCGATCAGGAACATGACCGGTGCAAAAATGTATCCGATGATCTGCTGGAAGCTGAGCTCAGGATAGCCGAAGAGACCGCCAACCCCGCCCAAGATGCCATTGGCAAGCGCAACCAGCGCGACAAACACCAGCACCATGGCACCCACAGCGACCGCGAGCTTTACGCCGGTCTGCGTGCCTTGCGCAGCGGCTTCGATGATGTTTGCGGGATGGTGCCCTTCTTCAAAGGTTTCCGACACTTCCACAGGATTATTGTCATGCGCATCATCACCCTCTTCATCGGGATAGATGATCTTCGCCATCAAGATACCGCCCGGCGCAGACATGAAGGCCGCTGCAAGCAGGAATGGCACTGCGTCAGAGCCGATGAAGCTCGCATAGGCTGCAAGGATTGTGCCCGCGACGCCTGCCATGCCCACGCTCATCAAAGTGAAAAGCCGCGCGGGAGGCAATGCCGCCAAATAGGGGCGCACAACCAGCGGGCTTTCCGATTGGCCAACGAAGATGTTTGCTGCACTGCCAAGGGCCTCGACCCGGCTGATGCCTGTGATCCAGCCAAGCGCGCCGCCGACCCAGCGCACAAGACGCTGCATGATACCCAAGTGATAAAGGATTGCGACAAGCGCCGCGAAGAAGACGATCACCGGCAATGCTGCAATCAGGAATGTGTTGGTAAACGGGTTGGCATCCATCGGGCCGAACACAGCTTCGATACCCACCTTCGAATAGTCCAGAAGCGCGATCACTCCGTTAGAAAGGCCGCCGATGGCTGCCACTCCGAAGGGTGTCCGTAACACGAGCAGGGCCATGACGATTTGCAGAGCAAAGGCCGCTCCCACCACACGCAATCTGATACGCTTTTTTCCATTCGACAGCAGGAATGCGATGCCAAGAATAGTGAGTATGCCGAACAGGCTGATGACAAATTGCGGCATAAGACCCCTATGTTGCCGTGAAGATCGAGATTGGCGCTGGGTGTTGCCGTTTCTCTTCGCTTAGTCAAACCCTGCGCGTTGGCTCGCCTGAAGACTCCCACAAGGATTTGCGTGGAAAGGCTTTCCTTTTGCGCCCTGCGCCGCTTAGAAACGCGCATGACAGATACCGCAGCTTCATCGACCGACCTGCGCATACCGCGCGCCTTCTTCATTTACGCCATCCTCTATGGCGGGATGACTGTGCTGGCGGGTGTGGTCGCCTTCAAGCAAGTTCAGCTTTGGCCCAGCCAACTGGCAGTCGAGGCTGGAATCTTCCCGTTCCTGATGCTGGTGGTGATTACCAGCACTATTGCGCAGCTCTACGGGCAAAAAATGGCCAATAAGATGGTGTGGATCGGCTTCATCCCCTTGGCTGTTTCGGCGGCGCTGATCTTCCTGGTCCTAAGCTTGCCGCCATCTTTGGAGATGATCGAATATCGCGGCGAAGACCTTGCCGCTTTCGAGCGTGTACTTGGACAAACACCTCGCATCTTGATGGCTGGCCCTGCGGCCTACATCACTTCGCTGCTGCTGAACGTATGGATCTTTTCCAAACTGCGCGGAAATGGCGAAGGAGGCGCGATCAGCCTGATGGTGCGCGGCGCGATTGCCTCGGCGCTAAGCCAAGCGATTGATTCGGTGATTTTCATCACGCTCGCTTTTTATGGTGAGTTCGACATCACCGATCTGATGATCGGACAGGTTCTTGCCAAGGTCACGCTCAGCTTTGTGCTGGTGCCGTTCCTGATTACCGGCGGCGTCGCGCTGGCGAAGTGGCTCGACAGCAAGGGTTAGTCAGCTGGGAAAACGGCGAAGCTAGCCGGGGCCAGTTCGCGTGAACCAGTGATCGGCGTTCCCGCAATCGCTTCAGGTATCGCTACCTTGTGCGACGAATAATTGAAGACGAAAGTATATTTCGCAGTACGCCGAACGCGCAATCCATCGGGCATCTCAACTGCTTGAAGTCCCGCTTCACTGACCGCGCGCGACACCACTTCGTCTAGCACAGTACCTAGCGGCCAGGTCGCGAGATAGCGCCGGCTGCCAGCGCGCCAAGAGGCCACAGCGCCGTCTTTGGCCACCAGCTCTGCTTCCATTGTGCCATCAACATGGTCCAACCAGCGCGCAATTGCCCATCCGTCGCCAGCGTGCTCCAGCCCAGGGCGGAAACTCTCGCTGCGTGTCACCTTCATCGGCAAGATGGATTGCAACGGTCCAGGCGGCAACTGGTCGGGAATGCGGAAATCGATTGTCCGGCTACCCGTTCGAGGGCCGACAATCACCTGCCCTTCGAAGCTCTCGAGCGATGCCGCCAGCGTTTCCGGCACGATCGGCAGGCAGGGGATCACTGCGAGCGCATATGCCGATATGTCCGCATGGGGCGGAACGATATCGACATTCAAACCCAGCTTGCGCAGCGCGCGGTAGCTGTCGAATACTGCCCAAAGTGCAGACAATCCCTCCCCTTGCGGCTGGATCTGCGTGATCCACTCCGAATCATAAGAGAACACGACTGCGGCTTGCCGAACAGGCTGGCCCACATTGCCCAGCTGCGCGACAATGTCAGCCGCATGCTGCGCTTCTCCAAGAGCAGGCGCTGGCTCTCCATCAGGCCGCAGCAATCCGGCATGCATCTGCTCCTGCGCGAAAGGTGCCTGCCGCCAACGGAAATAGCTGACCATCTCCGCGCCATGAGCCATGGCTTCAAGCGTCCACAGCGCAACCATGCAATCAAGCGGTGCGGGATTGTGCCGCGCCCAGTTTACTGGCCCCGGCTGCTGCTCCAGCACCGACCAGCGCTCATCTTTGGCGCAACCACGATAGAGATCGTGATGGAACGCGGCGATGTCGGGCTGACCTTGGCGCGCGAAATCCAGCTTTTCCTGATCCGTAAAGCGGAACATCTCGAGGAAACCGAGCGGGTAACTATCCCACCCCAGCACATCGAGGTCACTCGCCAGATCATGATGGTCATAGCCGGTGTAAAAGCCCATCGCGTTGTGCGTAATTTCGCGACCGGGCGAACGCTCACGCAGAATCTCGACCTGCGCGCGGTTGAAAGAGACAACCTGATCAGACGAGAAGCGCCGGAACGCAAGCCAATGTGCTGGGTTCGCTTCCGTGGTGGTCAAATTGGGCAGCTCGACTTCATCGAAGCTGCGATACTCCATACTCCAGAAAACATTGCCCCAGGCCTCGTTGAGTGCCGCTATGTCGCCATAGCGCTCGCTCAACCAGAGCCGGAACGCATCGCGCGCAGCAGGCGAGAAGCTCTGAACCGTATCGTGGCAGCCATACTCATTATCGGTCTGCCAGCTGACGATGCCCGGATGCTCGCCGTAACGCTCCGCGACCGCGCGCGTGATCCGCGCCGCTTGCTCACGATATCCCGCATGGCTGAAGCAATAATGCCGCCGCGAACCAAAGCCGCGCGGGCGCCCTTGCCTGTCGAGCGCGACCATATCTGGCATCTGGTCGACCAACCACTTGGGTGGCGTGGCCGTGGGCGTACCCATGATGATGCCCAGGCCTGCCTCATGGAGGACATCTACCGCATCATCGAGCCATTGCCAGTCATACCGACCCGGCTCCGGCTCTATCCGGCTCCATGCAAACTCGCCAATCCTAACGCGGGTTAGCCCTGCCTCGCGCATCATGCGTGCATCGGTTTTCCAGCGCTCTTGCGGCCAATGTTCCGGGTAATAGCAAACGCCCAGGTGCATGATGTCAGCCTTTGCGCGCGCGACCGTAGCGGTCAAGCCTTGTGCCAGCGCGCGACGAAGAAGCCATCCAGTCCGCCTTCGTCCGCCAGCAGGCCAGGATGGGTACGCAACCAGCCTTCCGCTGTTGGCTGCAACCCCGCAGGCAGCTCTCCAGCTGTGATGGCAAGCGGAGCAAGATCGCAATTCGCATTGATCCACTCGGCTTGGTTCTCGCCTTCCTCATGTTCGAGCGAGCAGACCGCGTAAATCAGCACTCCGCCAGGCTTGAGCCATGTGGCAGCTCGTTCCACCAAACCGCGCTGAAGCTGCACCATCTCCTCGATCTGATCTGGACCGATCCGGTGGAGCACATCGGGGTGGCGGCGACATGTGCCCGTTGCTGTGCATGGCGCATCAAGCAATATCGCGTCATACAGGTGCTTCGGCTCCCAAGTCAGCGCATCAGCACGCAATGGTGATGCTTTCAGGCCGGTGCGCTCTAGGTTTTCCTTCAGCAGCCCCAGCCGCCGCTTGCTAAGATCGAGCGCCGTTACATTCCAGCCATTGGCCGCAAGCTGCAAAGTTTTGCCGCCCGGCGCGGCGCACAGATCAAGCACATACTTTGAACCTGATTCATGGGTGCCTTGGCCTAGGAGGCGCGCCGGCAGAGATGCTGCCAGATCCTGCACCCACCATTTCCCTTCGGAAAAACCGGCAATCTTTTCAATTGCTTCACCCCGGGCCAGTCGCAAATGGCCGGGTGCAAGACTATCAGCCGCCAGTTGCACAGCCATTGATTGCGTCTCGCCGGCATCACGCAAAGTCAGATCCAAAGGCGGCGGATCGACCAGTCCCGGTGCAATGGCCTCAGCGCGCGCTCCCCAGCGTTCCATGACCGGCCCGGGCAGGCTAGGCGCTTCTGGCAATGCTGCCTCGCGCTTGATCAGTGTAGAGAAGACGCCATGCGCAAGACGGCGCGGGCCGCCAGCAAGCAATGGCAAGGCAGTGGCAATCACTGCGTGTGGCGGAGTTTCCAGTCGCAGCGTCTGCGCCAACATCATTCGCAAAACCATCCGCTGCCTGGCATCATCCGGCAGGCGCTGCTTCGTCGCGCTGTCGATCATTGCATCGAAGTCGGTCTGCCAACGCAAACTCTCATTCGCGATCGCCAGCGCCAGGCCCCTATCGGCTGGCTTGCGGACCGAACGAAGCGCTGAATGCTCTGCCTGTTCCAGCGTTTCGCCACGGCGAAGCACTGCATCAAGCATCTGTAATGCGGCGCGGCGCGAATGAATTCCGGAAGGTTGAACCATGCGCGGCTCCTACTCGTGCTTGAAACCAAGTGCCAGTCTGCGCATTTAGTTTGTATGACAATCAAGAAATCCGCCAAGAAATCCAGAGCTGCCAGGGACTTCGAAAAGCCAGCCCATTGGAGCAATGATCCGCCGCCCAAACCCAAGGCGGGCAAGATCGACGAGAAGCTCTCTCCCACGCGCTACGGTGACTGGGAGAAAGATGGAATCGCGATTGATTTCTAGATTGCGCGCTCCTGCGAAAGCAGGAGCCAAGGGCCACAGGTGACTTGCCTGCCGTTTCAGGTTTCTGCCTCCGCAGAGACTATGAGGTAGTTGGCTAGATCACAACTTCCTGAAACTCACCTTCAGCCCATCTTTCGGCTGAGGGATCGGCCACGCCTGCCACTCCGGTTCATATCCCGGCGCCACTTCAATCGAATATTGTTGTAGCAATTGCGCGAGCAGGATCTTCACTTGCATATATGCAAAGTGCAGGCCCAGGCACATATGCGCGCCGCCACCAAACGGCACCCACGCATATTTGTGCTGCGCCTTCACTTTCTCCGGCGTAAACCGCATCGGATCGAATGTGTAGGGATCGGGCCACAGCGTTTCATCATGGTGCGTGTGGTGGATGTTGATTCCAACCGGAGTTCCAGCGGGAATGGAATACCCCCCGAATTCAAACGCCTTGAGCGCACGACGCGGCATGGATGGAACCGGCGGAATAAGCCGCAACGCCTCCTTGAATGCCATCTCGGTCAATTCAAGCTTGCCCAGATCGTCATAACTCAACGGGCGCGGATTGCCTTCTGCATCCGGGCCGCCGGTGACAGCGATGATCTCGTCGCGGATCTTGTCCTGCCACTGCGGATATTTGGCGAGCAGAAAGATTAGCGATGTCGCTGAAGATGTAATCGTGTCATGCGCAGCCATCATCAGGAAGTTCATGTGATCGACGACTTCGTCGACCGGCAACAATGTGCCATCCTCGCGGGTTGCCGTGGCAAACTGGCTGAACATATCCTGCCCGCCGCCTTCTTCGCGGCGGCGATGCGTTTCCTTGGTAAAGTAATCGACCAGGAACTCACGACCCTTCACACCCTTGCGCATTTTGGTGAAAGGCAAGGGGCGGCGCACCGGCGCAACCGAAGCCTGCACCATGTCGACAAAGGCCGCGTTGATCCTATCGGCCTCTGGCCCCCAGGGGATGCCGATGAAACTGTCTGCCGCCAGATCAAGCGTGAGCTTCTTGATCGCCGTATAGAAGGTCATATCACCTTCCCAGCCGGCAATCTCTTTCGCGATGCCGCGATTGAGCGCGCCCGAATAATGCCGCATTGGTTCTGGCTTGAAGGCAATTGACAGCGCGCGCCGGTCAATCCGGTGATGGTCAAAATCCATCAACATCAAGCCGCGCGGGAACAGCTGATCCAGCACCGGCCCCCAACCTTGCTCGCTGGAGAAGATTTTGTCCTTGTTGAACAGCACCAGCTCATTCGCTTCGGGTCCGACCAGGGCGACATTCCAGCCGCCGAAGGCGCGTGTCTTGTAGACGCGGCCATATGTTTCAACCATGCGCTTGGTGAAGGCATGCGGATCAGCCAGCATTTTGAAAGTGTTGCCGACAATCGGCCAGCCACCTTCGCCGGGAATGTGATCTAGATCGGATGGATCAGGATTGCCTTCGGTCCAATGCCGAGGAGCGGTGTCCACAGGCTCGGATGATTGCGGTGCTGGTTGAGCGATGCTTGCCATGGGGGTGGTCCTAGTTTCGAGCGGTTTCGCTATTTACCCCAATGTTAATAGAAAAGGCGCCTAAATCCAGCCTGAAAGTTCGCGGCGCATGATAGTTTCGAGCATTTGCATGCCTGCTTCAGACGTATTGAGGCATGACAAGACGGCGTAATACTTACCGCCAGCTTCCAAAAACTCGTCACGACCTTCCAGCGCGAGCTCTTCCAGAGTTTCGACGCAATCAGCGGAAAATCCGGGTGCAACGACCGCGATGCGCCTGGTTCCCTTTTCCGCTTCCGCCACAAGCGTGTGATCGGTTGCCGGCTCTAGCCATTTCGCATTGCCAAACCGTGACTGGAAACTTGTTTCAATGCGCAAGTCTTCCAGGCCTTCGACTTTTGCCAGCCGTTCAGCGAGCAAGCGCGCAGTTTTGCGGCAATGGCAATGGTAGGGATCGCCCAGTTCCAATGTGCGCAGCGGCATTCCATGGAAGCTGAGCAACAGTACTTCAGGATTGAAATCGAGTGCGGAGAGCTGACGGGTGATGTCCGCTTCCAATGCCTCGATATAAGCTGGATCGTCATGATAGGCGGGGAGTGTGCGCAACGCCGCTTGCCATCGCGTATCGCCAAGATAGTCGGCTGCCTTGTCCACCACGGTGGCAGTGGTCGCACCCGAATATTGCGGGTAAAGCGGTGCAAGCAAAATGCGATCGCACCCCGCCTCTTGCAGCGCCTTCAGTTCCTGCGGGATCGATGGCTGTCCATAACGCATGGCATGGCGCACAATCACTTTATCGCCCAAACGATTCTGAAGGCCGCGTGCTTGATCGCGTGTGATGACCAGCAAGGGCGAACCTTCATCGGTCCACACTTTTGCATATGCCTTGGCGCTCTTTTTCGGGCGCGTGTTGAGAATGATCCCGCGCAGGATCACCTGCCAGATCACAGCCGGTATCTCGATCACCCGCGGATCGGACAGGAACTCTTTCAGATAACGCTTCACATCACGCGGCTCAGGCGAGTCGGGCGTGCCCAGATTGACCACGAGCAAGCCAACGCGGCCGCTTTTGACTGGCGAGTGATCTGACGGGAGTTGTTGCTGCTGCCAGGTCACGCCGGGGGCATCCCAACCCGGAAGCTGCCGCTAGCGGAGGAGCGACAGAGCGCAGGGTTTTCGAGTGTCCTTGGGGCTGAAAGCAGATACGTCATAAGCCGCCTGAAAGTAGGGGCAGACGGCGCATTCTCAAGCCGGTGGCTGAATAAAGTGCGTTTGCAATGGCTGGCGCGACCACCACAGCGCCCAATTCGCCCGGATCAAACGCCCGCGCATCGCTCGCGATGAAATCGACGATAATCTCCGGACAATCGGCCAGAGCCGGTAAGTTGAGCGCGCTCAATTGTTGCGATTGGGGCAGTCCGCCAGAATATCGCGTGCTTGCGCCCATCGCAGTTGAAAGACCGAACACAAGACCGCCTTCGATCTGCTGACGCGCAATGTCTAGATTGACGATCCGCCCGATATCGACCGCCGCCACTATCTGATCCACGCGCACGCCGCCCTCGCCGGCCCGCGCCGTTGCGACGCAGGCAATGCGTCCACCACTCTCCGCATCGCCGATCCGGTGGCACGCAATACCCTGACCACTTTGATCAACGCCGCCGCCCCACTCGGCCAGGCTGGCTGCGCGCTGCAAACATGCGGCGAGCCGTGTGTCGCTGCCTAGCATGGCCATACGGAAAGACAGCGGATCGTGCCCTCTCTCGCTCGCCACTTCATCGATGAAGCTTTCAATCGCAAAGGCCGTGTATGTATTGGCGTTGCCGCGCAGACGAGATACGGGCAAGCCGATCTCCACCGGCACATGATCCACCGCCGCGTCTGGAATTGCGTAAGGCGGCATCGCGCCTTCGCCCGCCAAGCTATCCGCTTTTCCCTCTGTGTCACGAATGGCAGACCACGTGGCGGAGTTTTCAAATAGACGTTGCCCGAACTCCAGGTTGGCTGGCGGCATGGCGATCCGCGTGCGCATGGCATCGATCCGCGCATCCGCGCCTCGATCAATCTTTGCGGCTATCGAGATCGCAGCGGGCGAACGTGGACGCGACGCCAAAATTTCCTGCCAACGAGACCAGACCAGTTGCACCGGCCGCCCGATCTCTCGCGCGATCAGCGCAACTTCGATGGCGTGATCATGCTCATAGCGCCGGTCAAAGCTGCCACCGGCGGGCATCGGGAACAGAACGACATCTTCGACGTCGATACCGATTGCGCGCGCGGCTGCGATCCGGGCGCGCTCGGGCGCTTGGGAAGCGATCCAAAGCTCCAGCTTGCCATCAACAAATCGCGCGGTCGCCGTGCTGGTCTCGTTCGCGGCATGCAGTCCAGGCTCGATGTCGTAGCGCAGCTCCAAATCGGGCGTTTCCAGGCGGGCGTCGGGATCACCGCGCTCCGCAATGCGCTCAGCTTCGCCAGTGGTGACTGCACGATCGAGCTGCTCCTCGATCATGTCGCTATCAACGAGATGCTCCACTCTGAAACGTGCACCCATCGTGTCGAGTGCCTGCTCAGCCGCCCACCAGCTTGTCGCCACAACGGACAGCCAGCGTTTGCCTTTTACCGCTCCTACAATACCGCTGATATTGCGCGCGTTGAACGGGTTGAACTCTGTCAACTCAGCCTTGTCGAGCGGACCGTGGCGGATCGCTGCATAGACCATGCCGGGCAGACGCACATCACCTGCGAACAGGAACGAACCATCGACTTTTGACGGCAGGTCGAGGCGCGGAAAGGCGCTTTCGCCCTCCGCTTCGCCGGGCAAGGCATCTTCGCTATAGGGCTCCGGCATTAATGGCGGCGGGTCTGGCGGATCGAATTCGGCCGCCTCCATCGCCAGCTCGGCAAAGCTCAAGCTGCGATCCTCATAGACGATAAAGCCCGCAATCGCGCGGCATTCCTCCCACTCGACATTCCAGCGCGCAGCAGCAGCCTGTGCCAGCATGGCCCGCGCCGAAGCCGCAGCCAAGCGGCAAGGCTCCTCGAACGCATCGAGCGATGTCCCGTCACCGGTGATGTTGAGCCGCTCGGTTTGCGCAAAACGCGTCGCCAACGTTCCATCTGGATCGTCGGCCAGGGCTGGAAAGTTCGCCCACATGGGCGCCCATTTGGCAGCCAGCGGGACATTGGCATATTCGCCGCTTACCGGTGCAGGTTCGACCGCGATCTGCCTCCAGTCAGCGCCCAGTTCGGCTGCAACCAGCTGCGGGATCAGCGTGGTAATGCCTTGCCCCATTTCCAACTGCGGCACAGCAACCGTAATAACACCGTCGCTGGCAATCTTGAGCCAGGCATCGAAGATCTGCTCGCCCTCGCGCGCTTGCAGCGGATTTGGGAAGCTGCGCGGATACAGCGTCCACGCGATCAGCAGACCGCCGCCCGCTGCCGCTCCTACCAGCAATCCGCGCCGCGTAATCGCCATAGTCAGGCGCTCTCCCTTGCCAGCCAATCAGCGACTTTCTGCGCAACTTGAATAAATGCCTCGCCTTCCGGCAAATCGCGCGCTGCCGGAGGGTTGCCGATATCGCCGGCTTCGCGGATCGGCAACGCAAGCGGAATGCGGCCAAGGAAGGGAATATCGACCTTGCCTGCCATCTCTTCGAATCCCCCCCTGCCAAAAGGGTGAGACACTTCGCCGCAATGCGGGCAGGTATAACCCGCCATATTTTCGACCAGTCCGATGATCGGGACATGGGCTTGTTCAAACAACTGGCCTGCACGTGCGGCATCGATCAGCGCAAGATCCTGTGGAGTGGATACCAACACGGCGCCGTCGGGTTGGTGCTTTTGCAGCATAGAGAGCTGCACATCGCCTGTGCCGGGCGGTAGATCGATCAACAACAAGTCGGTCTCGCCCCATTCAGCATCGATCAGCTGATTTAACGCATTGCCCGCCATCGGCCCACGCCATGCAAGCGCTTGCGCAGGCTTTACCAGAAATCCCATCGACAGGACCGGCACACCATATTCGCTTTCAACCGGGATCAGCTTTTCGCCCGCCGCTTCCGGCTTCATCCCCTCGGTCTTGAGCAATTTGGGCTGAGAGGGGCCGTAGATATCGGCATCAACCACCCCGACTTTCATACCCAGTCTTCGCAAAGCAACCGCGAGATTCGTGGTCAGCGTTGACTTGCCCACACCGCCCTTGCCCGATCCAATGGCAATGATGCGGCGCTTGACCTTGTCAGCCATCATCGCCACGCGCACGTCACTCAAACCTTCTACCGAACTCAACGCATCAATGATCTGCTGTTCGACATGCGTCCGATCTTGAGGCGGCAGGCCGCTTGCATCGAGCACGACAATTGCCCGTTCGCCAACCCTGGTGGCGCTCTTTACCCGTGCGGCAATTGCTTCAGGAAGGTGGGAAATCAGATCCTTCGAATTCATGGGCCAAGCCCCTAGCACCAATTTCCGTAAGACAACCCCTGTTTTTCGCCGGAAGCGCTCCTATAAAAGGACTATGACCAAGTTTATCGACTTTCGAAATTCGATCGTGCTCGCAATGGCTGGAAAAAGCCCCTGGGGCAGTGGGGGCAACAATGACGGCGGCGATGGAGGGGATGACGGCCCTTCTGGTGGCGGCGACAACGGCGATGACAAGGGCGGCGGCCCGCGCAATCCCTGGCTTCCGGGCGGAGGAAGCGGCAAGCGCCGCTCTGCCAATATCGAAGATATCTTCAAGAATCGCGGCCCTGAAGGTCCGCGCAGAGGTGGCGGCGGACCACGCGGTCCGAACTTCCGGATGCCCCAAAGGTCAGGCGGCAAGAGCTGGCTGCCGTTGATTTTGGGCGGCGCAGCTGTGCTGTGGCTCGGCCTTTCGTCTGTTCATTTTGTCCAGCCGCGCCAGCAAGGCGTAGTAACCTGGCTGGGCGGTAAATATGCCGCCACACTCAATCCTGGCACCAACTGGACGCTACCGTGGCCAGTCCAGCAAGTGACGGTCGAGAATGTGAGCCAGATCCGTTCAGCAAAAATTCCGGAAGGCAATCAGGAAAAACTGATCCTGACAGGCGACCAGAACTTGGTTGATCTGAGTTATCTGGTGCGTTGGAACATCAAGAATCTGACAGATTACCAATTCCAGTTGGAAGGACCGGAAGAAACCATTTTGGAAGCCGCCGAAGCCGCCATGCGAGCGTCGGTTGCCGAGCAGCCGCTTGACCGTGTTCTGTCCGGTGCAGGGCGAGCTGATATCGAGTTGGCCGTGATGACCAGAATGCAGGCGATGCTTGACGGTTATCGTGCAGGCATCGCGGTACAGGGTATCGAAATCGACAAGACCGACCCGCCCCAGCAAGTGATTGAAGCTTTCAATGACGTGCTTGCCGCGCAGCAGGATGCAGAACGCGATATCAACCAGGCGCAGCGTTATGCGCAACAGTTGCTTGCACGCGCTGAAGGTGATGCAGAAGCGTTTAACCAGATCTACGGTGAGTACCGTTTGGCACCGGAAGTCACGCGGAGACGCCTGTACTATGAAACCATGGAAAGCGTTCTGGCGAAGACCGACAAGACCATTATCGAGGCCGATGGCGTGACGCCTTATCTGCCACTGCCGGAAGTTCAGCGCCGTTCGCGTGAAGCACAACCGCAAGTGGTAACTCCACCTGCAGGAGGTCAGTAAGCCATGGAACATATCTGGGAAAACTATAAGGCCGCAGTGATCAGCATCTTCATGCTAATCGCATTGGCGTTCTCCTCATTGTTCGTTGTCTCCGAAGACGAGCAGGCTGTGATCATCCGGACGGGTGAGCCTCACAGCGTCGTCAATATTTATCGTCCGGATGTTCCGTTTGGCGAGACTAAAGCTGGCATCTGGTGGCGGATTCCGATCGTGGATAATGTACAGATGGTCGATCGCCGAGTGCTCGATCTCGACATGGAACAGCAGGAAGTTCTGACCAGCGACCAACAGCGTCTCCAAGTCGACGCTTATGCGCGTTTCCGCATTATCGATCCGGTCCAGATGATCGAAAACGCAGGCACGGAAGAGAACGTGGCACTGCAGCTTGCGCCGATCCTGACCTCGGTTCTTCGTCAGGAATTGGGCCGCCGGACCTTTGCATCGTTGCTAACCGCAGAGCGCGGCACGGCAATGCAGCGCATTCGTGACACGCTCGACACCCAAGCGCGTCAGTACGGTGCGCAGGTGATCGATGTGCAGATCAAACGTGCTGACTTGCCCGAAGGCACGCCATTGACCGCAGCCTTCACACGGATGCAGTCTGACCGTCAGGAAGAGGCAGAAACCATCCGGGCTCAAGGTCGCAAGAACGCGCAGATCATTCGCGCAGAAGCCGAAGCGGCAGCCGCTTCGACCTATGCGGATGCCTATGGCAAGGACCCGGAATTCTATGACTTCTACCGCGCCATGGAAAGCTATCGCCGTACCTTTGAACAAGGCACAGGCGAAAGCTCCATGGTTCTGGATCAGGATAGCGAGTATTTCCGCCAGTTCCGCGGTCGTCGATGAATGTGGTCGGGGCAGCCCGTGCTGCCCCGACCAACGAACGGTTGATGCAAACCTACCGATTACATCTGTCGTTCAAATACGGTTAAGTGCATCCAAGCGCATAAATGCAGCGTAATTGAAACCTGCCCAGCAGCGTATCCTAACTAAGCTGCAATGGGAACGAAGTGAGATTGAAAGGACAATAAGCCTGTGCGTTACGTATATGGACTGACCACTGCCCTTCTGATTGGCGGAGCAAGCCTTTCCCTCGCGACCGGCTATCCCGCTGGTGCGCAAGTTGCCCAAAATGATGATGCCGCGATGCAGCAGATTGTGCCGCGTCAGGGCGCACCGGCCAGCTTTGCCGATCTGACCGCGCAGCTACAGCCAGCGGTGGTGAATATCTCGACACGTCAGCGCATTGAAGTGCGCCAACAAGGCAACCCTTTCGCGGGCACACCTTTCGAGAATTTCTTCAACCGCCGCGGTGACGGAAACAACCAACAGCAACAGCCGCAGTTCCGCGAAGGACAATCGCTGGGTTCGGGCTTCATTATCTCGGCCGATGGCTATGTCGTGACCAACAACCATGTTGTTGCGCCGGACAATCGCGCTACGCTGGAAGAAATCACAGTCACAATGCCGGATGGCACGGAGTACGAAGCCGAACTGGTGGGCGCAGATCCCGCGTCAGACCTGGCAGTGCTCAAGATTTCCAGCGGCCGCGACTTCCCGTTCGTGCAATTCGGCGATTCTCAAGGCGCGCGCGTCGGTGACTGGGTGATCGCTATCGGTAACCCTTTCGGACTGGGTGGAACAGTGACGAGCGGTATCGTGTCGTCGGTGCTGCGTAATACTGGCGGCGGCGCGTATGACCGCTATATCCAGACCGATGCCAGCATCAACCGAGGCAATTCGGGTGGTCCTCTGTTCGACATGCGTGGCAATGTGATCGGCGTGAATAATGCGATCATCTCGCCAAATGGCGGAAGCGTAGGAATCGGTTTTGCCATCCCTGCAGAGATTGCAGCACCGATTGTCTCGCAGTTGCGCGATGGTGAAGAAATCGAGCGCGGCTTCCTGGGCGTAAGTATCGTGCCGGTTAACGACGATTTGGCCGACTCTCTCGGCCTGCCGAAGAACCGCGGCGAATTTGTGCAAGTTGTTCAGCCCGATGGCGCGGCTGAGCGCGCTGGTATCAAACCGGGTGATGTCGTGACCGCGATTAACAATCAGCCGGTAACAACCGAACAGACGCTGTCATTCCTCGTTGCCAACATCAAGCCGGGCACGCGTATTCCAATCGATCTCATCCGCGATGGCGAAGAATTGCGCGTGACGGCAACGGTTGCGAAACGTCCGAGCGAAGACGAGCTTCGTCGCCAACAAATGTTCGATCCCGATGCAGAGCCAGACGAAACCCCTGACGAATCAGACGGCACAATCGAGGAAAAGCTTGGCCTGCAGGTTATGACCCTGACCCCGCAAATCGCGCGGCAGTTGGGTGCAGGCGAAGATGTGACCGGCCTAGTCATTGGTGCGGTTGATCAAAACGCAGACGCTGCGCGAAAGGGGCTGCGCCGCGGCGACATCATTCTCTCTGCAAACTACCAAGAGACAGCGAACGTAACCGACTTGGAAGCGGTTGTGGCTGAAGCTCAAAGCACCGGACGGGAGGCTGTGCTTCTGCGCATCCAGCGCCGTGGCGGCTCACCCAGCTACATCGCGGTTCGACTGCGCTAGAATTCACGTAGACCAAGATCGAAGGGCGTTGGGAGCATTGCTTCCCGCGCCCTTTTAATTTGATCAGTTCACGCTTTCGCGACTTGTTTCGCTTGGTCGAATAGTGCGAGGCATTCGCGGCGGAGCCGGTGGTGGCAGATTCTCTCCGGTTGCCTGATCCAGAAAGTCATCGCTTGCGGCCTGCCCGGCTTCGTTAGGTGGCAAGGTGAGTTGCGGGCGTTCGCCAGATCCCGGGACTTGCTCGCCCTCTACCGGCAAGGGGTAGCCATAGTGATCAACTTCGCGTCTTTGCGGGTCGACGAGATTGCCGTCCTCATCGATGAAGTAATAGTCGTCTGGATCGCCGTAGAGATATTCTTCGTCAGGCTCCAACATCCAACCCGGAAGCTGCACTTCTGTATCGAATTCTTCGACCGGACGCCCCTTTACAGCTTCGCGCATGAAGGATGAAAACGCGAGGGCCGGCGCACGCCCGCCCTGAAGCCCGCGCACTGCCTTGGCATCGTCGCGCCCCATCCACACGCCGGTAGTGATTCCGGATGAAAAGCCGACAAACCAGCCGTCCTTGTTGGAGCTGGTAGTGCCGGTTTTGCCTGCCACCGGCCGTCCGATCTGTGCCGCGCGACCGGTGCCTGTGCTCACCGCTGTCTGCAGCAAATCGGTGATCCCGGCGGCGACATAATCAGCCACCAACTGGCGTGAGCGGCCGCGTTGATGCTTGTAAATCTCTTCACCGCTGGCCGCAGTTACGCGGAGCACGCCGTATGGCTCAACCGATTGGCCTTTTGCCGAGATTGAAGCAAACGCACGGGTCATCTCGATCAGCCGCACATCGCTGGTGCCCAGCACCATGGAGGGATAGGTTGAAATGGGTGACGATATGCCAAAACGCCGCGCCATCGACGCAATCGTGCCGAAACCAACATCCTGCCCCAGATTGGCCGCCACGGTATTGACGGAATAGGCAAAGGCGGTTCGCACATCGATCTCGCCGCTGAAGCGGCCGTTCGAATTGCGTGGACGCCAGCCATCTATCTCTACCGGCGCATCCTGCACGCCATCATCGGGGGTCCAGCCCGCTTCCAGCGCGGCCAGATAGACGAATAGCTTCCACGCGGAACCTGGCTGGCGCTGCGCCGCGGTCGCGCGGTTGTAGCTGCTTTCAACGTAGTCTGTACCGCCAACCAGCGCGAGAATAGCACCATCACGGTCGAGACTGACCAAGGCGCCTTGTGCGCCATCAGGGGCATTCGCCCGGATCGAAGCGGTCGCCTGTTCCTGCAATTCGGTGTCGAGTGTTGTCCATACTTCGATCGCCTCGAACGTTTCTGGCAGCAACAGATCAAGCTGCGGCAGAACATAGTCCGTAAAATAGCGGACCGAATTTCCGCCCAAGCGCGTTTTCAGGTTGACCGCATCCACATCTACCGAGGCCTGCTGAGGCGTAATGTAGTCCTGCTCTCGCATCAATCGCAGCACGGTTTGCGCACGCGCTACAGCTGCGTCGACATCGGCAGTTGGTGAATAACGCGAAGGCGCCTTAACCAGCCCGGCGATGATAGCGGCTTCCGCGACTGAAAGCTCGGTCGCCGGGTGGCTGAAGAAGTTTCGACTGGCGCTGTCGATGCCATACGCCCCGCCGCCAAAATAGACCTTGTTGAGATAAAGCTCGAGGATTTGCTCTTTGGAAAATTTCCATTCGAGCGCCATTGCCAGCACGGCTTCACGCGCTTTGCGGTCGACCGAACGGTTGTTGTTGAGGAACAGGTTGCGGGCCAACTGTTGGGAAATGGTGGACGTGCCGCCAATCCGGCTACGATCACCAATGGTTCCTTCCACAACCGCACCTGTCAGGCGGATCGGATCGACGCCGAAGTGCGAATAGAAACGGCGGTCTTCCACGGCGACCATCGCATCCTTCATGACTTGCGGAATCTCGTCGTAGTCCATCCAGTTGCCGAAACTGGGGCCCAGTTCCACAATCGGAGTGCCGTCGCGCGCGCGCACCAGAATGGTCTGATCGTTCTGCGTCGCTTTCAGCTGATAATAGCTTGGCATTGTTTGGACCGCGAAACTAACGGCCACCGCCAGGAACACCGCGCCCAGAACGGCCAGTCCCCCACCCCAAAGGGCAATCCGCTTGGCCCACAACCTAAGACGGCTGTCAGATCCGCCTCCTCCGCGAGATTTCCGCGTGCGCTTGCGGCGCGAACCCGGCTCGCTGCGTTCTGCTGCTGCGCGTCTACTGCCGCGCTTCATCCGCATCTTGGCGCCTCGTTTGGACGTCACTTTATCGCTCTATTGCCCTGATTGCTGATAGACAAAGTCGTTGCATAGGCGAGTTGTAACCTTGCGTGAACGGGTATCCGGGGGATTTCCTCCGCCGCAATCAGCCTTCGGGGTCAAAGTCGAGCGAGGCCGAATTGATGCAATAACGCATTCCGCCCTCTTCAGGCGGCCCATCGGGGAATACATGGCCCAGGTGTCCGCCGCATTTGGCGCAAAGAACTTCTGTACGGATCATACCATGCGAGATGTCGCGCCGCTCTTCGACCATGTCGCTTTCGGCCGGCCTGGTAAAGGCCGGCCAACCGCAGCCCGAATTGTATTTGGCATCGCTATCGAACAGCCGGGTGCCGCATCCAGCGCACATATATTCACCGGCGTCGTAGTGCTTGTCATACTTGCCTGTAAACGCGCGTTCCGTGCCTGCTTCACGAAGGATGTGGTATTGCTCCGGCGTAAGTTTCGCCCGCCATTCCGCGTCAGTCAGTTCGGTCTTGTCGCTCATCGTCGGCTCCTCAATCATCAACCTTCGCATAATGCAAAGGCGGCTGGATCACGCCCATACGTTCGGTCAATAACGGGCGGAAACTGGGGCGGCTCTTGAACACCGCATACCAGCCGCGGGTCTGTTCATGACCTGCCCAGTCTATCCCCCCCAGGTAATCGGCAACAGATATCTGGGCAGCCGCCGCCAGATCGGCAAGGCTCATGGTCGATCCTGCCAACCAGGGGCGATTGTCGATCAGCCAATCCATGTAATCCAGATGCCCGTGTGCCAACTTCATCGCTTCGCGCAAGACGCGCGAGTCCGGTGGCTGATTGAGCACGATCCGCTTTTTCATCCGCTCATTGAGCAACGGCGCCGTCACATCGTTATAGAAATTCTCGTCGAACAGCGCGACCAGACGCCGGATTTCTGCGCGATTGGCCGAAGTCCCGTTAATCATTGGCGACTTGTCGACCGTCTCCTCGAAATATTCTGCGATCGCCCGACTGTCACACAAGACAATGTCGCGTTCCTGGTGCGCCAGAACCGGGGTGCGCCCAGCCGGGTTCAAATTCCAGAAATAGTCGCTCGCAGACCAAGGATCCTCGCGCAGCATTTCATAGGCAACGTTCTTTTCCGCCAGCAATAGCCGGATCTTGCGCGAAAAAGGACAAAGGGGGAATTGATAGAGGCGCCACATGCTGGGCGAACTCATGCAGCAATTTGCTGGCTAAATCTACTGACACATTGCTCGATTCGACGCGTTATCAGACCCCGGATGCGTCCAACATCAACAGGCAGCCCGGCATTACATTATCGAGCAAATTGTTGTCGATCAGGCGTTGAGCCTCGGCCTTCGCCATTTGCGAGACCTGTTCGCGCGTCATGCCGGTATCATCGATGATTTTGGCCAGCGATCGCACGAAGAATTCGCGCCCGCGCGGATCGATTCTGGGCCATGCCCGCACGGCTTCGTCACCATTCGCCTGCCCATAGGAAACCAATGCAAAAGCAGCCGAGCACCGCAGCATGGCCGCATGCTCCTGCGGCAATTGGGCTCGCCCGCCATCCACCGGAGCGGGCTGTAAACTTGCAGCCAAAAGGGCCGCCGCATTGAAAAAAGTCATCATTGCCGGTGCCTATATCACTCAATCTGAACGCAGCGCTACCAATATGCTTGTTGTGACGCCCAGAGCAACGTAGGCAAATCCAACCAGAGAAGGAGAGGTTACCAAATGTTCAGCCATGTGATGGTCGGATCGAACGACATCGAAGCTTCAAAGAAATTCTATGATGCTGTGCTCGGCGTACTTGGTGCGGGCGAGCCGATGCGCGACGAAAAGGAAGACGGCACAGTTCGCCTGTTCTATTTTCACAATGACAGTATTTTTTCGGTTTCGACCCCGATCAACGGGCAGCCCGCAACCGCCGGTAACGGGTCGACTGTCGGCTTCGCTTGCGACAGTCTGGAGCAGATACAAGCCTTGCATGATGCCGCGGTGGCTAACGGCGGGACAACCATCGAAGATCCACCTGGGCCACGGACCAGCAATATCGGCACATTGAACCTGTGCTATTTCCGCGATCCGTCAGGCAACAAGATTTGCGGTCTGCACCGCGCAGGCTAACGACTTAGCTGGAACACTGCGAATTCGGCGCGCCAGTTAGCTGCTGTCGCGCCGATTTTCTTTTCGCCGGCGAAGAACCATGCGTTCTCGATTCTGGCATCCTTTGCGCGGGCTAGTTCGCGGAAATCGTCAATCGTCACATGGTGGATATTCTGCGTCTCGTACCAACTCACCGGCAAAGCGCGGGTTACAGGCATACGCCCGCCAAACATCAGTGCAGCGCGTGTGCGCCAATGGGCGAAGTTGGGAAAGCTGACGAAAGCCTGATTGCCGACCCGCAATAGCTCATCGAGCATCTTGTCCGGCCGTTCGGCGGTTTGCAGGGTCTGCGAAAGGATTGCGTAGTCAAACGCCTTGTCAGGGTAGTTCGCCAGATC
>Ga0181577_10001007_pt1 | contig 22713 bp, 14 predicted proteins | sample 101ome_21_FD_132468 | JGI IMG/M metagenome (GOLD analysis project Ga0181577, IMG submission 132468) | Coastal salt marsh microbial communities from the Groves Creek Marsh, Skidaway Island, Georgia - 101413BT metaG (megahit assembly) | ecosystem: Environmental > Aquatic > Marine > Intertidal...
AAACCCCAACATTACTGAAGGGGTTTAGTAGCAAAAAGATCATAAATCTAATTTTTGCTATGGGAACCATCGCAAAACCCCTCAGGATTTTGGTTGTTCCCACAACCGCATTTAGGTTTTTGAATTTTCATAACAATTTTTAACAAATATATCTACAATATTTGTATATACAAATATATAATCCATTTTTTCATTACCTTCCAAGACTGATTGCCCTTTTTTGTGCAAATATTTTTAAATTTAATTTTTAAAGGATTGAAAAATGAAAAGACTGAACACCTATACAATGATGAGCATGGAGGAATGTGCTAGAGATCTACGCCTAGATATTAGGCCCTGGCTACAGTCTATAACGAAAAGCTAATGCCTCATGCGGCAGTTTTGGCCATTGTGAGTATGGTCACCGGCATCTTTTGGGTTTTCTGACGACCTCTTTGATCGAAATTCAAATCTAAACCGTGGACTGTAGTAGTAAAAAAAACCAATATTATACCGAGGAGGAAGCTTCCGAGGCATTGATCCGTTCACACATTCGGTTCAACCGCCCTGCAGTGAGCTACTACCTTTGCAGTGAATGCGCCCAATTTCACCTAACCTCCAAAGGCGAGCCCCATCATTTGTTGTCCCAACCTCAAGTCGTCGAGCGCATTAAAAAAGAGCAGCAATCCCAAGACTGGTCTCAAAGCTACAAAAGAAGGTAATCGGTTGGCCAATGGCAGCTATACCTCAGAGGCCTTATTTTGCTCCTTCACCTTTAGTAGATAGGCTTCCAAATGGGTTTCCCAATGCATACGATAGTCGAAACCTGTTTCGAATTCCTGATCACATTGGCTGCATTTGATGATTTTCTTTCCCATAATTATTGACAAAATTAACAAAATTGCTGGGATACTGAAGGAGGCCAAAAAGCTGAAAATCGATTTGCATTATCATTTTAAAAAAAATTAAAAAATTTAAAAAACAGCCAAAATGATCGGAATTGACTCAAAATGATTAAAAAATGATCATTTTTTATTAAAAATCTGATAATTTCTTATCAAAACGGCTTTTCTCAAAAGACCTCAGTATGGGGCTTGTCATTGCACTCCTTTCATGTCCGTTTTGAAAACATTAACTTTAAAAAACAAAAAACCTCCATGATTCGGGCTTTTTTATTTGACTTAGACGGCGTTTTTTATGTGGACGATCAGCTGCTTCCCGAGGCCAATGCCACCTTGGATTGGTTACAGGAAATGCAAATCCCTTATCGTTTTATTACCAATAATACCACCTTGCCCAGAAAGCAACTCACTCAAAAACTCAATCTTCTAGGGCTACAGCTCAGCGAAGACCAAATCGTAAGTGCCAACTATGCTGGGGTTCTGTATCTCAAAAAGCAGGGGTATCAGCGATGTCGATTGGTTCTCAAGAGAGAGGCCCAAGCCGATTATAAAGACTTTGACACAGCGGTGGACGCTCCCCAGGCCATAGTGGTGGGAGATATAGGAGAAAACTGGGACTATCCCCTGCTCAATGGCCTGATGAATCAAATTTTGGAAGGGGCACAATTAGTGGCGCTCCACAAGGGGCGCTATTTCCAAACCGAAAAAGGACTGACACTCGACAGTGGTGCCTTTGTAGCGGCATTGGAACACGCCACCGAAACCCAAGCACTGGTGGTGGGTAAGCCTGAGCCTACCTTCTTCGAACTGGCCACCCAAGGGCTGGATTGCCAAGCCCATGAAATTGCCATGGTCGGAGACGATCTGATCAATGATATCGGCGGCGCCCAAAAAATGGGGTATATTAGCTTTTTGGTTAAAACTGGAAAATTCAGAAACACCCTCTATCAAAAATCACTAATCCGACCCGATCACCTGATAGAAAGCATAGGAAGCCTCAAAGAACACTTATTAACTAATGGTTTATTACAATATGGATAATAAATTTAAATACAATATTTTATTATTATTTTTTATTGCTTTTTTAAGCTGTGAATCTCCATCCGTTTTTGATACAGCTACAGTTGAACAAGCCATAGAAAATGGTGATTTGGCACATGAAAGTTTCCAACGGAGTTTGGATTTTACCCATGCATGGCTACAAAAAACCGACCCCGAAAGTGGATTGATTCCCTCCAACCTCCAATCCAAATCTGATCTTTGGGATCCCGCCAACGCCGCCGCTGATAATTACCCTTTTATGGTATTGACCGCTTATTTGTTGGATGATGAGTTGTTTCAAGGTCAACTTTTGGACATCCTCCGTCAAGAAAAAAAGCTGAGTTCCCGAGTAGGGCTGCTGCCCGATGTATATTCTTTTTCCAAAAAAGATTTCCACGAAAACCCCATCCATATGGGACACGTCATTTTTGGTGCTTCCGAATACATTAAAGATGGCCTGATTCCCCTTACCGAGTTGATTGGCCCATCGCCTTGGCAAGACCGTATGATGGAAATGTTGGACGAACTCTACCGTCTTACCGATGATTTTACCAATCTGGAAAAATATTTTAATCGCTCCGCTTCAGTAGCGGAAATCAATGGGGAGATGTTGCAAACCCTCAGCCGAGTGTATTGGATGACGGGGGATGAAAAGTATTTGAACTGGGCCATCAAAATAGCAGACCACTATCTACTGGAGATCGATTTTTCCCAAACCGAATACCTTAGACTCAGGGATCACGGCTGTGAGATCATCGGGGGGTTGAGCGAGCTTTTTCTGAGTTTACATCATTTGAAGCATCCCAAAGTTGATGCCTATCGCCCCCCGTTTTACCGCCTTTTGGACCGCATATTGGTTTTTGGCAGAAATGCCGATGGCCTATTTTACAACGCCATCAACCTCCGCGAACCAAGTGTGGTCGATGACCGTATCGCCGATACCTGGGGTTATATCCTCAATGCCTATTACACCGCTTGGTGGGTGGATCAAAAAGCAGAATACATCGATGCGGTGCGCAAACCCTTTCAAGCGCTCAATACCCATTATCGCAACTACAATTGGGAACCTGGAGCCCAACGCGGGCCATTGGGAAGTCACGACGGTTATGCCGACGCCATTGAAAGCGGCATCAATTTATTGAACCGTGAAAACCACCCCGACCTCCGTCGCTGGATCGACAGTGAGATCCAAGTCATGTTTGGGATGCAGCAGCCCGATGGGATCATCGAGGGTTGGCATGGGGACGGGAATTTTGCCCGTACGGCCTTGATGTACGCCTTGTGGAAAACCCAAGGAGCCAGGGTTTCCCCTTGGAATCCCTCCCTTCGGCTAGGGGCAGCAACTACTGAAAAAGGGAATTGTTTTGTGATCCGAGCAAGCTCCCACTGGAGCGGAAAACTCATTTTTGATCCCATAAGGCACAAAACCATCCTTAATCTACCGATAGATTATCCCAGAATCAATCAGTTTCCAGAATGGTTTACCGTGGATCCCAAGCTAGAATATAAGATCACCGCTTCGGATCCAAAATTGTCCAACACCTATAGCGGTGCCAAATTGTTGGAAGGTCTCCCCATAGCACTCGCTCCCGGCCAGCGTTTGATCATTGCTATTGAATGAAAAACCCCGCTTCCGAAAAAGCGGGGACTAACAAAAACAAATAATTAATTTCCTTACAGGAAAACAATTGGTATATAAAGTTATGAATTTGTTCCTGTTGTCATGGGGATTTGGTTTGACCATCCCTTGCTTTTTTTGGAAACCCAAAAAAACAAGCTAAGATTTTATAAACCTCCCATAAATGCGAACTTATTATGGTGAGATCGTCAATATCTGTAAGGATGCACCATTTAAAAAAAATCCTTTTTTTAGCCTTTTTGTCTTGCCATTGAGCCTAATTTATTAATTTAAGCCAATGATTAGAACCGGATTTTTCTTGCTTTTGCTATGCTGCGCCTGTTCATTGTCCAATACAGCCGATCAGGAAGAATGGATCGACTTGTTTAACGGCAAAGACCTGTCCGAATGGACCATCAAATTTGCCAACCAAGACCTCGGCGTCAATTACCGCAATACCTTTCGGGTACAAGACAGCATGATCCGTATCGCCTATGACGCCTACGACAGCTTCGACGATGCCTATGCTCATATGTATTATAAAACCCCCTATTCCTATTATAAGTTGCGTTTCGACTATCGGTTTACGGGCGAGCAGGTCAAAGGAGGGGAAGACTGGAATGTTCGCAATAGCGGGATCATGTTGCATTCCCAATCGGCAGAAAGCAATGACCAGGGCCAGTATTTTCCAGTTTCCATCGAAATCCAACTGCTGGGCGGACTGGGAGAGGGGGAACGCCCCACTGGAAACGTCTGTACCCCGGGAACGGCTTTGGTCATGGACGGTAAAGTGGATTATCGACATTGTATTTCCTCCAATTCCAAAACCTACCACGGCGATGGCTGGGTCAGTGCGGAGGTGGTGGTACTCGGTGGAGAAAGTATTATCCACCTGATCGAAAACGATACCGTTCTAAAATACCAAAGCCCTCAGATCGGCGGGGGCTTTACCAACCCCAGTAGGGAGGACGACTGGACTTCCCGTGGGGTGGTGGAAAGCAAAGCTGGTTGGATCGCCAAAGCGGGACAGATCCTTACCCAAGGCTATATCTCTCTTCAGGCCGAAAGCCACCCCATCGATTTTAAAAACATCCGACTCCTTGACCTTTGTGGTTGTAAAGATCCAAATGCCAAAAACTATAAATCTTATTTTATAAAAGCGGACAATACACTTTGTAAATATTGATCAACCCCCTGAAGTAAGGATTTTTATATATTTGACTAACCATAACCCCCAAAGCTGTTCTACTCCCATGACCTGCTGTGTTGTTTTCTATGATTTTTTTGGGTCTAAGGAATATAAATTCCATAGTATTTAGCCAACCAAAATGGGAAGCTAAACAACATGGAAAGATTCAATAAATGAAAACTAAAATATGACCATCGAATTATCGAAATCTTCTTTTTTTCTTTTATTTATTTTATTTATTATTAATTTAACGATAGGACAAACAACTTACATCGTTAGTGATACTGTAAATAATAAGAGTGATAAAATTAATATTGAGTTTAGGAATATTCTGGACTTCCGATCCCTCCGCACTCTTTAAAGACCAAAAAACCGCCTCCCAGTATCATGTCTTCCACATTGTTTTAGATTTTCTGGGGGTGGACAGCCCTGTTTACGATCCCGACCAGAGTATTTTAAAATAATCACTTAACTTATGGTGTTTTTTATTCCCTATGGAGATTTCCATGGGAACAAAAAATTTTAAAATTTCCAATGATGAAAAAGTCATTTTTGATCCTTTTGTGTTCTCTTTTTTGGGTCTCCTGTTCCCTAACCTCCGAAACTCCCATAGCCGAATTTTCCACTTCTCATTTTCGAATGGAGATCAGCGATAGGGGCAACGTCATAGCATTGACCGATCCCCTTAGGGGGAAAAACCACCTCGCCCAAGACTCCATTGCTCCACTACTGTCGCTCCGAGTCAAAGGAATTTTCCAAAAGCCACAGTCCGCTGACTTAAAAGACGATATCCTCCATTTACAGTTTGCCCATGCGCGGGAAGCTCAAATCAAAATCACTTCAAAAGAAACTTACCTCACTTTTGAGCTCATTGCACTGACCCAAGCCGAGGCGGTTGACCTCATCCTTTGGGGGCCTTATCCCACCACCATTGACAAAATTATTGGAGAAACCGTGGGTGTGGTTCGCGGGGAAATCTTTGCCTTGGGGATACAGTCGCTCAACCTCAAAACTTTGGGGGGCTACCCTTGGCACGAAAGCGACCGCATGCCCCAGTTGGACATTTTCCGTGCAGGAGACAATACCGACATGGCCAGCCGGGCCGACGATGGGGTCTTATACCGCGTGGAAGCCGCCATGCCCACCCCCTCTGGTAGTAGTTTGCAAGCCTATAGTCGCAACCGCAACCAAGCCCGGATCGTCGAAGAATTTTCCCACGACAAAATTGTAGCACCTCCCTACAAAGACGGTGGGGTCATCGGCTCCAAAATTGCCCTTTTTGGTGCGCCCGTTGAACAAGCACTCGAGACTTTGGGGACCATTGAACTGGGCGAAGGTCTGCCCCATCCCATGATTGACGGAGAATGGGTTAAAACCTCCCCCTATGCCAATGCCGCCTACCTCATCACCAGCTTTACCGAAGCCGATGTGGACGAGGCCATCGCCCTCACCCAAAAAGCAGGACTTAAACATTTGTACCACTATGGAAAAACCTTTGAAAACTGGGGGCATTTTGACCTCTATAAAGGGGAATTTCCCAATGGGTTGGCAGGTCTCAAAAAATGTGTGGAAAAAGCCGCCGCCCGAGGCATCAAAATGGGAACCCACTGCCTGTCCAACTTTATCACCACCAACGACCCCTATGTGACTCCCATCCCCGACCCCCGACTGGCCAAGGTAGGCAGTTCGCAGCTGATTCAAGCGCTAGGCCCTAGCGATACCGAAATCGAAATTGCCTCCCCCGATTTTTTTAACCAAATGAAAAACAACACCCTAAAAACCGTAGTAGTAGGGAACGAACTCATCCGCTATGGCGGGGTATCCGAGGCTCCCCCTTGGCGTTTGCTCGACTGCCAGCGCGGGGCTTTTGGCACCACAGCAGCAGCCCATCCCGCCAGGGCTGAAATATCAAAACTGCTGGATCACGGGTATAAAGTCTTTTTGACCGATGCCGATTTGACCGTGGAAATGTCCAATACCTTGGCCCAACTCTACAATCAAACGGGTTTGCGTCAGATCTCCTTCGACGGACTGGAGGGCAACCGCTCCACTGGACTGGGCACCTATGGGGAGTCCCTCATGCCCTATACTTGGTACAATGCCCTCGCACCCGAACTCAAAGACCACCTCATCATCGACGCCAGTCGAACCACCCATTTTTTCTGGCATATCTATTCTCGAATGAACTGGGGCGAACCCTGGTATGCCGGTTTTCGTGAAAGCCAAACCCAATACCGTTTTAACAACCAAGCCTATTTCCAGCGCAATTATATGCCAGGGATGTTGGGTTGGTTTAGGATGACCGCCGAAACCAGTTTGGAGGACATGGAATGGATGTTGGCCAAATCGGCAGGCTATGCCGCTGGTTATGCCCTGGTGGCCGACACCGAAAGTGTGGCACAAAACGGCAATACCGACCCTATCCTGGAAAAGGTTGGCGACTGGGAACAACTCCGACTCTCTCAAGCCTTTAGCGAGGATCAAAAAGAAGCCATGCGCGACAACAACCGAGAGTTTACCCTTAATAAAATCGATGCCCAAACTTGGGACTGGCAAGAGGTACATGCGGAGATCTTTACCCACCAAAAAAAAGTACGCCAACCCGGAGAACCCCTACATTCCACTTTTGAATTCCATAACCCCGCAGCAGCACAAACACTACAGTTTGTCCTCACCGCCCAAAAGGCTGCTGTTGATGGGATCAGCTTGGAGATCAACCGCTATAAAAAAATAGAACTGCCCACAGGTTTGCAAAAAGGACAACGCCTACAATATAGCGGTGGCGATCGATTATGGGTATTGGACGCCCAATGGAACCGACTAAAATCCCATAAGGTCAACCCACAAGACTTTAGGGTCAATGGGGGAGACAATAGCCTAATGCTGGAGGCTGATTTTGACCGGGCCGAAACAGAAGCCGCACTTAAATTGGAGGTCAAAACCTTAGGTAAAAGCGAAAAGCTCAGCCTCCCTAATAGGGAAGGGATTTAAACCCCTATGCCCTAAAATTCATTCTTTTTTGCTAGATATTGTTTTTTTAGACAATTGTAAATCATAATTTTATTTATAGCTATATCATCAAAAACTTTAGGTATAAAGATTTATAAATATAGTTAACAATTAAAATAAAGTGTTGCTGTACTACGCTTTACCCCCAAACATAGCCTTTTCTGGACTTCTAATGCCCTCCTTTTTGATAGTGTTCTTGGATCAGGTCTTTCCCAAAATCGCCATTAAATTCTCTCCAAACGGCATGGATATGGTTGCCGTTGTTTTGGGAATTGTCGTATTCGATCAAAAAGCTTTGGCCTTGGATACGGTAGTAATGGGCTTTTAGTTTTTCGGTCTTTCCGGCCCAGCTAAAAGTAATCTCGTTCCAATTTTCGTTTTCGAGCAGTCCCCGTGCTTTTTGGGAAACGGGTTTTTCCATACGGTCGAGGTGGTGGTGGATGATTTGTTTCAGCAGTTTTTTTTGAGGGGCTTGGAGTTGTCGGTAGGCAATCCCATTGTTGGGAATCAATGCTACTGCGTCTTGGTTCTGGGTGAGTATTTCCCCATAGGTTTTGGAGCTGACCAGGGTTTGTTCCAGTTGTGCAGGGGAGAGGGAATTCACGAGTTGCAAGCCCAGGTTGTGGTCGGTTTTCAACACGATTTTTCCTTGTTCGGGTCCGATGGGAACAATCCCGGGATTGGAACCCCAAAAAGCGGGAGCAAAGGCGATAGCTTCTGGGGAGACGGTAAAGTTCAGGGAGAGGTGGTGGCCTTCAAAAGACCAGGCCCATAGGGAGTCTTTGTGGGGGGTGCCATAAAAAGCGATATAGTATTTGCTGGCATCTCTTTTATAGGGATTGTTCTCCACTATGGCAAGATAGTTTTCCAGATCGATGATCTGTTGCATTTGGTCATAACCGCTTTCGCTGAGGTAGGCCTCCAGCAGGGCATAGGTTTTTTCAATTTGGCCGGCTGTCATTTCTGAGAGCGGCAGTCCCTCCCGGGCAAAAGAGTCGTGGGGGAGGTAGTGCCATCGGGTTTTGGCGGGATCCTCCAAGGCAAAGGAAACGATTTCTTTTTGCGCGGGAGTCAGACTGTTCATCAATGCACTGACTCCTGAGAGGGGATCAAATGAGGGTTGGGCCATTAAGGAACCAATGCCCACAATATAAATTAAGACTAACTTTTTCATCTCGATTAAGTTTAACTAAATGTACCAAAATATTTTTGAGGATTAAATGCTTCCCTAAAAGTTTGAGTTTAAGGGATTGATCCCTTTGATCCAAAGGGACGCAAGCGCTTTTAGTTTTTGCAAATTCTATAAAGTGCTGATATTAAATTGATCAATTGTCAATTTTAGATCCCTCTTTTTGCGAAAACCTAGATTCTCAGTAATGAAAGCGCAGATTTTAGGTCTGAACAACAGGCCTTTCTAATTTTGTGGTGTGAGGATGCATCGGAGGGACATTGAGGAACGTGATCGCGAATTTCTTTCAGCTTTGGAAGGGGTTTATGAAGCGGTCACTAGTGCCCCGCCAAAGGCAAGCCCAAAGCGGGTAAGACAAATTTGTAGTGCCCGTATCCAGCAGGCTTTTGCCTTGACAGATATCCAAATCAAAGGCTCGGAGCTTTTGCCCTACGAAAAAAACACCATTTTTATCTACAACCACCTAAGGAATCACCCCTATTATACAGAGGACGAGGGCTTTCAGATCACCTTGGACAGCCATTTTATCAGCAGCTTGATTTTGGATCGATATTATCAAGACCCGGGTGTTCGTGTGGCACGACATTCGCTCGCCAATGAGATCAACCATCGGGCCTACTACGACAGTTTGGACTATATCCGGGTGTATGCTCAAAAGTTTGTTCCCGATGGAATGGATAAAAAGGATATCAAAAGGAGCAACAAAGGCTTCTATACAAAGGCGATCGCTCACTTAGAAAAGGGGATCCCTTTGGTGTTTAGTCCAGAAGGAAATTCCTATACTTCCCAAGATTCCCCTGGTATTTTCCGTTATGGAATTTTCAAATTGGCCTGTAAAATGAATCCACAGCCTTTGATCGTTCCCTTGGTGATGGCCAATTTTGATCAACTTGCCTCAAAGGCCGTATATCGATGCGAAATTAAACCCCCTTTCAAGATGAGTGATTTGGGGATTACGAACCACCAAGACCCCAATTTCCCTAAAGCCGTGAAATATCTTAACGAGCAATACAAATTATGGGTCAAGGAATTGCGTTCCAGTGAGGATGATTTTGAATCGGAGATCACCGCCTTGGAAGCGAGAATTCAAAATCATAAAAATAAGGACGATTTGGTGGTCTTTTATGGCAGCTCTACCCTCCGGTTGTGGAAGGAGCTCAAGCAGGACTTTCCCAGCATGAACACGCTTAATCTTGGGTTCGGCGGTGCTTTTATCGATGACTTGTCCAAAAACTTTGATCGCTTGTTTAATTTTAAGGCACCCAAGGCGATAGTACTTTATTTGGGAGGCAATGATTTGAGTTTGGGCTGGACTGCGGAAAAGATTGTCCAACAGATCAACCAATTGATTGAAAAAATCCATCACAAATACCCCGGTACTGCCATTGTGAACCTAAGTATCAAGCCTTCGATGGAACGTTTTGAGCAATTGGACACCCTCTTTCAAATCAACCGTATGATGGCAGAGCAAGCCAAAAGAGATCCTTTATTGGTACAAATCGATTATGTCGAAGCAATCTTCCAGAAGGGAGGCGTTAAGCAAGAGTTTTTTCTTCAAGACGGCTTGCATTTCAATACTAAAGGTTACCAACTTCTCAAAAAACACTTGGATCAACATTTTTTTTCTAGGGGTTTTCCTCTCCATTTTTCCCACAGAGAAGAACAAATAAAAAGGTAAAAAATAAAAACAATGGTTTCATGACCGCCTGATGTTTTAATATCAGATCAATAACGAATGATTTTAAATTCAGTTTTTCGATTTTGTAAATGTTCTTCCTCTGAAAGTTGACAACAATCACAATTTTTAATCCAAGCGTCTTGTCCATTTTCGCCAAGGATTTGTACGATTTTTTGCGCCTCAGATAAGGTGTTGGCTTGATCAACCCTGACTTGGTAAAGCAGATCGGTTGTTTTGATGATCTCAGCCTTATAGCCAAGTGCAACAAAGGCTTTCTGTTGACTGTGGGCGTTTTCATAATTGGAGAAGCTCCCCCCATAAATGATATAATCTAAGGTGGTATTGCCTTCAACGGTATTCTCCCCATATCCCTGGCCAAAGATTCTTTCACTACTTCCGATTTGTGCACTTACGTAGTCGATGATGGTTTGATTTCGCTCTTGGGAAAGTTTCAGGTTGTAGGCTTTGCTGCCCCTGCAATCGGAATAGGAACTCAATTCGACGATCATATTGGGACGGGCTTTCATGGCTTTGACTACGGCATCTACCCGATCTTTGAAATCGACCAATAAGTCTGAGCGATTGTAATTGTAGAAAATGGGCAGGAAGGTTTTTTTCATTTCTTCGGGTAATTTTTCCAGAGCAACCTCGGATCGACGGAGTTCAACTTTGATCGTTTTCGATCTTCCATATCGGCTGTTGATTTGATATGAAAATGAATCTTTTGTTTGCATGGGCGCGGAGTTTTTATACAAGAAAGATCCATTTTTATTGAATTTGAGTTGCCCGTGGCTTACATTTTTGACCAACACGGCTTCTTTGGGAAATAGCACCGTCATGGGATCCTGAGACAACATCAGTGCGGCATCGTTTTTCAATACACCATCTTCGGAAACAATTAGTGTGTCAATAGGGTTATAAGTGTAAAGGTCTTCTTCACCGACCATTTCGGGAGTAAATTTAAAGGCGTAGAGGTCATCGTCTCCTTTGCCCGCTTCCCGATTGGAGCTGAGCAGGCCGTAGTCCAAGTTAGGATCTAAGAAAATTGAAAAATCATCTCCTGTGCTCTCAAAAGGACTCGGTAAATCATGGACTTGCCAGCGGACATCGACCGAATGAACAGCCAAGCGGGGGGATAATTTCCCTTGCTTATTTTTGGTGCTGAAAAAAAGATATTCTCCACGGTAGGCAAAGGGGAAAATTTCATCGGCATCGGTATTGATGTCGGGCCCCAGATTTACGGGAGTGCCGTAACGCCCATCGCCCAGTATAAGGACGTAGTAGAGATCCATTCCACCATAGCCTCCAGGACGATCACTGGCAAAGTACAATTTCCTATCTTCCATACTTACCGATGGGTGGAGGGTCGCATGGCCTTCGCTGTTGAATGGGAGCTCACGCACATTTGCTTTTGGGTCCTTGTGGGTGGGCCAGGTATAAATATCGAGCTGGAGGGTTTTCTGTTTTTTGTTTAAAGGGGCACTTCGACTAAGATAGAGGAGTTGATCCTCAGGATCCCAGCTGGAAGGCCCGTCTTGGAAAACAGAATTCAACCCCAACGGAAAAGGATTCTCAAAAGAGGTTTTAAAATTATCGGCGTCCCATTGGGCTTGGTAGAGGTTGAATATGGGATGATCTGAACGGATTTTCTTACTTAAAGCTTTACTGTATTTTTTGGACTGTTTCTGTGTGTAAATTAGCAGATTATTGCCTTTATAATTCATAAGATGAGCTCCAAATTCAGGCATTTCGGTATTGAGCTCCAATGGGATCAATTCATAGGGAGACGCTTGGGGCTCGACCTTGAAAGGGGGAGGGGCTATGGGCAACCGAATGGCTTTTTGGCGGTATTCATCCCGCAGCTTCTCATTCTCGGTCAAATAGGAGGCGAAATAATAATAGTCTTTCACCTTGGCAGAGTCTGAATCTACCAGTGGCCTTAGGATCTCAGCCGCTTTTTTCAGCTCGCCATCTTGCCCGTAAATCTTAGATAAATTTCTTCTCGATGCGAGTGGAATGTCATCCCCCAATTTAAGGTATTCCCTAAGGGCTTTATCATAGTCTTCATTGATGAAATAATAATGGGCCCATTCGATGGCTCGACCTCCTTGAACAGCGTCTTGAGCCAAGATCAGTTGACCGATAAACAAGACAAAAAGTAACCATTTGATGTTCATTCTTAAAAAATTCTAGGGGAACGGAGCATGATTTTTTCCACTGGGATTAATTCAAATTTAAGCATGATTTCGTGGGTGGCGTGATTGGTACTGATCAATTTTCCCAATGAGGAGGTATTGTAGGAATAGCCGATTGATATATTCTTGCTGAGGTGAACCCCGGCCATGACGCCAAACCCCCCTCCAAAGTTGGTACTGGGCACACCCCGCTTGAATGTGGATCGAGTTTGAGGACCAATCCAGAACAGTTCCTTGTACAATAGAAGCACGCTGAAATCGTATCCAAGGGCGGCTCCGCTGGTGTATTTGATCAGCAAGCTGGGTTTGGCTTCAAAATCGTCAAAGAGATTCAACAGCCCCCCAAAGATCCCATAATAGTGGCGTTGGAGATTGAGGATTTCATTTTCGATAAACCAAGGGACAGACATTCCCGCATACCACTTTGGCCGATGGTAATAAAGACCAAAACCAATATTGGGGGTAAAATTCCCTTCGTCATCAAAATTAAATGCGTTATCATCAGGTACTGTGGTCTGAATTATGGTCTCATTAAAATCGAAGTTGGTCAAACCCGCCTTGATTCCAACAGCCAAAAAGGCATTGTTGAGGGGCAGGTGATAGGCCAAATCCAAAGCCACACGACTGCTGCTCATAGGACCAATCTTATCGTTCACTCCACTCAATCCGAAACCAAAGTTTTTTGGGGTCATTTTATGGTTAAAGGTAAACGCTTGAGAATCGGGAGCTCCTGTAAAATTCAACCATTGGGTTCTATGAAGCAGGGTGAAATGGGTGTAGTCTTTTGATCCCGCATAGGCAGGGTTCAAGCTTTGATGATTGAACATGTATTGGGAAAAAGTCACTTCTTGTTGTCCCAGCAAAAGCATGGGAGCCAAAAGCACGATCTCCATGAGAAGTGTCGAAAAGAATTGTTTTTTCACATTAATAAATATAGTGAATAATAAAAAGGATTGGATTGCTTCGTTTATAAATTTAAGTGGAAGATTTGAATGTTTTTATGATGACTAAATTTGATTACCTTTATAGCTGGCCTCAGTAACCTTTGAACCTACCCCATAAGTTAAGATGAGGGCGACTTTTTTTAGGAATCTATTTTTTCTTTTTTTATTGTCTTTGGGAAAAATGCTATTTGCCCAACTCAGTAAGGTTCATTACCTCCCCCCAATTGCAGCACACAGTGCTTCCAACTCCAACGCGTTTCCTCGGGATCAGTACATTTATATTTCCACACCTTCTCCGCAAGATGTCAATTATACCATAGTACCCATTGGATCGTTCCCCGCAGATCATATCAGTGGTGTGGTGTCCAATTCGGCACCCGATGTTCAGGCCATTGGATCGGGAGAAACTTCATTTGCCATTACCAACTCAGTGGCTTATGCTGGAAGGGTGATCGATGATAAGGGCTATATCATCACTGCCGATGCTCCCATTTATGTTGCCATTCGTTTGAGGGCCTCCACCCGAACCAGTTCGACTTACCCTCAAGCCGGTGCATTGGTCAGTAAGGGTTTGTCGGCCCTGGGGACTTCATTCCGGACGGGAACCTTTACCAGCGCCAACCCAGGAGTGAACAATAACAGTTCAAATTACTTGAACTTTATCTCACTCATGGCGACCCAAGACGCCACGCAAGTGACTTTTGATAATTTGGACAATGCGTTGGACTTGGTCAGTATCCCCACCGCTGGCGGAGCAGGGACATTTTCATTTACCATTGCTTTGGATGCCGGGGAGAGTTATTTGATCGCAGCTGAGGCCGAGGATGCAGTAGCCAATCGAGATGGATTGATTGGTGTTTCCATTGAATCGGATCGACCCATAGTGGTCAATAGTGGATCCGCCAATGGCAGTTTTCACAATGGTGGCGGCAGGGATTATGGGATCGACCAAATGGTAGGAGCAGATCGAATAGGAAATGAATATGTTTTCGTTAGGGGAAATGGATCGGATGGCTGGGAGAACATCCTCCTTGTAGCCAATGAGGACGATACCGATATTTTTTTGGATGGAAATCCTACTGCGATTGCCAATTTGGCTGAGGCAGGGGATTATTACTTGATAGAGGGAGACGCTTTTAGCAATGCCAATTCCTTCAGAACCCTGTACCTGAGGACTTCCAAAAATGTATTTGCTTGGCAGGGAACCGGAACGAACAGTGAAGCCAATCAAGGGATGTTTTTTGTCCCTCCACTATCCTGTCAAAGCCAAGGTCAAGTGAACAATATTCCACAAATTGACTATATCGGAACGGCTTTTTTTTCTGGCTTTGTCAACGTGGTGACCAATCAAACGGCTTCTGTTACATTTTCTGATGCCTACAATGTCAATAAATCCATCGAAGACACTTCCTTTTCTGGTGGAGTGTTGGTCATCGGTCCCGAAACGGTTCAGGGGGCGGATTACAAAGCTTATATCCTACAAAATTTATCAGGAAATGTTTCTATAGAATCAACCGAGGAATTGTATTGTTCTTATTATAACCAGAATGGAGCCGCTACCTCTGGAGGTTTTTATTCCGGTTTTATTCCCGAACCCGAAACGGTGATCCGATCCCCTAACCTCACCGGGGAAAGTTGTTTGCCCAATGTCGAATTGGTGGCCTCGGGGGTAGAATCTTATGATAGCTTTACTTGGTTTTACAGCGATGGTACAGCCTTTGTCGACTTGGGTGTCAGCAATAATCCTTACATTCCAATAAACCCTGGAGCCTATAAAATTCGCGCACAGATTAGCTGCGATGGAGTGACCAGTATTGCAGAATCACAACCCGTAGTGGTGAGCAACTGCCCTTCAGATTTTGATGGGGATGGAATCAACGACAATATCGATCTGGATTTGGATAACGATGGGATTTTTAACACCGAAGAAAGTTTAGGGGATTACCAATTGGACATCTCCGACCTCAGCAACCCCCTTGTGATTCAGTCTAACTCCGTTAGCATTACCGGTGCTTACACCGTTTCTAGTGTAGTGGCCAGCGATAGCTCCATCTTCCAAACCGCTATTGGAGCGATCACCTCCTCACTCGGGGCGGGTGGGAAGGAAAATTGGATGGAATGGACATTCGTTAACGCAGTCAATTTTAAATTGACCCAGGCCACCTCCTCTTCAGCTCACACTTATTTGGAAGGGGAATATATGGTGATTTCTACCAATGACCCTACCAAAAGTTTATCGCTCTTGGATCCCGACAACAACCTGCTGGTGGACACCAATTATGACAATACCTATGAGTCGGGCCAGACCTTGTTTTCTGCCAATGAAATAAGATTCAAATACAATCCCTCCAATACCTCCTCTCCCACATTTTCCTTTTTGGGAGAAAATTTACACAACATCCAATTGACCCATCATAACAATCATCCCACAATCACTTCGCAATTCCAATGGACTTTGACTCTGCATCAAAATGATCTGGATACAGATGGCGATGGCCTCCCAGATGCCTATGATTTGGATAGCGATAGCGATGGATGTTCCGATGTGGTAGAGGCAGGCTATACGGACAGCGATCCCCTGCCCGACGGCCTTTTGGGAAGCTCCCCCGTTGCAGTCAACCCGCTCGGTCAAGTTGCTTTTACCGATGGCTATACGCAACCCCGAGATGGGGATGCCTCGGGCATTTATGATTTTCAAGAAGTGGGCAGTCCTGCCTTCCCTACCGATATCACAACCCAACCCAGTCCTCAGCGCTTGTGTTTGGGTGGCAGTGCAAATTTTGAAGTACAAACCAGCTTATTCAACCCCCAATTTCAATGGCAGATTTTCGACGGCACCCAATGGTTTGACCTGAATGACAATGCTACTTACATTAATACCAACGCGTCCAACATGACGGTTTCCCCTGCGGACAATAGTTTAGACAATTCCACATTTCGGGTAGTGGTCTTCAAAGGGAACTATTTGTGTGATCCGATTGTTTCCAATTCGGCCATACTCAATATGGCTCCTCCTAAAATATTTGATTTGACCCCCACTACTATTAGCCTTTCAGAGACCGATTCACCTACAGCCTTTACCATTAGCCTTCTAGAGGCTCCTGCCTCCAATGTGGTTTTGGACATTTCCAATCCAGATATCACAGAAGCCGTTGTCTCTCCCACCCAAGTTACCTTTACTCCCGACAATTGGAATGTTACTCAATCCATTGAAATCAGCCCCCAAAGTGATGCAGTTTTGGATGGGGATCAGCTGCTTTTTCCCAATGTATCGGTCAATTCAGCATTGACGCAAAACTGTTATACCCATGCAGAAGCAAAAACAGTTTCTTTGACCATTACTGATGCTAATGTCCCCGGATTTGAAATTGTAGTGATTGATAATCTTACCAATGAAAATGGAGACGAGGCTTCATTTACCGTTCAATTGTTGGCCCAGCCAATTGGGGTGGTCACCCTGGATTTATCCTCCAGCGATTTGACAGAAGGTCAATTGAGCCAAAACAAGGTGCAGTTCTCCCCAGCCAATTGGAATATCCCTCAAACCATAGTGGTCACTGGATTACCTGATCCCATTCCCTACAAAGACGGAAATATTGCTTATCAGATCATCACTGGGAATGTCAGTTCCACCGATCCCAACTATAATGCCTTGGATGGCACTACCGTGGCCGATATCAATTTGACCAACCTAGACAATACAGCACCTGCTATTGAACTCAATGTGCTAGGAGGATCAGCGGTTACCGATGAGAATGGAAGCTCTTTTGTAGTGGAGTTCCATTTGCTCTCTCAACCCAGTGGGGGTGCCGATGTCACTTTTGGACTGTCTATTTTGGGAGACCCCGACGAGGTGACATTATCATCCAACAGCATGACCATTCTGAATGCCAATTGGAACAAACCTTTCAACAATCAAGTCACCTTGACCGGTTTGGACGATGCATTAATCGACGGGGATATTTTTTTAGTATTGGAAACAGCAGATCCCAGTTCCTCTGATCTGGTTTATGATGCCTTAGATGAATTTGACGTGGCTGACTTGATTTTTAGAAACTTGGACAATGACCAAGCAGGATTTAGTGTAAGTAATATTTCAAATAACCTGAGTGAAGATGAAAACATAGGTACTTTTACGGTGGTGTTAGACATTGCCCCCAATTTTGATGTTTCATTGGACATAATTTCCAATGACGTCGGAGAAGTTGGTGTAGATCCCGCTTTTCAATCCATACAATTTACCCCCTTGAATTGGAATATTCCACAGACCATTTTGGTGAGGGGAGTGGATGATCCCCTGATCGATGGAGATCAATTTACCCAAATTACGGTATCCGTTGCCCAAGGATCCGATCCCAATTTTTTATCTGAGGCGGATCAAAGTGTCAATGTCATCAACATGGACAACGATATTGCCCAAATTCTGCTAACTTTAATAGATCCTCTGACTGGAGAAGATGGCGCAACTGGAAGTTTTTCCGTACTGCTGGATTCCGCACCTGCTGCTGCTGTAGAAATAAGCTTTGAAAGCAGTAATCCCCTGGAAGGATTATTGGTGAGTAACACCATTATTTTTTCTCCAACCAATTGGAATCAACCCCAGCGCGTCACCGTCAATGGCATTGATGATCCCATTCCCATTGATGATGGAGCGATCACTTATGATATTTTCGTAAACAATATTTCAAGTGCTGATCCAAATTATGGAAACATCATTCCTGGGAGTATCCCTGCGCTAAGCATGACCAATCAGGATAATGATTTTTCGTCGATTTTGATCCATTTGATAGAGGATGATAACCAAACCGATGAAGACGGAGACCAAGCCATCATTGGCTTTTCCCTTTCATCCATCCCCCTCAATGATGGTGATGTAACGCTTCCACTGAGCCTTCAGGATAATATTGATGAAATATCATTGTCAAAAACTGAAATTACGATCGAGAACAAAAATTGGGATGACCCATGGACTAATGTAGTCACACTGACAGGATTGGATGATGCATTATTGGACGGAAGTCAAAATGTAAGATTGATAACCGGAGATCCACAATCACTATTGGATCCCAATTATGATTTGTTGACCGCCACAGCCGTTGCGGATTTGGTATTGGTTAACCTGGACAATGATTTCCCCGGGCTTGTACTTAGCGGTGAAATTTCCCCATCAGCTCCAGCCGATTCCGGTGCCGTGACCGCTTCCTATGAACTTATAAATCCCCTGAATGAATCGGGGAGTAAGGTAACCGTTGCCCTTCAGTTAAACTCCCAACCCAGCTCCGATGTATTGATTAACGTTTTCCTACTGGATCCTACTGAAGTGGGATCGGATGTGAGTTTTTTGATTTTTAGCCCTCAAAATTGGAACCAACCGCAAAGCATTCAACTTTTTGGGGTGGACGACTTTGACTTAGACGGCGATATCGCTACTCGGATCATTTTTTCCGTAGATCCTGCCACCGCAGATCAAGATTATTCCTCCAGTGGCTTGATCACACTCCACCTCATCAATCAAGACAACGATGTGGATCCTGATGGAGATGATCTGTTGGCGAGGTTTGACAACTGCCCCGATGATTTTAATCCTGATCAGGAAGACTTGGACGGAGATGGAATTGGAGATGCTTGTGATTCCGATATCGATGGTGATGGCGTCACCAACATGCAAGAGAATCAAGATCAAACGGATCCTTATGACAACTGTGATTTTATGAATTCCAGCATCACCTTGGTGATCAACGCAGCGAGAGACTGCGACCGTGATGGGGTTATTGATGAGGTGGACTTGGACGATGACAACGACGGTATTTTGGATAGCGTGGAAACCCAAGAGGATTTCGATCAAAATGGGATCATAAACAGTTACGACTTAGACAGTGACGGTGACGGTTGTCCCGACGTGGTGGAAGCTGGCTTAGAGGATCCCGACGGAGACGGTTTGTTGGGCAACAGTCCCGTAGAGGTCGATGCACAAGGCCTAGTGATCTCTGCCCAAGGATATAGGCCAGTGGCAGATTCAGATGCCTCAGGGCTGAAAGACTTTTTGGAATGGCCTCCAATTCCATCTATTGTTCAGCAACCACCCCCTCTGGTCATCGTATTCCCAGGGCAAGACATCCGGTTGAATGTGGAAATCGAACCCAATCACCAACATTTAAACATCCAATGGCAAATTTTGAGAACACCCACGGGAAATTGGGAGGACCTCAATGAGTCCGACGATTTTAGGGGGGTAACGACCCAAAACCTTACCCTAGTCAATCCCCAAGAATCATGGGTTCCATGGCAATTTAGAGCCGCTATCGGTTCAACGGCCTATTTCTGTGCCCCTTTGATTTTTTCTCAAATCACTCATCTCGACTATCAACCTTTACGCATCCCCAACGCCTTTTCCCCAGACAACGATGGAAAGAATGATTTCTGGACCATTGAAGGATTAGGGAAGTTCCCAAACCATCAGTTGACCATCTATTCTCGGTGGGAGTCGGTTATTCTCAATGAAGCTCCCTACCAAAATGATTGGGGGGGTGAGTTAAGGACATCTTATGGCAATGCCAATAGTGAAAGCGTAGCAGAAGGCACTTATTTTTACATTTTAGATTTGGGGAATGGACAACCCCTACTGAAAGGTTTTATATATTTGAAAAGATAATTTTCTATCCAATAGCTTCAATGAAAAATCATTTATGGCTGCTCCTTTCTATTGTATGGGCAGGAGCAATTTTTTACCTGAGCTTCTTTAATCCATTGAGTGAAGAGGGAGTGCCTTGGTTTGAGCATCAAGACAAATTGGGGCATTTTGTTTTTTATGCCGTTTTGGCCATGGCGCTGATCAAAACATTTTCCCGAGAAATAGTGATTCGAAATCCCCTGTCCAAAGCAGCAGTACTTGCTTTTAGTTTTGGGATACTGATCGAGTTGGGGCAACATTATTTTACCCACAATCGGGAGGGGAGTTTTATGGATGGATTGGCCAATGGACTTGGGATACTCGCGATGGTCATTCTGATGCACTCCAATCCAAAAATTTTTCACCTCAATTCAGAGTCATGAACTTGCAAATTAAATTCCATAAAGTACTACTCAAAAAGAGATTTCCCTTAGCCATCAGCAGAGGAGTAAGGGGAGATTCCTACAATCTGTTTTTATCCTACGAAAAGGATGGGTTGGTGGGTTGGGGGGAAGCTGCTCCTGGCAAAAATGAAAAAGCCGAAACAGTTCTAGAAATGCAGGATCAACTCACTGCTTTTTTGGAAACGGGAATTGAAAACCACAGCGTAGAGGAACTCAACCAAAGGGCCAAACAAATGCAAATTGCGCCCTGCGCCTATGCGGCCCTGGATATTGCCCTCTGGGACTGGAAAGCCAAAAAAACACAATTGCCATTGTATGAATTGCTTAAGCTGCCAAAGCCTTCTGTCCCCACTTCTCTAACCCTCGGGATCATCCCTTCCGAACAGGTCAAAGAAAGAATAAAACTCATACTCCAAAACACCTCAGCAAAAGCCCTTAAAATCAAGCTCGGTTCCCCACAGGGAATAGAGGCGGATCAACAAATGTTTGCTCAAGTAATCGAAAGCACTCAAGACAATCAACTCAAAATCAGGGTGGATGCCAACGGAGGCTGGTCCACCCAAGATGCCATTTACATGATGAAATGGTTGGCCAAAAGGGGAGTTGAATACATCGAACAACCTTTGGAAGAAGGACAGGAGTCTGAGCTTCAATATCTTTTTCCCAACCGGCCCTTACCCATCTACATTGATGAATCCTGTCGCTATGCCAATGATGTTGACAAATGGGCGGATCGCATTGATGGAGTCAATATGAAATTGATGAAATGCGGAGGAATCACCGAGGCTCTATTGATCATTGAAAATGCCAAAAAATACGGCCTCAAAACCATGATCGGTTGCATGAGCGAATCTTCGATTTCTATTGCCGCCGCTGCTGCACTTTCCGGTGGGATCCACCATATAGATTTGGATTCACATTACAACCTCCAGCCTGACCCGTCTTCCGGCGTACAGATGATTGATGGGGTGACCACCCCAGATTTTGTCCCAGGTCACGGGGGCATTTTAAAACCAGAATACCATGCTTAAACCCCATCAAAAAGTAGTCATTTTTATGGAGGGCTTTCTCCATAGCGATTATGGTAAAATGGGTTTGGGGGCTGCCCGTTACCTCCAAAACCCTATTGTAGGCATCATTGATTCCGATCACCAAGGGAGCAACATCAATCAAGAACACCCCATCGACAGGTACATTCCGATTTATGCAAACTTAGATCAAGTGATCGACCAAGGTGCTGAGGTGTTGTTGCTAGGCATTGCCACTTCGGGTGGGAAAATTCCCATCAACTGGTTTCCCATCATCGAAAAGGCTTTGCAAGCGGGATTGTGTTTGATCAATGGACTGCATGATACCCTCGCAGACAGATTTGCAAACCATCTCCAAAACCCCAACCAATGGATATGGGATGTTAGAATCCCCCAATTTACCCCTCAAATTGCCACCGCCCGAGCAGCAACTTTAAACAACAAAAGGGTGCTGATGATTGGCACCGATATGGCTTGTGGAAAAATGACGACAGCCCTGGAAATCTACCGCTGGACTCAAGCGAAACAAATGGATACCGCCTTTTTGGCGACCGGACAAATTGGAATTACCATCTCCGGTGGAGGAATTCCTCTTGATGCTTATAAAGTGGATCATGCCTGTGGTGCTGTCGAGCAAATGGTCATGGATCACCAAGACAAATCGCTGTTGTTGGTGGAAGGACAAGGATCTCTGTTGCATCCCGGCAGCACGGCTACCCTCCCCCTGATGCGTGGCAGTTGCCCCACCCATTTGATTCTCTGCCACCGGGCTGAAAAGACCCATTTGAGACATCCCGAATCCATTAAAATCCCCCCCCTGAGGGATTTTATTGACCTCAACGAGAGATTGGCCTCCGTCTTGGGAAC
>Ga0181577_10001008_pt1 | contig 22713 bp, 15 predicted proteins | sample 101ome_21_FD_132468 | JGI IMG/M metagenome (GOLD analysis project Ga0181577, IMG submission 132468) | Coastal salt marsh microbial communities from the Groves Creek Marsh, Skidaway Island, Georgia - 101413BT metaG (megahit assembly) | ecosystem: Environmental > Aquatic > Marine > Intertidal...
GGGTTTAGTTTCTTTTTCTGGTTTAATCTCTACAAGAACCGTTCTACCATCCTTGTATGTAATCTTAAGATCCATAAAGTATCTATGATACCTTTTATCTATATCCCAGAAATATGGTATGACTACTTCTTCAGACGACCAATGCTTGACATGTGGATTTTCATCGCACCATTTGAATGCATTACGTTCCCACATTGATCTATAAACTACATTATCAACATCACCTTTATACTTACTACGATGTTTGACTTTGTATTTCCCAGAATAAGCCATAAATACCTTATAAATAATCTTAAGATTTTTCTATATTTATTAGGATAGAACATGACACTTAGATTCGGCTTAACTGAACCAATTTATAGGTATAATTTTCCTCTTACAGATCAAGATGATTATAAGGGCAGAATTACATTTACTGCTATAGAAACAAAATACGAAAATTTGATAAAAAGAACATCTGACTTTATTTCTACAGAAAGTTCTAATTCTGGATCTCCAGGATTTAGGGATGGGCCTGTATCAGTTACTCCTGCCAGAAAACCTGTATCTAGACCTGTTGGTCAAGTTAGATTGTATCTACCACCATCTTTAACTTTCAACGATGGTATTGATTACACAAACGCTGATTTAGGTGCATTAGGTGCAGGTGTTGCTGCTGGAATTCAAAGTGGGAAGAATGCAGGACAATTAGCAAAAGATGCTATAAATGGATTATATGAAAATACTACTTCTCTTGTTGATGCTATAAAAAGCGATCAATTTGGTGAAACAGCACAATTAGCTGTATTAAGAACTATTGGTAAAGCTAGTAATACTGTAAGAGGGGCCGTTGAGGTATCTACAGGACTAACACTAAACCCAAATAGAAGATCTACACTACGTGGCGTTTCAATTAGAAAATTTACTTTTAATTTTAACCTAATACCAGAGACGTATAAAGAAGCTGAAATGATTAAAGAAATCATATTTTTCTTTAGGGAACAGATGTATCCTGATGACGTACAAATAGGTGATGGATCTGGAATTAATGTGGGTTATAGATTTCCAAATAAATTTAGAATTAATATGACATATGACGGCAAACCAATTGCTACTAGAATCTTAGATTGTTTTTTAGATGGATTTAATACTAATTATAATCCTAATAGTATGTCTTTCCACGAAGATGGTAATTTCCCAGAAGTTAATATTGCGCTATCATTTATAGAAGAAAGAACATTACGCAAAAAAGATATCAGGGAAGGTTTTTAAAATGGCATTTTTTACTAATTTTCCAGTTTTAAGTTATAAATTTGGTGATGAAATTTTGCCAAGTGACTTTCAAAACCTGACAATTTATATTGATTTAATAGATCAGATTGCAGATGATGCAAACTTCTATGAATTATACACAATTATAGATGGCGAAAGACCTGATGTGTTATCATATAAACTATATGGAACAACTGATCTATATTGGACGTTTTATCTTTTAAATGAAAAAATAAGAAGACAAGGTTGGCCTTTAACATTCCAAGAAATCTATAATAATAGATCTCTTTATTATCCACATAAAGTAATAAAAACAGAAGACACTTTTTTTGATAGAATGGATGTAGGTGATACTGTAATTCAGGGGTCATATAGTTCTCCCACAGCTATTGGTACGGTCGTAAAAAAAGATTATGACCATGGACAAATATTTGTAAGACCAGATAAAGAAGTAAGGTCAATTAATGTTACAAATGGAGGAAGTGGTTATACTGGATCTCCAACTATAACAATATACGACGAGCATGGAGAAAAACACGATCAAGCTATTACAAATGCAAGTGCATCTGCTACAATTACAAATGGTGTTATTACTGCATTAAATGTAATTAGTGGCGGTAAGGGATATCAACATGCGCCTACTATAACAATATCTGAACCTCAAGTTATTGATTGGGATGAGGTGGCTAAAAAAATAGAATTAGTCATAACTGGTAGGAGTGAAACATATCAAAACATTCTTAAATTTGTAAAAGATTTAAAAACTACAGGTGCTGATGATTCAGGTATACAAAAAGAAGCTATTAGAAAATGGGACTGGGACACTGTCCAAAAAGCCTATCAATATGAAATAGATAATGAGACAATAGGATATACAACAGATGTATATACTGATCTTTTAACAGAAACCTTTAACGGTTATAAGAGAGGCGATATTGCCAAAAAGGGTGAAATAACACAGGCAGATGCTGATATTATCCGCAGTTTTGCTAATAATCCAAACGGCGTGTTACCTGATTATAAGAGAAGAATCATTGATGGTTTAAAAAGACCTATACTAAACGATTATACTAGTTATCCATTATGGGTACCTCATAGTGATAGTGGTGTTACGGCTACAGCAACTCCAGTTCTTTCAAGTTCTACATTTACAAATAAACCATTAGCTAGTCATTCAGGTGTTTCTGATTGGCGTAACTTTGATCCTGCAGAAATAAAGACTATTAGTACTATTAGTGTAGTAGATCAATATAATGCTGTTCATCATTATGAAGATGGTAACGGTAATTGGGTAGATATTGATCCTACTGATGTATCTTCAGCAGCCTCATATACACCTGTTACATATTTTGAAAGATTGCAGTCACAAAATGATGATCTCAAAATTATTAAAATATTAAAGCCTGATGTAGCACAACAAATTTATTCTGAATATCAGCGCCTTTTGAGAGATAATAATGTCAACTAATAATGTAATTTCACCTGAAGATTTTAGATTAAACAAAGTTTATATAACCGCAGATAGATTCTCTCGCGGGAAAACAATCGATGTTACTAATATCACTATAGAATTTAATATTTATGAAAACATAAATTTACCATACTTGACAGGTTCTATCAGTTTTTTAGATGATAGCGGTTTATTTGATGTTGCTGACTTTCAGGGAACTGAAGCTGTTACCATAGTTGTTTCACTTCCAGACCAACCAGATAATAACATAACTAAAACATTTATTTTAAATAGTATAGAAAAAACTCAACAGACAAATGATAGGTCAGCGGTTTTGATTTTTTCTATGGTGGAAGATGTTTTATTTCATAATAATGTACAAGCTGTAAGTAAAACTTATGATGGCACAGGCGAAGAAATAATTGAAAAGATTATAAATGATAAGCTTAATAAGAAATTATACAAGGGTGAGCAGACCTTTACTAATTCATTTCAAAGCGCCTTTAGAATTATAAGTCCATATTTAAGTCCGTTTGAGATAATAAAAATGGCTTTAAATAAAATGACTACTGAAAATGGCAGTCCATATTTTCTATACTCTACGATTTACAGTAATGACTTAATTTTAGCTGATTTAGATACTATACTCAAATCGCCTTCATTTAATAAATTGCCTTATACCTATTCACAATCTAATAGCAATGATAAAAATAATGATCCTGTAACTGCAGCAAGGTCGATTTATGATATTAGTCTAGTTAATCAAGAAGACACTATGATGTTAAGTGAATTAGGAATTATCAATTCATTTTTTGAAGCATATGATATTAGTAATGGAGATGTTTATAGCACCGACTTTAATTTAAGTCAGCTTTATGATAAGTTGTATTCAACAGGAATTATAGACCCAAATCTTTCAACACGATTAATCGATTATAGTTTTATTCCAGATCAAACAAAAACCGATAATAGAGGTTTAGGTGACTATAGATCAAAACGATTTAGTTTAGCAGTTGGAGCTAATACTTATCCTCTTGAATCTCAAATTAATAACTGGACTTCAGAAACTGATATATTCAGTTATATTTTGCGAATGAATAGTTATGCTCTCAAAACCTTACTATTGAAAAATCAAGTTAAGCTATATGTACCAGGTATGAATTTTACGCATGGTGACAAGATTACATCTGTTGGCAAAAACATAGACATATTATCTTATAAAACAAATGTGAGCATCAATATAGATAGGATGGAAAGAGATCATAAGAAATCAGGTAAGTTTTTAATTACCTCAAAAAGACATGTTTTTAATGCTACTGAATTTAAACATAATGTTTCTCTGACTTGTTCTAGAATTTCTAATGAGAGGCCTGCCAAGTGAACTTACTCGATTATCCTTTTTATGGGGATCAGTTTAGATGGTTCCTAGGGAAAGTAATTAATAATAACGATCCTGATATGCTTGGCAGAGTTCAAGTAAGAATATCTGGCATTCATAGTAATAATCAGACTGACATTCCTGAACATACACTTCCATGGGCATCAGTATTAAATCCTGGAACAGAGGGTGGTACTTCAGGTATCGGGAAGATTCCACAAATTTTACCAGGTGCTACAGTGTTTGGTATCTTTATAGATGGTAAACACTCACAAGTTCCATTAGTATTAGGATCAATTAATACGATTGAACGTCCTAGTTCAATTCAATCAGAACAATCAAATATTGATACAAGAAATACAGGATCTGATGGAGCTGTTGTAAGAAATGAAGTCTTAAATTCGACTAATAACAATTACAACGTTAATGAGAGAAGATTAGTAGCTATGATATTTTTTACAGACAATGGCTATACCGCTTCTCAAGCTGCAGGCATTGTTGGCAATTTAGAAGCGGAATCTAATTTTAATAGCACAGTTGTTTCGGCTGTAGCTAATGAAAGCTCACAAGGTATAGCTCAATGGAATCCGGCTAAAGCAGCTGGTAATAGATTAAGTAAGTTAAAGGCATATGCACAAAATACAAATAGAAATTGGAGAGACTACGACCTTCAATTGCAATTTGTCTTGCATGAACTTAAAGGCCGGCCGAGAAATAATGACGGCGGGGGAAGTTTTTCTAATGTGAATAATAAATTAATTAAGTGTACTAAATTTGACGGTGGTGTTGTACAAAACAATTCGACGTGGATTATTTGCAAATATTATGAAATACCTGTAGACGCTGAAGGAAAATTAAGGCAAAGAGAAAATTATGCTAGAATTGCTTATAATCAATTTGTAAGTTCAGGGAGCGTGTAATATGGCTTTTTTGAGTGTCCAGAATGTAGTTGATAAATTAAATAATTTTACTAGAACATCAAACTTTAGTGGATCATTATCTGATTCACGTAGATTATTTGAACAGAATTTAGTTGCTAATACAAGTAAGTTTGGTAATACATTAAATCAAGAAGTTGCTGGATTTGTAAGCCTAACTAATAGTCTAGATGATATAGTTCCAGTAATTGATTATTCGATTCCTGATCAAAGTAGTGGCAATCTAGATATTGTTCAACTTACTGATGGCTTTCCAGGAGTCAAAAACAAATTAGTACAAGTACTAGGAGGACTAACTTCTGATTTAGATTTGATAACCGGTGGATCCAATGTAGAATCTTTATTAAATATTAATATCACAAGTGGCATACCACAAGCTATAGGACAAAACTTAGCAAGTTTAGGAGTGTCAAACGGTGTTATAAAGGATGTAGTAGGAAACCTACAAAATTTAGAAAATGATTTGTTTGAAAAAATAGAAACATCTGCAAATGATATTTTGGGTAGTATATTAGGACCTGTCATAAATGTTTCTAACAGTATCAATAGTCTTAAAAATCAAGTATTTGATGAATTTAGTGCGTTAGCTGGTGGAATATTAGATGAAGTAGACCAGGGATTTACTTCAGTTATAGAAAATGTTGCTGAACAAATAACTGGTAATGGTAAAGAAATTATTAGAAATACTATTACTGCCAATGGTGGCATTTTACCAGACGCCCAAACAATATCACTAGCTTTGAAATATGTAGGCCAAGGTAATAAAGAAGCAGCAGCAGAAGTTATTAGACAATCAATACCGAATATAAGGCTAGATGTTATTTTATCGGACTTAAACACAATTGACCTTAGAATTTCATCTAATCAGAATAGATTATCTACACCTGGTGTAAGTACTTCGGTAACAAATTTAGCTGGATATGGAAATAACTGGGATGGATCTAACACAAAAGTAAAATCAGCAAAGTCTAGATCATCTACTGGTCATGCGTTCACTAATATTGCTACCCATGAAGAATTAGAGATAGAGCTTAAGAGTGTAAAAAGAGAAATAACAGAAATTATTACTCATTGGACAGAAACGCATACTAACCAAGATATAGGCGCTGAAGAAATACAAAGAAGTAGTGGTAATATTCCTTATCATTATTTGATAAGAAGAAATGGTTCTTTACAAAGAGGCCTTCCTGTAGATTTGGTGGGTGGATCTTTAGCTAATGGTCACGAAAAGTATGCCATTCAAATTGCATTCGTCGGAGGAGTTAACTCACCAACTGGCATTGAAAACATTGAACGGTTTTTCTCAGCCGATTCATTAACAAGAAAACAAATGTCAACTTATCAAGAGTTTTTAAGAATTTCTTATTTAGCTTGGCCTGGTGTACAAGTTATGGGACATAATGATATTGATAGAACACAACAAGATCCAGGGTTTGATGTTGTTAACTTTACAGAATTAAATTTCGGTAAAACAATAATATTTAAAGATCCTTCTTCTACTGGACCTTATTCTAGAACAGAATTGATTAAAACAAGGATACCTTATTAATGACTGGCGTAAATGATACCCGAGAACAAAGGATAGCTGACTCTAAGGGTAGAGAGATTTCACAAGGCGTAAACCGTGATGGTAATCAAGATCCACGTGGAGAGTTTCCTTCTCCCCAATATTGGAACTCACCTAATACTAACTATGCCGCTACAGGCAATGTAACTAATGAGCTTTATGTTGGCGGTGGTGATAAAGAAGTTGATTTAGGTTTAGCTGATAAGAAAGCATCACAGTATCCATATAATCAGGTCTCTGAAACTATTTCAGGACATGTAATTGAGGTTGATGATACTCCAGGTGGCGAAAGAATTCTTATTAAGCACAGAACAGGAGCTGGTGTAGAATTAAGACAAGACGGTACAGTTCTAGTAGCATCTACAAAAAACAAAATTGAAGTAACCGGAGACGATCATAATGTCATTGTTGAAGGTGATGGCAATATGGTTTATAAAGGCAATTTAAATATCCAAGTAACTGGTGAATTTAATGTAGAATGTACTGACTTTAACATTAAAACAAATGGTAATATGAATACTAATGTCGTAGGATCTCAAAGAACTACAGTTGGTGAAACTAAATCAGATACTGTTCGTGGTGGCTTATCACAAACTGTAACTCAGCAGGTTACTAACACATATTTGGGTGGATTATCTACAAATGTCAAAGGTACATTAAGTCATAATGTTGAAGGACCAGCTAATTATGTTTCAAGTGAAAATACTATTATGACATCTGAAACTAAACTTAATATGTCATCTCCTGATGTAAACCTGGCCGCTGAAAATTTATCTGTGTTTGGAGACCAAGGTACAATTGGCGGTGAAAACATTATTATGTACAACTATAACATGCATACGGGTCATTCAATTTATTCTGAAACAGTTACAACTAATCTTGTATATGGCGATTTAAAAGGTACTGCAGAAAAAGCAATAACCTCTGATGTAACTAACTCACAAAATTATGCTGACCCTGATCCAGGTGGAGGGACAGGCTCTGCAGCTGGATATACAATTGACACAACTGCAGAGGACACAAAAGCTACAGCGCTTCCAACAGGTGCATTGCTTGATGGTTATTTAAATCGTGGGGATGGTGGTGTTCGTAAGATTAAAATTGATGAAGGTGACTGGATTAAGAATCAGATTGATAAGACGGTTGCATACGATGGTATTTCTTCAACCCCTGTCTCACCAACTGTTGCTAGATCTAAGTTAAGAGACCCTTCAAATCAAAATAATAAAACCTTTGTCTCACAAGCAACTGCTGAAGGCAATATATCACCAAACTGGAACAGGCCAACACCTGTTGGAATAGGTAGAACTGTATCTGGTGGATCAACCCCTAAATTTGGACAACAAATTTTCGGAAATGCTAGAGCTTCAGATGGTGCAAATCTATTCTTGCCTAGAAGTTTAAACGTACAGCTTGTGCCAGATCCCAGATTTAATCCTAATTTTAGAAATGAAATTACAGCTAAAACTAAGTTGAGTGAAGGTGTTTCTATATCAAAATTCATGGGTTCAAAGGGTGATCCCACAAATCTTAGTTTTATTCGTGATTTAGAGCAACGTAAACAGCTAGCTAGAAATTTATATGCTCATGCTGAATATGTCATGAAGTCTGTATCAACAAATAAAGGTGATTTTAAAGATTTACGATTGATAGTTGCTGAGGGTGTATACAGACCTGGTCCTAGTGAAAAAATAACACCTGGTAGCATTAATGACTTAAAGCTAAAGGGACAAGCGATTGTTTATGAATTAGTTGATAACAAGGGTAAAATAGACGCTGCTAAAACATTTGACCTAGCTGAATATTGGAAAGACGCTATTTATTTTGACAAATTAATTTTAGACTATGATGAAATTGATCCGAATGAGGATCTAAACGCACAGATTATTGTAGTAATGCCAGAAATAACAGATGACTTTTCTGCTACGTTTAATAGAAAGGTTGAAACATTTTATAATGGTAAAAAACTAGCGGATGCTGAATTAGTCGAGGCATTAACATATCCAGTTACATCTGTTCAAAGTACGATTAATATTCCATTAGATTCTGGTGGGAGATATGGTATTAATTTGTCTACAAGGTTTAAACCAATTATTGACACTTTAAATGGTACTTCTCCTAACCTAAGACCAGGCGCTTTAGAAAATATGAAGAGTATGCTTGAAAACGAATATACAAAAATGCAAGAATATTATGGTGGTAGACTTTATATTAATGACGCGCTAGCTAAAGCTGGAACAAGTAGAACAGCTTCCACTCCGGCATCACAGCACTTTTTTGGTAGGGCACTAGACATCGATATTTCTGGAATGACAGATTATCAAAAAATAAAACTAGCAAAGTCAGCAATGAAAGCTGGATTCAGAGGTTTTGGATTTGGTAATACAATTCTTCATGTCGATTTAGGATCAAGCCGTGGTTGGGGATACAACAATAGAATGTGGGCTGGTAAACCGGTCGGCGAGTTAATAAGAGATAACAAAGGAAATGTGATAGACATCACTAGTTATTGGAACAGATGGGCTAGAAGATTATCACCAGAATTTGTTTAATCAAATAACGTATATAAATAAAAGTAAAAGATTTTAAACATGGCAACAACAAGAGTTTTATCTAGGGAAGACGGAAATCTATCTAGTAGTATTCTTACTAGTAGAGACAAGAACTATACCGATATAGATCTATTATTTTCTGCTAAGCCTAATGGTGAAATTTATACTAAAAGAGACGCGGCTGCCGTAAAGCAGTCCATCAAAACTTTAGTACAAACTAATCATTTCGAAAAACCTTTTTTGCCATTCTTTGGTGGTAACATTAGATCATTATTGTTTGAATTAGTTGATGAAGAAGATCCAACAGAAATTATCGATAATATAAGAGATACCGTCGAGGTATATGAACCACGAGCTAGAATAATTGATATTAAGGTTTCACTAAAACCTGATAACAATTCAATAGATTTAACAATTGAATTTCAAACAGTAAGTACAGAAGAAACCGTAGTATTTACAACAGTAGTATCAAGGCTGAGATAACATGGCAACAACTATTAGATCATCCGCATTAGATTTTAATAATATAAAAAACAATCTAAAAACCTTCTTAGCGGCAAAAGAAGAGTTTAGAGATTATAATTTTGAGGCATCTGGTTTATCTAATATTTTAGATGTGCTAGCGCATAATACTCATATTAATGCATTGATTGCTAACTTTGCTTTAAACGAATCTTATTTAGGTACAGCACAATTAAGAAGTTCTGTTGTATCATTAGCTGAAGGTTTGGGTTATGTGCCAGATACTGATACAGCTTCACAGGCTGTGGTTAATGTAAGCTTTACTACATCACAAGCAGGTCGTGATACGGTTATTCAATTACCAGCAAAAACAACCTTTACATCTTCGGTTGATGATATTACATACACATTCCAAACTATTGAAGATTTTTATGCTACTGATGATGGAACAGGATTCTATGAGTTTGTAACTAGTAACGGTTCAAATGAACTTAGATTGTATGAAGGTACTCAGAGAACTAAGACATTCTTAGTTGGTGAATATGAAGATAACCCAACATATGTTATTCCAGACACAAGCATTGATGCTGATACTGTAACAGTTTCAATCTATGAAAGCTTAACTAGTACGGCTGCTACAGTTTATACAAACATCATCGATGCTACTACTATCGATGCAAACTCAACAATCTTTATTTTGAAGGAATCTCCAAACGGATTCTTTGAGCTTTCATTTGGTGATGGCGAAACATTTGGTATTGCTCCTTCTGCAGGTAGTAAAATCGTAGTTGATTACTTATCGACTAAGGGTGCACCAGCTAATGGAGCCACTGTATTTACGCCATCTAGTACATTTACTGGAGGTAATGTAACAGAAGTCAATTTATCTGTTACAACAGTTACAAATTCTGTTGGTGGTGATACAAAAGAATCTTTAGAATCAATACGTAAAAACGCACCATTCCAATATGCTTCTCAAAACAGAATGGTCACAGCGGCTGACTATTCATCTCTTATTCTTCGTAATTACTCAACACTTATTAAAGATATTAAAGCTTGGGGTGGTGAAGATAATATTGATCCAGAATTTGGTGCTGTTTATGTTTCAATAGATTTTGAAGATGATGTTACTGAGTTAACACAAGCCAATACAAAACAAGGTATATTACAACTCGCAGAAGATCTAGCTATTATATCTTTTAGACTAAGATTTGCTGATCCAGTAATTACGTATGTTGAAGTTCAAAACTATTTCCAGTTTAACCCAAGACTAACATCACTAACAATAAATTCAGTTCAATCAAATGTATTACAAATTATAAATGATTATTTTGCCGAAAACACTGGTGGATTTGATAAAGCATTTAGAAGATCGAATCTTTTGACACTTATTGATGAATCTAATCCAGCTATTCTTTCCTCTAGAGCTGATGTAAAGATGCAACAAAGATTCTATCCTAGTTCAGTAACTGCTACTGATACTATAAACAATCTTACAAACTTTACTATACCAGATACTCCGCTTAATGAAGCTATAACATTCTTAGCTACAAATGATTATAAGTCAGCGGCTAATATAGTTGTAGATTATGCAACATCACAGTCGTATAGTAGTGTTTTAACAGCTCTGAGAACAATTAGTAATACATCGACTTATAATTTTACATTCCCTACTGCTATTGCAGCTGCTGATGATACAGTAAAAATTGTGACTAGTTCTACATTCTCATATAGACCACCAGCATCAAGTGGTATCACTTCAGCAACAGCTATTGATTGTATCATTACAAATAAGCTAAATTCAACTGTATTGCAAATTGAATCTACAGCTGGCGATGTGATTATTGATAACATTGGATCTTATGCTCCAGCTACAGGTAAAGTTACATTAACTAATTTTACACCTGAAGCAGTTTTAGGTGGTAGAGATTATATAAAAATTTCAGTGACACCAGCTAATCAAAGTGCATTAGTACCGACTAGAAACAATATCTTAGAATACGATAGAGAAACATCTGCAGCTAGAGGCGTTTTAACGACAGCGACTAATTAATGGCTTTTTATTACGATAAAACAAACACAGATATTCGCCGCAGAGATATTAACCTGCAAAAGGCATCTATTGAAAGTGTTCTTCCTGAGCATTTTCTAGAACAGTATCCAAAACTAATAGAGCTGTTTAAAGCGTATTATGAGTTTTTAGAAGACGAGGATCAGCCTGGTAAACAAATCAATGAAATGTATAAAAACAGAGATATTGCTCAAGTAGATGCAGATCTTTTACAATACATTGAAGACGAGTTGTTGTTAGGTCAAGCTTACTTTGGTGGGTTTATTAACAAACGTGAGGCCTCAAAGTTTTCTAATATTCTATATAGATCTAAAGGAACACGTTATAGTATTCAGCAATTCTTTAGAGCATTTTTTGGAACAGATCCAGAAGTTGTATATACAAAAGAAAATGTTTTCAGAGTGGGTCCTATTGTTGATGATAATATATCGACTTCAAATGATAATGGTTCTCAAGTAGTAGAACAAGCTTCAATAATTGGTGCTGAATCACAGCGTTATTTGACTGATGATAAGCTATATCAAACTCTAGCAATTCTGATTAAAACAGATATACCTATTAATGTTTGGAGAGAAGTTTATAAACTTTTCGTTCACCCGGCTGGTATGTATCTAGGTGGTCAAATTGTAATATCTAGCACTAATGCTACAGCTATTGATACTCTGATGCCTGAAGTTGCTGCAGCTGATGCTCTTGAAAACGCAATTGTTGTGGCTGGAGTGGCTGATGCTGGAATTGGTAATATGCCAGTTGCATCTGTGACTGGTCTAGAGGATAGCGCAGGTGAAGATTATAGAACAGATCTTATCACTACAATTGAAACAATCGGTGACCTAACGTTTGAAGAATTCGAAGCTAGATATGCTACTATTAGTCAGTCTACCTCACCGTCTAAACCGACAATGGATGATAGTACAGGTGATGGTGGTTCAGTTAGATTCTCTGATTCTACTGGCAATGAAACATTTGACCAATCTTGGTTTGATTCTATTGGTACTTTCTAAAACTAATATAAATACAAATAAGTTATTTTAAGGGAACACTATGGCACGTCAAATTATTAATACTGGTACAACGGCAAATGATAACACCGGTGATACACTACGTGTAGCGGGTACCAAAATCAATGAAAACTTTGTTGAGCTATATACTCAGCTTGGTGGTGGTGATTCTGGCGGATCATTGACTTCAGCTGTACGTTTGATAGATAGCGGTCTAGAATATATTGGTGTAACTAATAACACAGTTTTAGGTAATATTGAAGGCTCTGAAAAACTTACAATCTTATTGCCAGATTCAAGTGGAACTGTTATTGTTGATAGTGCCGAACAAAATATGTATAACAAGCATTTGTATAATACAAAAATTGATGGTGATTTAAGACTGCATGGTACTTCTGGTACAGGTTATTATAAAGTAAATTATGAGGGCACAGTTCCTTCTGGTGATAGAAATATAAACTTACCTGCATTAGCTGATAGCGACACTTTAGTATTTGAGGATCATACTCAAACAATAACAAATAAAACATTAAATAGTGCAACTTTAAATTCACCATCCATTAATACAGCAATACTAGATATTAATGGTGCCGAATCTATAAAAATTACAGCTACAGGTTCAGCAGCCAATGAAATTACGGTTGCTAATGCTGCAGCCGGAAACAATCCAACTATATCAGCTTCTGGTACAGATACAAACATTGGTCTTAATATTGATCCTAAAGGAACTGGAGCAATACTATTAGGTAAGGTAGCTTACTCTAGTAAACAAATGGGTGTAGCAGATAGTGATATGTCAGAGCATACATTTATTGTATTTAATCCTACTGGTGCATCAAACTATACAATTGAGGACGGAACAATCAACGGTGAGTTGAAAATACTTTTGAACAGAGGCTCTGCAAACGCAACGATTTCTTCAGGAAATCTTGCTTTTGGTTCTTCATTTACCATGGCTCCAAACGCTATGGCTCAAATGATTTGGGAAAACGTTGAAACTAATTGGCATTTGTTAGGAACAGACTCAGCCTCTCCTAATATAACAATAACATAACGAGATAAAAAATGGTAGCAATTATTACAGATAAATTAAAGGGCCAACTAGTTAAGTCTATGTTATCAGAATATGATAACGGGACTAATAGATATTTTATTGGCTTAGGCGCGTCTGAAGCATGGGATAGTAGTGACACACCACCTACTCCAACAAATACTGAAAGAACAGAGCGTCAATTAAGATATAAATTGCAGGCTGTTAAAGGTGTATTAGATGCATCATTGGTTGTTACTCGTTACAACTGGTCATCAGGTACAATTTATCAACAGTTTAATGATAATTCATCAGGTCAGGCTACTCGTTACTATGTTATTACAGATGAAAATAAAGTTTATGTTTGTATTAGACAGGGTAAAGATACGAATGGTAATGCTGTAATTTCAACAGTTCAACCAACAAGTACATCAGCAACGGCTTTGACTGAACTTGCAGATGGTTATGTTTGGAAATATCTTTATACAGTTGCTGCTCAAGATGCTACAAGATTCTTGACCGCTAACTATATGCCGGTTAAATTTGTAGATTCAGCTACAAGCGGTGACACATATTACTCTCAATATTTGGTTAAAGAAGCAGCAAAAGCTGGCCAGATTATCGGATATAGAGTAACAAACGCTGGTTCAGGTTATACTACACCAGGTACATTGAATGTGACAATAACAGGTAATGGTACAGGTGCTCATGCAAGAGCCGTTATTACTTCTTCAAACACAATTGGTGCTATAGAGGTAGATGAGAGTGCTGGCGGTTTCCCATTCGGAATTAATTATGATTATGCTGATGTTTCTATTACAGGTGGCGGTGGAGCAGGCGCTAAAGCTGTACCAGTTTTTGGTCCGCCTGAAGGTATTGGATATGACCCAACCGAAACTTTAAGAGCACGTGCCATTAACTTTAATATCTTGGCTGACGGTACAGAAGAAGGTGTATTCACTACAGGTAATGACTTTAGGCAATTGTGTATGCTAAGAGATATTACACAGTACGATTCTACTGCTGCTTTCACTGCTGTGAGAGGTCTAGCTCTTAAACAAATGACATTATCTGCAGCAGATGATTTTGCAGCAGATCAGTTGATTACTGGTGGAACAACTGGCGCTAAAGCTTATATTGACTATTATGATGACTCTAATACTATTTGGTATCACCAAACTGAAACAACCGGATTTACTGCGTTCCAGGATGGAGAGGTAGTTACCACAACAACTGCAACCGCTAATAGAACTGCTGATTCTGCTGGTAAAAATCCAGACTTTGATCCGTTCAGCGGTGATTTACTCTATATAGATAATAGAAACCTTTCTGTTACACGATCAGCTGATCAAACAGAAGATGTAAAAGTTATTATTCAACTTTAAGGATAGATTATGACTAGTCAGGTAATAAAATCAACATTTGCTAGCACATACAATGATGACTATAGGGATAGTGATAACTATCATAGAATATTGTTTAATAGCGGTAGAGCTCTACAAGCAAGAGAGCTAACGCAACTTCAAACAATCATTCAAAGTGAAGTAGAACGTCTAGGCAAATATCTATTTAAAGAAAGTTCTATTATTACCGGCAATTTGGGTTCAGCTCAAATGCGTGGGTCTGCTATTTTCTTTGCAAAGTTAAATACATCAGTTAATTCACTACCATCTAATTATGCAGAGCTAAATGGCGCATATTTTACCAATGCTGCTGGTCTTAAAGGCATTGTGAAAAAAATTATTCCTGCAGAGAATAGTGATCCTGCAACTATTCTATATTCTATCGTAGATGGTGCTGATGAAGAAAGAGCTGCAGATTCAACCTTATCATCAAACTTCCAATCGGGTGATAATATTACAATTGGCTCTGTCACATTAAGTATCCAAACAATTAATACAGTTGCAAATCCAGCGTTGGGTCGCGCTTCAATTATTGATGTACCTGAGACTGAAACATTTACTGCAGGCCATTTTGTATTTACGCCAGCACAAACCTTAGTAATTGACAAATACACATCTACGCCAACTGATACACTAGTTTATAAAGTAACAGAAGATATCATCACAGCTTCTGATGATCAAGCCCTATATGACAATGCTGGATCAACCCCTAATTTGACATCTCCAGGTGCAGATCGTTATAGAATTAGATTAACATTAGATCTATTAAGTAATATTTCAGGAAATACAACTTACATACCTCTTATTAATATTAAAAATGGTATAACTGAGCCTTTACAATTCCCTGATTCTATTCTAAATGAATTGGGCGATTTGATAGCTCAAAGAACTTATGACATGCATGGTGATTTTGTTGTAAATGATCCGTTAAACAGATTCCAATTAAGCGTAGAAGCTGATAGTGATGATGATTATTTAAATTATAGAATTAATCCTGGTACTGCTTTCATAGGTGGATACAGATTTGAAAGAGAACAAACTACAACAATTCGTGTCAAAAAACCTAGAACTGCAGGAACTGACATTTACTCAGTGACAAATGAAAACGTTACAGCTGAATATGGTAACTACTTTTTAGCCGATTCTGCGTATGGTCTTTTAGATAAAACAGATAATTTAAATACAATTAATCTATATGACAAAAAGCATAAAGCTGCCTCTTCAACTGTTCTTGGTACGGCTCGTATTAAAAACATTGAAAAGAATGCTCAAAACAATTATAAGTTTTATATGTTTGATATTACTATGGATTCTAATGGATCTGGAATACTTTATGACATTGCTGATACAAAATCCATTGGTGAAGATTCGTCAAACTACGCTAACTTATTAGGAACCGAAAATAAAGTACAACTTTTAGATCCTGGTGCAAATACTAATTTATTCAAATTACCGTTTGCAAGAACGCAAGAATTAGCTGGTACAATTAACTTAACAGTTAAAGATGTTTATACTGCTACAACTAATGGAGCGGGTGAAGCAGTATTTAATACAGCGGCCGCCGATGAAGATTTTGCAGATGAAAGTGAATGGTTACTTTCATACGATAGTGATGGTGAAATTCTATCTACTTTTAATATAGCATCTGGTGGAGCAGGTAATACATCTGTTACTATTGATGGTTTGAATGCGTCTAAAGGTGTTAAATTATTGTGCTATGTAAACACATCTGCTACTATTATACCTAAATCAGAATTAACAAAAACTGAATCTTTATCTATTGTTAATAATGTTTTAACTCTTACCGAACCAGATTTTACTTTATTAACGAGTGTAGTTGATGATAATACTAGTGAAGATATTACTTACAAATTTACTATAAGCCAAGGGTCAAATGATAATGGTAATTTCTATCAGCCTACTAAGCTGAAATTATCTGGTGGATTTACTGCCCCGTCTGGTACAGTAACTGTAGTATACAAATATTTGTCCTCATCAGCTTCTGGTGATTTTTATGGTGTGAATTCATATAACTCTATTTCTTATAGTTCTATTCCCAGAGTAGGAAGAGCATCAGGTGCGACAAGTTTAGCTGATGTATTAGATTTTAGATCTGTTAAAAATTCTAGTGGTGGATGGGATAGAATTGTAAGAGTACCAAGGAATAGAGACATAGTTACTATTGGTACAGCTAACTATTTTTCTGGTAGAAGTGACCTAATTTATATGAATAGTAAAGGCTTTATCGATAAAAAATTAGGTAATGCCGGAACAAAACCTGTAAAAAGACCAGAATTAATACCATACACGCTGCCATTGCACTATGTTGATTTAGCAGCTTATACATACAATGTTGATGATTTAACTAGGGTTGGTATTAATCAATCTAGTTATAAAATGTCTGATATTAGAAGATTAGAGAATAGAATTAACAATGTTGAGTATTTGACTTCTTTAACAATTAGTGAATTGAATTTAAGCTCATTGAGCGTTATAGATGAAAATGGTTTAGAAAGAACTAAAGTTGGTATTTTCGCTGATAACTTTAGAGAGCAGGATAAATCTTTAGTTGCTGAAAATTTTGATTATAGAGCAGCAGCGCAAAAATCAGCTGGTTTATTAAGACCCCGTGCTTTGAAAAAACAGCTGGAAATGTACTATGATTCAGATCAATCTAGTGGTGTTGTTAGAAAAGGTGCTACTGTATGGCCAAAATATGATGAAGAAGTGTTTATTTCACAGACAATAGCAAGTAATCCAATAAATGTCAATCAAACACAATTGAGTGTATTTAATGGTTCACTGCAACTTACGCCTGATGGCGATACTTGGACTGAAGAAAGAACCCTCGACGGAAATAATGAAACAATAGCTATTCATGGGGATTTATCACAATATGATGAATCACCAAAAGAATATTAAGGGAGTAGCCTATGGGTTATGTAACACGAACAGGAACTGAAACGTACACTTATTATGTGACAAAATCAAGACGTGTTTTCACTGGCTTTGAAGATGCAACTAGGGCTAGAGCCAAGTTTATTTTCTTTAAGTGTGAGGGATTAACGCCAAACACAAGACATTTCTTTTTCTTTGATAATAAAAATGTGACTAATTATGTTAGTACTGACTCAGTAAACGCACCTGATGATTATTACACATTACCAAGAAATAGCCCAAAAAGAAGTCCAGGTAAAAGATTTGCATCCGAGACTGGCTTCCCGACAGAATTTGGTGGTCCAACGTCTGAAATTTATTCAGATGATGAAGGTAAAATTGAAGGTCTATTTTATTTACAAAGTAATAATAACTTTTATTTCCCAACAGGAACCAGAACATTTACTGCTATAGACATTAGTGTTTTAGATTTAGATAATGCAATTTCTAAATCACAGCAACAGTTTATTATTGACGGTGGTATTGAACGCTATAAAATGGAATATTATTCAGTTAGAAGAACTGGTACTAGAAGTTATACATACCAAGAATATGTACCAGATCCACCCGATCCACCTGTTGGGGGTGGCGAAACTGGTACTGGAGGATCAGGTACCATAGTTTGCCATGGACCTGGATCTGGAGCAGAATGTTTCATTGCTGGAACACAAATTTCTATGTACGATGGTACTTATAAAAACATAGAAGATATTGCAGTTGGCGATGAAGTAATAGGATGGGATGCTGATAATCAAATTCAAAAAAATACAGTACTAAATGTTCATGATATAGTACCGCAGAAGCAAAAATTATGTACTATTAATAATCATATTACTTCAACGGACAGTCATTTATATTTAAGTAAACGTGGTTGGGTTTCAGTAAATCCAGAAAAATCTAAAGAAATTTATAGTGATTATAATTTAGACATCAGCGAAATGCAAATTGGTGATGAACTTTATACTATGGGACTAGACGACGGTAAAGGTGGTACTTTTGATACGATAGTTGTAGATTCAATTGAAACTAATGACGAAGATGTAAAGGTTTATAATTTTACTGTAGATAATACTAGTAGTTACATTGCAAATAATTTTGTTGTCCACAATAAATCATTAAAAGAACCAGATCCAGAACCATCGGGGCCTTCTGTAGTGCAGGTAGATGGACCATTTGACCCCGATGATTTTGCGGGTGGGGATTCTTCTCCATCATCGTCGTCTGTTATTGACGATGGACCTTTAGGTAACCGTAACGATAGCATAGTTGATGAAATGGTAGTCGGCGCTGTGGCTGGTGCGCTCATTGCTGGAACAGCTGCAGCTGCGACGGGTGCGGGGATAGGGGCAGCTATAGGTGCAGTGTTGGCGTGTTGCTTTATCATGTTAGAGGCACGTTATGGTGACGGCACAATGGATAAAGTTGTAAGACGATATCGCGATGAAAAAATGACAGATAGGAATAGACGTGGTTATTATAAAGTAGCAGAAGTACTAGTACCTATGATGCGCAAATCTAAATTTGCTAAGTGGTTGGTAACAAAAACTTTTGCAGATCCACTTGTATGTTATGGTAAATGGTATTATGGTGAAAATAAATATGGTTGGATATTTAAACCTGTTGAAAAATTCTGGATGTGGGTATTTGAAACTGTAGGTGGCGAAGTAGAATTCATCAGAGCAAATGGTGAAGTAGTTTAATAGGAAAAGATAATGGTTCAAACATTAGATCTAACTCAAATAATTAACCCTTTAGCACAAACTATTAGGGTTACTGAACCTGGTGGTGTTACAATCACTGGAATAGGATTATTTTTCTATTCTAAGCCTCCATCAGATTCACCTAATTTGCCAGTGACTTTAGAGGTAAGACCAGTAACAGAGGGTGGTCTACCCTCTAGTTACAATCGTTATCCAGGTACTATTTCAACTAAAGCTCGTGCTGACATTACAGCTCAAACGGAATTTGATGCTGCAACAGGTGAAACTAAATTTGATTTTGAAGTTCCATTATATGTGCCAGAAAACACTGAAATTGCTTTAGTAGTTCATACAAATGCAGCTGCAGGTGAATATCAAATTTGGGCTGGTGATTTGGGTGAATTTGAATATGGTACCACTGAAAAACGTATCACCAAACAACCTTATGTCGGCTCATTCTTTGCTTCTTCAAACGGTACAACTTGGTCTGCATTACAAACTAGAGATATTGCCTTTAAAGTTTATAAAGCTAAATTTAGAACAATTAATAATGACGCAGTGTTTTTCGCTGATGTTCCGCCACCAGAACAACTGAGTTATAGTTCGGCATTGAAAAATCCATTATTCTTTACAGCAGGCGATAGCGATGTAAAGGTAATTCATGGTGCCCATGGATTGCAAAATGGGGATACCATAAAATTAACTGGTCTAGATTCTGCAACAGAATATGGCGGGGTTTTCGGCCGTAGTTTATTGGGCAAAAGAACAATTAAAAATGTAGATCCGTTTGGTTATACAATCACAGCAGATTCTGCAGCTGATTCTGATGTTAGAAGTGGTGGTAATGATATTTTCGCAACTGGACAAATGCCTTTTGACAGATTTAAATTAATATCACCAGCTGAAATACCAGAAAATTCTGAAATTATTGCAGAACTTGATTATCGTACACATAAACAATTTGGCAATAATGCTACTAAATATACTTCTGGCCCTAAATCTTCGTTTGTTATTAATGAGTGGCAGGACCCAACTCAAACTGGTGTTATAATGAATGAATTCCAGGAGTCAGATTATTCTGTTACAGAAGGAAGTTTAAAAGCTACAATTAATTTAAAAACAGAAAATCAAAATGTAGCTCCTTATGTTAACGCAAATTTGATGCAGTTTTATGCTCTTCACAACTTAATTGATAACTCGCAGCCAGCCAGTGCATTTGCTGGAGCAGACGGGTATGATTCTAATGGAGCTGATGGTTATAACATGGTTCATACTATTCCGTTTATAGCTGAAACTGAATCAGGTTTAGGATCTGCAACAGCACGCCATGTTACTAAAGTGATTTCGTTGAGTGCAAAAGCTACATCAATTAAAGCATTTATTGACTGCCTGAGACCAGTCGGTTCTGGTTTTGAAATGTATTATAGAACAGCTAATAGTAGTGAAATAGATTTACCAATCGGCGCTAGAAATTGGGTTAAATTCAGCACAAACAATTCTACAGCAAATAGGTCAAACTATGAAGATTTGGGTGCATTAGGAAGAAATGACTATAGAGAATACTACTTCTCTCAGTTTGATTTGCCCGACTTTGATTTAGTTCAACTAAAAATAACAATGTACAGTGAAAATACTCAAAAAGTCCCACTGTTCAAAAACTTAAGAGTATTGTCGACAATTTAATATGAATAAAAATTTAATTAAAGTAAAAAGCCATGAAGATTTGAGAAAGGATCCATACTCTGGAGCCATAATTGACATAAATATTGATAAGATCGAAGCTGATAGAAAAAAATTAAAAAAACAAAAGCAACAAATTGAAGAGATTAATCAATTAAAAAGTGATGTTTCTGATATTAAATCAATGTTGCAACAACTGTTAGAGAAGAATTAGCATGACTAAGATACCTAAAATAAACTTATCATCTCCTGTAAGTTCTTATCGAGTTAACTTCAATAGGCTCTTAGATTCTGTTGGTGATCTTGAGTTATTGAATACGGACTCAAGCACAACTATTGTTGCGGCTATTAATAGTGTTGATAGTAATCAGGGAACAAGATTATCACTTACCACATCAGATAAAACAAATTTAGTTTCAGCAATTAATGAATTAGATGCTGAACTTGGTACTATTACATCAGGAGCAATGGGTACGACAGCAAGTACTGTTTCAACAGCCATTGCAGAACTTGATGGTAGATTAGACTCTATTAATAATACTCAATTAAATACACAAGATCTGTATGTTCAAGGAAATGCTCAGATCGATGGTACACTGACCGTTGATGGTGTTGTTAACTTCAAAGCTGGTTCAGCTGGATCAGTTACACTTGGTGATACTAATACAGACAATGTTGTATTTAACGCTGATGTTAATTCACATATTATTCCAAATACAGATAACACTTATGACCTAGGTAGTTCTGGTCAAGAGTGGAGAAACCTATATGTAGACGGTACAGCAAATATTGATAATCTAGCTGCTGATGCTGCTACAGTAATTGGCGATCTAGATGTTCAAGGTGTCACCACTTTGGATTCTGCTACTGTTGATGGTCCTTTGAGCGTAACTGGTGCATTAGATGTTACAGGAGCTTTAACATCTTCATCGAAAGCATTTACTGTTACATCAACTAAAAATCCAAGTGGTACTGATGTAAATCTTGGTGATACATTCTCTGTTGATTTAATGGACTCTGATTTAATTCAGTCTATGATCGATAGCAACTTTGGTGATTCTAGTTCAGTTTCAAGTATACCTAATAAATTCATTGCAAATAGCAAACTAGCTAATAACTTTATTGTAATTAATGGCGTTCAATTTGATTTAGGTGATGATAGAAGCATTGACGTTTTTGACTCTGGTAGTACTATTCCACTCATTAAATCTGTTATGAAATCGGTAGAGTCTACTGGTATTGCTTATGACTCTGCAAGAGGTGAGTTTAGCCTTGCATCTATTCCTAATTCTA
>Ga0181577_10001009_pt1 | contig 22707 bp, 21 predicted proteins | sample 101ome_21_FD_132468 | JGI IMG/M metagenome (GOLD analysis project Ga0181577, IMG submission 132468) | Coastal salt marsh microbial communities from the Groves Creek Marsh, Skidaway Island, Georgia - 101413BT metaG (megahit assembly) | ecosystem: Environmental > Aquatic > Marine > Intertidal...
GCAGATGCGCCCTTTCGGCTGCCGCTCGATCGGGTTTTTTCCGTTAAGGGGTTTGGTCTGGTTGGCACGGGTACGGTCGTATCAGGCGCTGTTGACGAGGGCGCGTGGGTAGATGTGTTGCCGAGTGGACATTCGGCTCGCGTGCGCACTATCCAGCAGCACGGTCAGACGGTTGCGCGCGCCTCGGCGGGAGACCGGGCGGCGATCAACCTGGTCGGTATTGAACTCGATCAGGTCGAGCGCGGCGACGTATTGGCCACAGCGGGTCTATTTGAACAGACCAGTATGATCGACGTGCGCTTGGAGCTCCTCGCTTCGAGTCCGGCGCCTCTGGAACAGCGCACGCGCGTGCGTTTACACGTGGGAACGGCCGAAGTGCTGGCGCGCGTAGTGCTCTTAGACTGCGAACAGGTGTTTCCTGGGGAGCGGGCCTTAGCCCAGCTGCGCCTAGAAAAACCGCTGTGTGTGGCCTGGGGGGATCGCTTTGTGCTGCGCCGCTACTCACCGGCGCTCAGCATAGGGGGCGGCACCGTGCTCGATCCCCACCCGCACAAACATCGGCGCGCCGACAGCAATGCCTGTACGCATTTATCCGCGTTGGAAAATGCGGACGTGCAGGCGGTCGTAGAGGCGCTGCTGCGTCGGGATGAAGATCGCCTGTGCAGGCAGCGCCAGCTCGCCGCAACGTGTGCTCTATCCGTGGACCGAGTGGACACCATCCTTGCGGACTTACACGGTTTGGGACGCGTCCTGCTGAGCGGTTCGAGCGGAGATCAAACGGCTTTGCATGCCGACGTAGCGAGTATGTGGTCGGATCGGATCGCGTCTTCACTGGCTGATTTTCACGCCCAGTATCCCCTGCGCGATGGCCTGCGTCGCGAAGAGCTGCGCCAGCGGAGTGCGCGCTATGCGCAGAGCGAACTCTTTGACTGGGTGCTCGATCAGATAGAGGCAGCCGGGCGCGTGGAAATTAGGGGTTCCGTCGTGTGTCTAACCGGTCATTCTATTGAGTTTAGCGAAGAAGAAAATGCCCTGCGACAGCGCGTTGAGGAACGGGTTCGAACACGAGATTGGGCAGGGCTCCAGGATGCGGCGGGTCTGGCTCGTTCGCTGGGGATCAGTCTGAGTGCATTGGATCCCGTACTGGGGGCTCTACAGCGTCTGGGCGTGGTCGCCAATTTAGAGGGGGGGATGCTCCTGCACGCCGACATCATCGGTGAGGCGCGCGAGACGCTGCGGACCTACCTAGAAGAGAACTCCAGCGTGACGGTCTCTGCCTACAGGGAACGGATGGACTGTAATCGCAAATGTGCCATGGCTCTGCTCGTGCACTTTGACGGGGAGGGGCTAACCGAGCGACAGGGCGACCTGCGCGTCCTGTCGGTACGGCGATCGTAGACGCGCAGCGGGGACCAATCCGAATATGGACTGATTCCCGCTTTTAAAGCGCGCTGTCTGGCCGCGTGTCTAGCCCTCGTCGTATCCGCCTATGGGGCGAGCCCAGATGGTGCGGAAGCGCACTAGGTCGCCGTGATCCTGTAGGCGCAGTGGGCCCTGCGGTGCATGAGCTACATAAGGGTAGACGTCGCGATGTCCGGTCGGGCCGTGTAATTCTACGTGGTTGTGCACGACGACGCCGTTGTGGATAACTGTGGCATAGGCCGGGCTGACTAAGTCGACGCCGTTAAAACGCGGTGCCGTCCACAGAATGTCGTAAGTCTGCCACTGGCCGGGGGCACGGCAGGCGTTGACCAGCGGCGGATATTCGCCGTATACGGAAGCCGTAATACCGTCGGCATACGTCGGATTTTCATAGCCGTCCAGCACCTGTATTTCGTAGCGTCCCATGAGAAAGACGCCGCTGTTGCCCCGCCCCTGACTCTCTCCCTTGACTTCGGCCGGGCAGGCAAACTCCAAGTGGTACTGCACGTCGCCAAAGTGGGCATTGGTTTGAATGTCGCCCGTGCCCGGCACGACTTCCATATAACCATCTTCAACCTTCCAGCCTGCATCGCCACCGCTAACGCTGCTCCAACCAGAGAGGTCACTGCCGTCAAAGAGCACGACGGCGTCAGCCGGTGCTTGACCAGCGGCATCTGCCGGCGCTACGACGCGCGGTGCCGGTCGCTTGGGGTCGTGCACGCAGTAGGTAGAGTCGCGGATGAGGGGTGTATCGTCGTATCCCAATTTTCCCATTGAGCTTGCTCCTTTTATATGAGAGGTTTGTCGCATTAAAGAGTAAGCAAAAAAAGCTGCGCAGGGAATGCTGCTACACGCGTCAGGTGGGCCCAGATAAACACTCGTAGCGGCGGGCGTTGCGGAACAGGGTGCCGCATGGCATGCGCGCTGTGGACCGCTGCTTGTAGACCTTGGACGCTGGAGTTTTATTCCCGTAAATGGGCGTCTGATGCTTCTCTCGGCAGGACCGCGTAATTGGTAGTCGCGGCCTTAGAGGTTAGCCGGCTTCAATCCAGAACGGGACGATTTAGGCGCAGGTGATACGGCGGTTCGAGGACCGCGCGCTGCTCGGGCGTTAGTCCGTCTAACATGGACGACGGCCAGTCGTAGTTATTTGCGTATGCCATATTCCCCGGAGAAAACCGGAAGAGGGCAGTGCGGCGATCGCGATCGGCCGTCCACGGCAGCGTGCCGTGCGTCACCGCTTCGGTAAAGATAATTACGTCACCGGCTTTACAGGTGATTTGCTTGATAAAATCGCTGTTCGTCTCGCCGCGGCGCAGCGCGGGCGGACAGGGGTAATTGCCCTTGTGGCTGCCTGGTATTACGCATAGGCCGCCGTCTCCCGGATTGATGTCCGCCAGTTGCCAGGCGACAACGGTCAGTCCGTTGTGCATTCGCCCATTTTGAAAAATATAGTATTGATGTGGGTCGAAACCGGGTCCGGAGGAGCCGTGCAACACGTGTCCCTCGGCGCCCTTGCGCATGGTGATGATGCCGAGGTTGTGATCCAGGCGAAATCCTTGGCCGAGAATCTCGTGCATATAGGGCGTCAGGCGAGGATGGGCCAACATGGCGCGAAAGGGTTCGCAGTGCGGCTTTTCCCAGCTAAGGGCACCGCCTAGGTCGCCGCGTCCAGTCTCGCCGCGCAGCGCGGGTGATCCGCCTGAGAGCGAAAGCTCGCCGACGCGCTCCTGTATGCGATCTGCGTGGTGATCAATGGCGGCGTTGGCTGCGGCGATCTCGTCTGCGGTGAGCACGTTGCGGACGACGATATAGCCATTGATATCAAACAGGTATTTTTCTTCCTCATTCATGCCAAAGTCCTCCAAGTCGGAATCTTACGTGTCGGTCAGCGGGCCTGCGGGTAGGTTGGGAAAGGGATGGGGATGTCCCGTATAGGTGCGCTCTCCGCGCACGAGCACCTTTTCCGGATCTTCTTTGGACACATCGTGGGCGTCGTGGGCACGGTACCCCAAGGTCATGCTGCGCCGGGAATGAGGAGATCGATTGACGTCAGCGCCGTGGAAACAGCTATCGTTAAAAATCAGAATCCCACCGCGCGGCATGGGCACGGGCAGGGCGCGATAATACAGAGCATGCGTGTGGAAATCGCCGCCCGGATAGCGCCGCTGCTGGCGAAAAGGGCGGTGATGCGAGCCTGGCACAATGCGCACGCAGCCGTTTTCTATCGTCGATTCCTCCAGATAGATTAAGGCGGTAGCAAGCGTGGGCTCATAGGCTTCTTCGCCACTGTGCCAGGGCACAATCCCCGATTGAGGGGGGCGCACCATGAGGTGGTTGTGCTTGTTGGTCAGCAGGTCAATATTGGGACCCAGGGCAATCTCCAAGGCGTCGAGCAGAAACGGTTGGGTGGCCGCTTCCATAAATACGGGATCGCGCTGTAGAATCTTTGACAGGCGGCGAATGTCTCGTGAGTCTCGTCCGTCGCCCTTTTCCCACACGATCGGTTCGCGCAAGGCCGCTAGTTCGCGATCGGTCGCTGCATTGAGCCGGGCGATTAGCGCTTCGGGAAGCGTTTGCGGCACCACGTAGTAGCCGCTGTGTTGAAAATGCCAAATATCTTCGTCTGATGGTGTCATGGCGCAAGTATAGCGAGTCCGATTGGATGCGTAAAGGGAGTCCGATGGCCTCGTAGCATTGACTGTACAGGGCGCGCCGTTGAAATTTCTCTCTTTGCGCTTTACGATGGTAATTATCCCGTTCCTATCTACGTGAGTCCAATGAAGCAAAAACCCGAGATTATGAGTCCCGCCGGCTATTGGCCCCAGCTGCGCGCTGCGGTTGAGGCCGGTGCCGACGCCGTATATTTGGGACTCGATCAATTTTCTGCGCGCGCCAAGGTCGGTTTTACGCAAGAAGAGCTGCCCGAGGCGATGTCTTGGCTGCGCGAACGCGGAGTCAAAGGGTACGTGACCTTTAATACGCTCGTCTATGACGAGGAGCTCGATCGCGCCGCTCAGATGCTGGCCGATTTGGCGGATATCGGCCCCGATGCGCTAATCGTGCAGGACCTTGGTATTGCGCGTCTGGCGCGCGAAGTTGCTCCCGAACTCGAAATTCACGGCAGCACGCAAATGAGCATTGCCAACGCCGAGGGCGTGCGGCTCGCTCAGCGCTTTGGCGTTCGTCGCGTCGTCTTGGCGCGCGAGCTCTCTCTGCACGAGATTCGCGCACTGCAGTCGGAAAGCGACTGTGAGTTAGAGGTCTTTGTACACGGCGCCCTGTGCGTTTCCTACTCCGGTCAGTGTTTCTCCTCGGAAGCGTGGGGGGGGCGCAGCGCTAATCGCGGCCAGTGTGCTCAAGCGTGTCGGCTGCCGTACGACTTGCTGGTAGACGAGGAGATTCGTCCTCTAGACGACGCGCGTTACCTGCTATCGCCCGGGGATCTCTATGCCTTGCACGAGGTGCGTTCGCTGGTCGAGATTGGCATATCGGCCCTCAAGATTGAGGGGCGTTATAAAGAAGCCGACTACGTTGCGCTCACGACGCGTGCCTATCGCGCCGCCGTTGATGCGGCTTGGGACGGAGGGCTATTGCAGATTGAGGCTCGCGACGAATTGGATTTGGAACAGGTCTATTCCCGAGGACTGGGCCCGCATTTTTTACAGGGTACGAATCATCAGACCGTCGTGCGCGGACGGGCGCCGCGCCATCGCGGCGTGCGCGTGGGATCTGTGAGGGCCGTGCGCGATGAGAGCGTGCTGGTCGAGCCGGAACCCGCCGCAGCGGCCGCACCGCTTAAAGCAGGTGACGGCGTGGTCTTCGATGCGGCAGACTGGCGCGATCCGGCCCTGCCAGAAGAGGGGGGACACGTCTACCATGTGCTGCCCGTCGGAGAGGGCACGGTCGAGGTCTCATTTGCCAACGGCGCGATTGATTTTACGCGTATCCGACCCGGTGATTGGCTGTGGCGCACGCGCGACCCACAGCTCGAAAAGCGCGTGCGGCCCTACGTTCAGGCGAAGACTCCGTTGTACAAACAGGCTCTGGTGGTTCGGGCGATAGCGCGGGTTGGCGCGCCGCTGCGCGCCGAGTGGACATTGGCAGACGACGCATCTATTTCGGTCGAGGTCTGTTCGTCGCAGCCGCTGAGCGTTGCGCAAAATCGCGCGCTAGACGTGGACTATCTCAGGGCGCAGTGGAATCGCTTGGGCCATACGCCCTACGTGCTCGACGTGCTCGAACTAGACACCGATGAGGACGTTTTTATGCCCGTTTCTGCGCTAGGCGCACTGCGTCAAGAGGCGGTAGAAGCGCTGCGCGCGCTGCAGAAGCGGCCCAAACGTCAGCCGGCCAACGATCCCAAAGTGGCGCTCGGTGCGCTGCGCAGTGCGCCTGAAACGCCTCCGCATTCGGCTCGACCGCAGCTCCACCTGCTCGTCCGCACGCCGGAGCAGCTAGAGGCGGCGCTTTCGCTGAGGCCGGCCAGCGTTACGCTGGACTATCTCGACTTGTATGATCTGCGACCGGCGGTAGACGCCGTGCGGGCGCAAAACGTATCCCTGCGCGTTGCCAGTCCGCGCATCGTCAAGCAGGGAGAAGAGGCCATCGCGCGCTTTCTGTGCAACTTACAGGCGCCCATTCTGGTGCGCGGGGGGGGACTGCTCGAGTCGCTCATGCAGCGGGAACATCCACCGCTCACGGGTGATTTCAGCCTCAATGCGGCCAACGAAATCAGTGCAAACGAACTGTTGAAACTCGGCTTGGAACGGCTTACGCCTACGCACGATTTAAACGGCGCACAGGTTGCGGCATTGGCCGAGCGCGTCGGCCCCCAAAAGATTGAAGTCGTCGCCTACGGGCACCTGCCCGTATTCCATACGGAGCACTGCGTTTTTTGCCGCTTTCTGTCGGAGGGGACTTCAAAACGCGACTGCGGTAAGCCCTGTACGGAACACCGGGTTGCGCTGCGCGATCGTCAGGGTCGGGCACATCCGGTGCTGGCTGATGTGGGCTGTCGCAACACCGTTTTTGGAGCTGAAGCTCAGGAGGCCTCGGCCCATATGGCACGCTGGCTTTCCTGCGGCATTACGCACTGGCGCTTAGAGTTTGCCCACGAGTGTGGTGATCAGGTCGTCGAAGTGGGACGGCTATTTGAGCGGGCACTCCGCGGCGATCTTGCGCCACGGGCGCTGGGAAACGCGCTGCGCATGCAGGCGCCTGAAGGCACGACAGAGGGCAGCCTCTTTATTCCCGATCTGACTTTAGACTAGTCGTACTAGCGCGCCAGTATCTCAATCGCATCGATCAGGCTCAAGCCCGTATGATAGCCCGGGTCTGCGTCGGCGGTTGCCGGTATGGCGTCGACGGGTTTGCCCCCAATCGAACGCGTTTGGTAGGCCATCAGGTGTAAATCGGTTCGTATAAAGTGACGAAACGCGTTGTGCGTGTCGCGTAGAATTTCCAGGCAGCGCGCTCTTTCCTCTCCGTTCGAGGCGACGTTCCACGCGAGTGCCGCCGAGCGAATGGTCTCGGGCAGGTTCCACCAGGGCATATCTGTGTTAAGGTGTCTACGAGAGACCAGATCATACGCTTTGGAGATGCCGCCGGGATTGGCGATATAGCCGTTGGCAAAGTTGCGCTCTAGCAGCGTGAACATGGGCCGTTGGGCCGCGTGGAGGCGCTCGGTCTGCTCTGGCGAAGCGTGCGGTTGGGCCGCCGCGATAAACTTGAGCGCCAATCCAACAAACTCGAGAGCGTGTCCCGGATCCGAGTAGAGAACGCCGTCGGCCTCCCGGTAGGGCGCGCCCTGTTCGTTGACGCCTTCCCAAAAATCGCCTTCCCGCAGATCCACCAAGCGCCCTCCGAGATTGGCATAGGTTTCCAACTCGTACTCGACGAGACGCAGGCCGCGTTCAACGGCTCCGCCGATGTCCGCTTCAGCTAGCATGGCCAGCGTGCCAATCTGTATCATGTAGGCTCCGTGTGCGCGGAAACTGTCGCGTGGTTCGGGGCGTAGTTTGGGGTCGAGCGGTATCTGATCGGATTGGAAGCGTTCATCCCATATGGCTTTCTCGACCCGTTCCACGTAGTCCAAGGCGTCTCTTAGGGCTGCGTCATTGCCCGTATGGGTTGCGGCGGCAAAGAGGCCTTTAGAAGCGAATAGATCACTGAAGCCATATGGACTTTCAGCGTCTATTGCGAAGGGAACGGGGCATCCATCGGGATCTAGGGAAAAGGGCTGTCCTTCGGGATCCATCAGAAAAGACAGATGACCGCCGTTGCGCGATCGCATGATCTGAAGCTGAACGGTGATCTGGTCGATCATCTCGTCTAGTGCGGCAACGAGCGGGGCATACTGAGCGTCGGGCGCCAAAAAACGCGCGTGTCCAACAAGAGACTCCAATCCGCGTCCTTGGATCCAGCCGTAGATTGCGCCGCGACCGCGTATGGGATCGTCTTGGGCAAAGTCCTCACCCGTTATGAGGTTGAGCTTGGTGTCGACAAAGGGGTAGTCGGGCGTGCGGTGGTATCGTTCTACGATGGCCTGGATGACGCTGACGACCATGGCGCGATAGTCTGCAGCAGCCTGCTGCAGATCGGCCTGGGTCGGATGGGGTGGTAATACGCAGTGGGTATAGGACATGGTGGACATTGCTCACAGGGCGTCTTGTTTAGAGGGCGTGTTTCTCTAAGTAGTGTGAATACGTCTCAGCGTCAAGTCGGCGATGCGCTGGTGCTTGCCCACGCGCTCGGGTAGACCGTATGGCTGCTGCGAAAGAAAGAGCGTATTTTTTTGACTGTGCGTCTCACAGTCTCGTGCAAATTTTACAGAAGGATATGACATGAATCGTCCACCAGAAAACCATATACGCGTCTCTGCCGAGCAGCTGCAGAGCTTTGTCACAGAGGCCGCGCAGTGTGTAGGCCTACCCAAAGACAGAGCCGATTTACTCGCTGATTTACTCACCAAAAATGATCTCCGCGGCATCTTTAGCCACGGAACGCAGCAGATTGCCACCTATGCGATCCTGATGCGCGATGGCCAACTCAACTGCAACCCCGAGGTGAGCTTGGTTCGCGAGACGGCCGTCAGTGCGTTGGTCGATGGCGACGGTGGGCTGGGTTATTTCCCCGCCTACGAAGGCACGCTACGCGCCATAGAAAAGGCCAAGAATGCGGGAATGGCGGCGATGATGAGCAGGAATCACGGGCATTTTGGTGCCGCTGGTATCTACGCGCGCATGGCGTTGGAAGAGGATTTAATCGTCTACGTTACTTCTGGACATCAGCTAGACCTGCAGCCGGGCAAGTCGCTCTTTAGCGCCGGCGGGGGGTCGCCGATGGCCTTCGGAGTGCCGACGGAAAAGCATCCGCCGTTTGTGCTTGATTTTGGTGCGCTGCACGATTTTTACAAGGGCGAACTGCGCAGCGAAATGTCGGAGCGCGCGCCGGGCCTGGTGCTGCGCTGTATCGGTATGGGCGAAATATGTCAGGCCTGGGGCGGTATGCTGTCCGGCCTTGGCATCGATGCCGATAAACCGCGCTGGGCGTGGCCGGGCGCCAATCAGGGCTCGCTGTTAATCGCCCTGCGCATCGACCTATTTCACGAGACCGACGTGTTTAAGCGGGATATAGACGAATACGTCGACCGCATTGGCGCGCTGGCGCCTTTGGAGGGGTTTAGCGAATCGCACGTGCCCGGTGGGATCGAGGCGGTCCGCGAAGATGCGTATATGCGCGAGGGGGTGCCAGTGGGTGAATGGCATCGAGAGCGCTTGCAGGGCGTTGCCAACGAGCTCGGCCTGAGCGTGCCTTGGTAGAGTCTCTCAGGCACAAAAACAACCCAATGGGGGAGCCTATGAACCAATCGAGTGGGAGCGAGAATCTGTCCTGCGTTGAAGCGGGCTGTAGTGATGCCTATCTGGTCGACTATCTATTCGAACTCAACGGCTATTTGATTATCAAAGGCGCCGTCGGCGCAGAAGATATTGCCGAGATGAATGCCTGGGCCGACGCTCACTGGCACTACATGGACTGCGCGCAACGCGGAGGGCGTGCGGGCCGAACCGATGGAGCTTGGATCGGCCGGGTTGAGACGCACACCTACAGCGATGCCGACGGGATCAACTTCCAAAATGTCATAGAGGCCGGGGCCGTCTTTGAGCGCCATATTGACCATCCATCCTGGATTGATCACGTGCGGCGCTGGATCAACCCCCACAACGGTCTATCACTGCACGAGACGCTGCTCAATATACGCGGGCGCGATGGCTATATTGGGATTCATTGCGGGGGGCATATTCCGTGCAGCTATATGACATTTCGCCAGGCTAATACCGGAGAGTGGATGGTCGGTCAGATCAACTGCATTACGGCCCTTGAAGACATTGGGCCTGGAGATGGACCGACTACGCTGATCCCCGGTAGCCACAAGGCGACAATACCGCATCCAAAACTTACGGGGGAAGAGGGGAGTCGCACCTATCGCAGCGACGAAGCGGCTGGAATCGCGCTTGGCATGCGCGAACTCTACTTAGAGGCGGGCGACGTCCTGCTCTTCACGGATACGATTACGCACGGCTCCGCTGCGCGCACTCGCGACGGCTTTCGACGGATGCTGCTCTATCGCTATTCTCCGCGCTGGATTCGCTCGCGCTTTAACTACGCGCCTTCGCCGGAACTTCTGGAGCGACTAACGCCCGAGCGGCGTCAGGTGGTCGATCCGATTCCGCTGCGGTCTCCGCCGAGTGCCTAAGTGCCATTCGGTACTGGGCCGTCAACCATGAGTTACGGTGCCCTGCTTTTTCGGTGCGTACTCGCATTCCCACCGCGCTTCAATATCGGCGCGCCAATTCTGCGCCTCGGTCTGCAGTTGGACAGTTAGTTCGGGCTGTTCATCCTTCGCGTTATGCCGCTCGCCCATATCTGTCTCGAGGTTGGCTAAGTGCACCGCGTCTTCCGCTGGTGCTCCTTCTACCAGCTGGCCGTCTAGGACGAGCTTCCAGTCACCTCTGCGCACGGCGGTCTGTTTACCCATCTCCCAGAACAGCGTGCGCTCTTGCGGCACCGCGCCATCGGCTACGTAGGGCATAATATCGATTCCGTCGATCTCGTACCGTGATGAATCACCGCCGGCTATCTGCAAAAACGTCGGGAAAATATCCATAGAGGCGCAGGGCGCGTCCAGTACCTGTCCCGCGGGAATGCGACCGGGCCAGTGCATAATTCCGGGCAGGCGAATCCCGCCTTCGTAGAGGCTAAATTTGTGTCCCTTGAGCTTGCCCGAACTGCTGCCGTAATAGGGGTCTAGCGTGCCGTCGAGCCAGTTGCGCGTTTCGCGAGACGGGCCGTTGTCCGAGGTGAAAAAAGAGCAGGTGTCTTCGGCCATACCCAGCCGCTCAACTTCGTCGAGAATGGCGCCGACGCTATCGTCGACGGCCGCTAGCATAGCGGCCATGACCTGGCGGTCCCAGTCTAGGTGGGCGAAGCGATCCATGTATTCTTGCGGAGCGTGCATGGGATAGTGCGGCGCATTATAGGGGACGTAAAGAAAAAACGGTTGGCCTGCAGCGTTGGCGCGGCGCAGGTATTCGATTGCTTTGCGGGTGATCATCTCCGTGAAGTACTGACCGTTGTCCCATATCTCCCTATCGTCCTCCCATAGGTCATGAGTGGGATTCTGACCGGGACCGCCTTGGTTTGCTCCCCAGTAAAAAATATGCGAGTAGTAGTCGATGCATCCGGCCATAAAGCCGTACCAGTGGTTAAAGCCGTGTGCAGAAGGGCGCGAGTCTGGCTGCAGACCCAGATGCCACTTACCCGACATGTATGAATTGTAGCCGAGTTCGCCGAGCGCCGTGGCCAGCGTGGGCGTGCTCGGAGGTAGTCCGCTAGCCGTTCGATGGCCCGCCAGTATAGAGCGAACGCCGGCGTTGCCCGGGTAGCGACCCGTTAGCAGCGATGCGCGTGAGGGGCTGCACACGGGGCTGTTTGAATACCACGAGGTAAATCGCGCCCCGTCGCTGGCCATGCGGTCTAGGTGCGGCGTGCGAAAATCCTCGCATCCCATGCAGGAGAGGTCTCCGTAGCCTTGGTCATCCGTTAGAAATACGATAAAGTTGGTCATGTGGAATGCTTTCAGTTTGCGTAGAAAGAATGCGGCGTCTGCCCGGCGCGTCGCATCATCTGGTCAGTGTGTATTACAGAAGCTGTACCTGTGCCGTAGCATAAAAAGAACTCGTACCGTTTTCAAATAGATGCTTGATGGGGTGCCATGGGGAACGCATTTTATGAGCGCGGATGTCGACGTGGGGAATCTGGCCAATTGAGTGTGGCTGTGTGACTGCAAGCGACGCTACGGTTCCGTTGCAGGTCCGCACAATCACAGAGTCTAAGAGCGCTTCCAATGCGATTGGTTTAAAGGCTGCGTGAGCGAGTGCTGCGTCGGAGTGGGTTCCGCCCGTTCGGGGAAACCCGAGTTGAAGTATATCCAAAGCGTGGCACCGAGGACGGCTAGCACGAAGAACATCATGAGGCCCAGCCGAATCATACATCCCATGGTTGTATTTCACAGTGTTATTGTAGTGTGAGGCAGTGCGCCCGATGAATGGGCACGCAACAGGTGAAAGGGTACGAATGGAAGAGCATATGCGTCAACTGAGTGAAGGAACGCCCCGAGAAGTGGGCGTGTGTCCGGAGGGTCTCGCGGCGGCAGGATCACAGCTGCAGCGCGCGGTAGATGGGGGCGTGATCGGTGCGGCTTCGCTAACCGTTGCGCGACGGGGTACGCTCATATTCAGCGAAGGCTACGGGCAGATGCGGCCGGAGGAGGGCGCGCCTGATACGCAGCCCGACTCCGTCTTTCTGCTCGCATCAATCACTAAACCGGTAACGGCCTGGGCTCTGATGATGCTAGTGGATTCGGGAGAAGTTTCGCTAGACGACCCGGTCGATTGCTACCTGCCGGAGTTTCGCGGAGGCGCTCGAGACCGGGTAAAGGTGCGCCACCTGCTCTCGCATACTTCGGGGATGCCCGATATGCTGCCCAACAACACCGAGCTTCGTCGCGCACATGAACCGCTGGAAGAATTTGTGCGCTGTGCCCTACAAACTCCGCTCCTCTTCCAACCCAATAGCGACTTTCGCTACCAGAGTAAGGGGACGCTGCTGGCGGCTGAAATTGTTCAGCGGGTGAGCGGTCAGGCGCTGCGCGCATTTGAGAAAGAGCGAATTTTTGACCCATTAGGCATGCGCGACTCATCGTTGGGATTAGGGGGGCGATCGATCGATGAACTGGTCTGGTGCGGTCTAGATTCGTTTGCGGAGGAAGACGAGGATATGCGCAGCTGGGGGTGGAATACGCCCTACTGGCGCGACCTAGGTGCCCCTTGGGGAGGCATGCATAGCAGTGGGCGCGACTTGGCGATTCTTCTTCAAACGGCGCTCAATGGAGGCGTATACGGGCAGGAGCGCGTGCTGAGTTCTGCGGCATCAGCGGCGATGGTGCGAGACCACAATACGCACCTCAGTGCACCTTGGGGACTGGGGTGGGCACTGGCCGATTCGATTGTATGGAATCGCTGCGGCGAGTTAGCGTCAACCTCGACGTTTGGCCATACGGGGGCAACGGGCACGGTGGCATGGGCCGATCCTCAGCGAGAGTTGATTTGTGTCGTGCTGACCAATAAGATGGACGACTCGCTGCTGCGGCGCGTTTCCAATGCGGTGGTGGCAGCCGTCGAATAGATTGACCGCTGCCCGAAGCGCTCATTGGGAATTCAGCGCTTGATCCATCGCCTCTTGGGCTTCTTTTAATACGTTAGTTAGCGCAAAGTCACCGCTGCCGATCAGGAGCTGTGCACCCATGGCGCGCCAGCGCTTCCAGTCCTCTCCGTTTCCGCCGGCCATACCCCAAGCTTTGCCGTGGCGAGCGGCTGCTTCGGCCACCCGATGAGTGGCTTCTTCTAAGGTGGTTTCGCCACCTTCTAATGCCATGCGCAGACTCAAATCACTCGGTCCGATAAAGAGCGCGTCGACGCCTTCTACCGCGGCAATGGCTTCGACATTTTGTAGCGCCTGGCAGGTTTCTATCTGTATAACGACAAAGGTCTCGCGATTCGCAGCTTCTACGAACCCCGACGCGCCAAGCCCGAAATCCGCATCGAGCCCGGCTCCATCTAAGCCGCGGTTTCCGATGGGGGGGAACTTGACTGAACGAGCGATGTGGCGCGCAGTGGCTGCATCGTCTACGAGCGGCATGAGCAGGCCGGCAGCGCCATCCTCGAAGTAGCGGTAGAGCTTTGTGCGCTCTAGCGTTGAAGCGCGGACCATACAGTCGATATCATACTGGTGGCACAGGGCCAAAATGCTCTGAACCTCGCGCTGGTCCATGGCTCTGTGCTCGAGGTCGAGCCAGATGGCATCAAATCCACAGTGGGCTCCGTGGCGGATAAAAAAGGGAAGGTAGTGACCAAGCGCGGCGAACCGCGCACATTCTCCAGAGCGAATTTTCTGTAACACGTTACTGGTGCGCATGGCGATCAACCTGAGAAATGAGTGCGTTTATTAGAGATATTGCCTGAGGCGCCGTATCGGACTACTACACTGCGTGGATCAAGGCGGTCTGTTCCGATCAACGATCAGAGGAGTCAGCCCGATAGACTATGACTCAGGCAAATAGAGTTGCCCTATTTTTAACGAAATAGAGTGGGCTAAGCAATGGTCCATACTTATTGTTTACTCTTTGATCCATGCGTCTCGAACGCCTATACTATGCGCCGTGTCGATGTCCGAGCCTTCCCACCGTGTGGGGCAAACAGCATTCAAGTAGCGCAGGTGGTTCATGGTTGTACATGCCAACGATATCAATTTGATTTTAGGTCCGTGCCCCTTTAGGTCTATTCCTTCAAGCGTAGACGAGCTTGAGAGGCTGAAGCGGCGCGCTGGGCTCAAGCGCGCCGTGGCCAGCGGGTTTCGTTCCCTGCTTTATTACGATGCGCTCTCCGGACTAGACGAGGATATGGTGCATTATGGGTCCCTTCGTACGTGGCTGTCTTTTTATGCGACAATCAATCCGCGTTTCCCGCAGATGGAAAAGGGCGTGCGTCGAGCCGCCGCCGATGAGCGCATCGCCGCCGTGCGCCTGCTGCCATCGCTGCATCACTATGCCCTTGATGCTCCTGAAGTAGACGACGCGATGGCCGCCGCCCGTGCGGAGGGCGTGCCGGTGAATCTGATGGCGCGCATATTTGACGACCGCGTTGCGCCGCAGTACGTGCAGCAGAGGGTGCCAGATCCCGAACAAGTAGCGGCGTTTCTAATGCGCCATTCGGACGTAAAAATTGCTCTATCTATGTTTTACTTTAGCGAAATCAGGACCCTCAATCTCGACTGGCATGCGCTGCCTCACGTCTACGTAGACTTCGGCTGTAGTAAACCCAATGTAGCTTCACTGGACGTGTTGGAAAGGGCGTTCCCCATAGGGCGCGCGCTCTTTGGCACGGGCGCTCCGTTCTACTACTGGGCAGGGAGCCGTTTGGGGTTAGAGGGGGCTGAGTTAAGCGCTGAGTCGAAGCGCGCAATAATGGTCGATAATGCTCGGGACTTTTTTTCATGGGACTGATAGACGAACTTGCGCGTTTTCGCGTTATCGACGCTCATGCGCACAACTGGAGTCACTTTGCCGATACGGACTACCTGCGCGCTTGCTTAGATCGCTTTTCGCTTCGCGGTATCGTCATATTGAGCAATCTCACTGGAGGATTTGATCCCTCGCCGGAAGAGGTTTCAAAGAGCAACGAGGATACGGCGCGTCTGCGCGATGCCGTGGGCGAACGCATCCTGCCTTTCTGCTACGTCAATGCTGCGCATACAGAGCACGCCCTGGCCGAGGTGGAGCGCTGGGGCGATGCCGGTTTTTGCGCACTCAAGTTTTGGGTTTCTCAGCGCGGGACCGACGAGCGCACATGCGAGGTGACCGAAGCGGCCCTAGCGCGCGGTTGGCCCGTGCTGTATCACGCCTATTATCGCACCCATGGAGAAGCACCGCCCAACGAAGCGCCCCCGCTGGATATTGCCCAACTCGCAGAGCGCTATCCGTCAGGCCAGTTTATAATGGCCCATTTCGGCGCTCAGTTTGAGCACGGTCTACGCGCTATCGAGCACTGTCCCAACGTCGCCGTTGACTATGCGGGAAGTATCAATGAAAAAGGGGCCTACGAGATGGCGCTCGACCTGCTTGGCAGTGAACGGGTACTGTTCGGCACGGATTTGCCCGGAGCCGATTACTTTGTCAATGCTGGACGCGTATTGGAGCTGGAAGTAGACGATGCGGTGAAGCAGCAAGTGTTCTCGGGTAATATCGAGCGTATTCTGGGTCTTGAGGTAGATGGTTAGTGTTGCGATTCATTTTCGATGGTTCCTGTGGGCAACGCTCTAGCCTCAGTCTTCGTGATTGGCGTAGATGCCGTTTCACAATAGGGCCTACCAGTAGATCTCAGATGAATCGGATTACACAACTTGCTCAAATGTAGTTTTTTGTGCATTTATATAGGCCCTTGAAGCGTAAGAGGCCACAGCGAAGGGCCGCTTACGTCTCTCAACGGAGATGTGAACGCTCGAGAGAAACAGTCCCGTTAGGGGGGACAACACGATCTGTTAAGATCGTTTGGCCGCGTATTTAAGAGAGACTGACAAGTCTTTACATAACCTGTAAAAAGGAAGGGAGAAATGCCTGCCCCAATTGCCATTCAATTATACACTGTGCGCGATCTGCTGGAAAAGAATTTCAAAGCGGTAGTTACGCAGATCGCCGAGATGGGCTACGTCGGAGTTGAAACCGCTGGCTTTCCCAATATCAGCGTGTTGGAAGCTTCCGATTTGTTCGCCGATCTGGGTCTGCAAGTGTGTAGTGCGCATACTCAACTGCCCTACGGTAAGCAAAAAAATCAGGTAATCGAACTGGCCGATGCGCTCGAGGTAAACCGCGTGGTCTCTAGCACGCCGCGCGATAGCTTCGAGAGCGTTGACAAAATAAAGCAGCTCTGCGAGCGCTGGAACGAAGCGGCTGAAGTGGCGGAAGAATTCGACTTGGAGCTGGGCCTGCACAACCACTGGTGGGAATTCTCTGAGGTGGAGGGCCGTTCGGCATTCGATATCATACTCGAAGAGATGAATGAAAATATCTTCTTCCAAATTGACACGTACTGGGTCAATACGGGTGGAGGCGATGCGGAAAGCGTCGTCGAATCGCTCGGTGAGCGAGCGCCGCTTCTGCACATAAAAGACGGTCCGTGCACTCCCGACGGGGACATGGTGGCCGTAGGTGAAGGGAAAATGGAGTTTGCGCCGATCGTAGAAGCCAGTCACGGAGCTTCTGATTGGCTGATTGTCGAACTCGATCGATGCGCAACGGACATGATGGAAGCGGTTGAGAAGAGCTACCAATATTTGGCCTCCCAAGGGTTGGGCCGCGGGGCCAATACGACAGACTAGTGTTGCGAAAGGTAAAAAGGGTAAAGCATGGCTAAAAAGGCTCTGATGGTTTGGGGCGGCTGGTCGGGTCACGAGCCCAAACAGTGCGTCGATATATTCGCTCCTCTGCTGGAGGATGCCGGTTTTGAGGTCACCGTTTCAGATACGCTCGATAGCTATAAAGACGCCGATATGATGGGCGAACTGAGCCTGGTCGTTCCGGTATGGACTATGGGACAAATTGAGCGCGAACAGGAGCAGGGACTGCTCAATGCAGTTAAGAGCGGCGTTGGCATCGCCGGTTGGCACGGCGGTATGGCGGACTCTTTTCGCAACAATACCGAGTATCAGTTTATGGTAGGAGGGCAGTGGGTTGCCCATCCTGATGGCATTATTGACTACGAAGTCCACGTGGTTTCCGACGATCCAATTGTCGAGGGAATAGACGCGTTTAAGATGCACTCCGAGCAGTACTATTTACACGTCGATCCGGGTAATGAAGTGCTTGCCGCAACTACGTTCCGCGGCCGCGAAAGTGCGCCGTGGATTAACGGCACGACCATCCCCGTTGTTTGGAAGCGCATGTGGGGAGAAGGGCGCGTGTTCTATTCTTCCCTGGGCCACGTGGCTAGCGACTTTGACGTGCCGGAAGCGCGCGAAATTCAGCGTCGCGGTCTCATCTGGGCAGCGCGCTAAGACCGCTATGGGAATCGCACTCCGCAAGACCCCCGTCAGCGGCGCTAGCATGGCTTACCTGTGGCCGCAGAGATTGGTCCACCGCCGTCGCCGTGCCCGCATGCTGCGCCGGCTGCTTTTCGCGGTGGGTATGGTCGTTGGCATCGTCGTGGTTGCTGGTTTGGTCTGGGGGGTTATACAGACGTTGAACGAGGAATAGCGTACTATGCAGAAGGTGCTCATCACCGGCGCGGCGGGCCGCATTGGCCGCACGCTGCGCGCAGGCCTTAAAGATCGCTGTGATCTCCGCCTCATGGATCGCAAGCCGATCGATGACGCGGAGGTCGACGACGTGCACGTGGGCGACGTGGCGGACGTGGAGTGGATGGCTGCGGTCTGTCAGGGTGTGGATGCCGTTGTGCATCTTGCGGGCGATCCCAGTACGGGGGCTCCATGGGAATCCGTTTTAGAAGTCAATATCAAGGGAACCTATGGCGCCTATGAAGGAGCGCGGCGCGCCGGTGCACAGCGTCTGGTTTTTCCAGTAGCAACCACGCTACGGGTTTTTACGAGCAAGAGGGCGTATACACGACCCCAGAAATGCCCGTGCGTCCCGACAGCCTTTACGGAGTGAGCAAGTCGTTCGGAGAAGATCTAGCCCGTTTTTATGTCGATCAACACGGCATGAAGGCGTACTGCCTGCGGATCGGGTCTTTCCAACCAGACAGTGCGGTTGAGAACCGCCAGAGCGATCGCATCCTGTCTACGTGGCTGAGCTATCGCGACACGGTGCAGCTGGTTTGGCGCTGTCTGCAGGTCGAAAGCGTTGACTTTGGCATATACTACGGTATATCTGGTAACGAGCGTGCCTACTGGGATACCGAAAATGCGCGTCGAGATCTGGGATATGCTCCGGAAGACGATGCTGAGCGCTTTGCATAGTCTTCTTATCTAGTACAATACAGTCTACCGATGACACAAAATAAAGCCGAAGACACGCGCGGTTTTGCGCTGATCGTGCAGCAGGAGGGAAGTGCCCAGCAGACGCTGTCGCGCTTCCTCAATCTCATGCTGAACTACCAGTGCGGTTTGTTGCTGCGCATCGTCAATGAAGTTGAAGAGGCCATTGAGGTCGCACAGCGCGATCGGAGCGGCGTGCGCTGCATTTTCGTCGTTCAGAACTTTGAGCTGACGCGTCTGGACGTTATCCGCGATCTGGGCGATAGCGGTTCCCTGCCCATCTTTCTCGTCTTACCCCAACTGCGCGTCGACGCACAGCGCGATATTGTTAAGGACTGCGTCAACGTGCACCTGTGCTCTTGGGAAGGCGCCTTCCTCGATGCCGATCACTCTCTGCAAAGAATCGCCTGTGCCGCCTTAGAGCAGTGTGGCGTCGATACGATATTTTCAGATTCAGAGGACGTGCCCTATCCCGTTTTGCAGCAGCGCGTGGAACACCGTTTGCGCGACCTGAACACGCTGCCAACGCTGCCTGAAATCGTTATGCGCATCATGCGATTGATTAACGATCCCGATACGACGACGGCTGAGTTAGAGCGCCTCTTGAGCAGTGATCCGGCCATCGTGATGAAGCTGTTGAAGGTCGTTCGCTCACCTATTTTTGCCGGTATTGGACGTTCGACGGACGAATGGTCTCTGACTGACGCAATCGTGCGGCTGGGATACAAGAAGGTAGGCGGAATCGCTCAGCAGATTAAGATCATCAACAGCTTTGTGAGTCCGCGCGAGAACGAATTTGATCTGCGGAGATTTTGGGAACACTCCGTTGGCAGCGCGCTCATTGCCGACCGTCTATACACAAAGCGCATGATTGATATAGACGAGAAAATCGACTTTAGCGAGTACTGGATTGGAGCGCTGCTGCACGACATCGGCAAATTAGTCCTCGGCTTTTTCTTTTGGGACTGGTTTTTACGCGTGGTGCGCGAATGCGAGCGGCGCCAGTCTTCGTTTCGCGAAATTGAATCGAAAATGGGTGATGTAGCCAGCCATGAACGCGTTGGTCAACTACTCATTATGAATGCCAAGTTGGGTGAGCCACTTGCGTTTGCCGTTGGCAATCATCACCGGCCGGGAGAGCAGCCCTCGGGCCTGTCTTGCATTATTCACATGGCCAACAATCTGTGTAAGGATTTGGGCATGGGCTACCTCAAGGGCGATAAGGCAGTATACGACACGGGGGTGCTGACCCATCTGGGCCTGAGCAGTGCCGACGTCGCTAAACTGCGCGCTGAGTTGGCCGAAGACATCTGCGATGAGGTGAAGGGTCTGGTCAGTCTCTGCCTCTGAGCGCGTGCTGACCCCGCTGCTGCTCTTCGCTCTGCCCGCGGTAAATTTCCACTGATCTCCCTCTGAATACGCTACACTTCGTATGCAGTCCAAGTGCCCGTGCAGCCGTGCCCTCGTCGCACGTGTAGTCTGCCGCGGGCCGGTTCGGCTATATAGCCGCAGATTGAGTGCGTGCCGCCTGCTCCGTGCCTACATATAGCGCCAGGGTCTCCCTCGTGATCTGACAGAATATCTTTGACCGATTCTACGTCTAGCTGACCCCAATGCTCCGATACTAGCTGGCGTATACGCCGTATGCGGGGCGCAGAATCGGCCGTGCTGTGCGTCTCAAAGGGGGCAAAACGCTCCGTCATATAGTGATTGGTGTGCAGGCGTTTATCGGCGTGGTCATCTTCAAAGAGCTCTACGCCCTCCGGCCGAATTTCGACGTCGGCAATATTGTCTTCGCCATCGCAAAAGACCATGTTGGCGGCTGAACACATGGGCTGTCTCTCGACGATTTGCAAACACGCAGCTACGTCGCGCTGTTCAAAGAGCGTGCGCTTGAGCGGATAGTGAGGGAGGCCCAGCCGCCATTCGTAGTCGGCTAGGCCATTGGCAAAGTGCGACACGCCGTGTTCGTTGGTGCCCATATAGCCCAGTTGGCCGGCAAAGGTAAAAGTGAGTGCACGCGGTCTTCCGTCCGTTGGTTCGATATGTAGAACAATCCCTATATCTGAGAATTCAGGCGGTAAGTCTTGGTTTTGGCCCGCTAGCGCACGACCGTCCACCGTGGCGGAGCGGGTGAGCGCAAATGCCGTACAGCCCTCGCTGAGCGGCGCGCGGGTCGCTTCGCCGCGCACCTGACAGAGCAGCGCGTGTTCAAAGGGGATGGATGCCCCTTCGGCTAAGCCTCTTACTTCATCGAGTAAAAGGGGGTTGAGTGCGTCTATAAACGGGAGGAAGGCGCGCGCGCGTTGACCGAGCGTATCTCGATCAACGGCCGTTGACTTCTCTATCCAGCGCAGATAGCGTTCGATGAGCGGCGCGGCCTGTTCGCCGTGTTGGACACCCATTTGGCGTGCCGTCCCGCGCACGCGGATTAGTGGAAAGGTCTGCATGGGATTTTGTTCCCTCCGTTTATATTCCACCCCGCGGCCGAGACTCGGGCGCTGCGATAGGGGCTATTGCAGCCGTATAGTAGGTGGGGTAGAGCCTCTCGGCAAGTCTTTTGACAGGTCTGTGCAGGTGGGGTACTTTGCCGTTAGACAGTCCATAGAAGGTTAAAAAAGGAGAACGTATGGCAGCGCCGAGATTGAGTGAGGCCGCGTTGGAGCGCCTGTGTGCATTTGATACGCCAACCGTCTGTAATGCGATTGAAGTTTTCAAGGTGCGCCCGCGCAGTGCGGGGTATATGGATGCGCGCATTCGCGCCTGCTTTCCCGAGATGCCGCCCATTGCCGGATATGCGGCAACGGCTACTTACAGAGCGGCTGCGCCGGCGCGGGGAGGCGACGTTTACTCGACCATTGATGCGCAGGTGGAATCCTTTTCACAGGTGCCCGGTCCACCCATCGTCGTATTCCAGGATCTAGACGATCCGGCTGTGGCTGCCTCATTTGGCGAGGTGATGTGCACTACCTACAAAGCCTTCGGGGCCGTCGGTCTGATAACTAGCGGCGCCGCGCGCGATCTAGATCAGGTGCGCTCTCTGGGTTTTGCGGCCTTTAGCAACGGAGCGATCTGCTCGCATGGCTACGGTCATATCGTGGATGTGCTGGGTCCGGTGCACGTCGGTGGGATAACGGTCTACGGGGGAGACTTACTGCACGCAGACGCCAACGGAGTGACGACCGTTCCGGCGGATATAGCCGATCAGCTCGCCGACGTGTGCAGCGAATATGTTGCCGCAGAAGATGTGGTTCTGGACTATGTGAGAGCGGGTGACCCCACCGTAGCGGGCTTGGCTCAAGCACGTGCAGAATGTGCCCGACGCATCGAACAGCTAGAGGAGCGCGTCGCGCTCGGTTAAGGGGACGTTTGTTCGACCGTCTTATATCCGATGCACTGACGGATAGGCAGGCGCGGATACTTGCTAAAGCGTTCGTCTACCGAGCCCAGACGGCACAGGTAAAAAGTGGAGCCGCGGGCCGACTCTACGCGCCGGACGTGCTGACAGGTGAAGCAGAGCCCCACGTCCTCCCGCTCGCTCAAAGGGCCAGGCTTCCGCTGAATTGAACCTGCTTACTGCCTTCGACAATAGTGCCTATCGGATAGGCGTGGCAGTCGTGCTGCTTCAAGTGGTTGATAACCGAATCTCGGTGCTCGTCGGCCACGACGAGCGCTAGGCCGACGCCCATATTGAACGTGCGCACCATGTCGGCCGGGTCGAGCTGGCCGCGTTTGTAAAGCGTCTTGAACACGGGCAGTACGTCGATGGCGCCCAAGTCGACCTGCGCATCGAGATGGTCGGGCAATACGCGACTCAGGTTGTCTCGCACGCCGCCGCCGGTAATATGAGCCATGCCGCCCAGCGCATCGCTCGCGTAGAGGTCGCGCACGGCGCGGTAGTAGCATTTATGCGGGCGTAAAATTGCGTCCAAGAAGGACTCGCCGTCCACGTCTGCGTCGGCCAGATCAGGCTGAGCGTCAAGCAGGGCCCGCACCAGCGTGTATCCGTTGGTGTGCAGCCCGTTGGATGCCACGGCGACGACTGAATCTCCCGCGGCGATCGTCGTGCCATCGACTATCTGATCTTTCTCTGCGACGCCCACCACGCTAGCTGTGAGTATGTACGTGCCTTCGGGTACTACGCCGGGCTGCTCCGAGGTCTCGCCTCCCGTCAGC
>Ga0181577_10001012_pt1 | contig 22698 bp, 33 predicted proteins | sample 101ome_21_FD_132468 | JGI IMG/M metagenome (GOLD analysis project Ga0181577, IMG submission 132468) | Coastal salt marsh microbial communities from the Groves Creek Marsh, Skidaway Island, Georgia - 101413BT metaG (megahit assembly) | ecosystem: Environmental > Aquatic > Marine > Intertidal...
AAATACAGCAATTTAGTATATAATTACTACATAATTAAAGGAGGCGACATGGCACGCACAAAACGCGCAAGCATACACTATGTAAATAATGCCGAGTTCTCACAAGCAGTGGTAGACTACGTTACCACAGTTCAAGAAGCTAAGAAACAATCACAGGCTCTTCCTATCGTACCAGATTATATTGCTCAGTGTTTCCTACGAATCGCTGAAGGTTTGTCTCACAAATCTAATTTTATTCGCTACACATATCGCGAAGAGATGGTTATGGATGCAGTTGAGAATTGTTTGAAAGCTATTGAGAACTATAATCTCGAAGCTGCAACGAGAACAGGAAAACCAAATGCTTTTGCTTATTTCACTCAAATTACTTGGTACGCATTTCTTAGACGTATTGCGAAAGAAAAGAAACAACAGGATATTAAACTCAAATATCTAACAAAATCTGGTATTGAAAACTTTATTGATAACGACCTTGGTGATGATATATCAAATCAAGTAGTTGGTGCATTTGTCGACACTCTACGTGATCGAATTGAAAAGGTTAGATATGTAGATTCTGAGATTAAAGAGTTATATCAAGAAGAGAAAAAGAAAAAGAAACGTAGCACAAAGGCAGATTCAGATTTAACGGAGTTTCTACAGTGAAGGTAGCAGTATTAAATGACACGCATTGTGGTATTCGTAACTCTTCCGAAATCTTTTTGCAAAATGCGGCAAAATTTTATTCGGAAATCTTTTTTCCTTACTGTAAAGAAAATGGAATCGAACAAATCCTACACCTCGGGGATTATTACGACCATAGAAAATTCGTTAACTTTAAAGCATTAAATCATAATCGTAAATATTTTCTTAATCCATTACGTGAAAATAAGATGAAGATGGATATTATTCCAGGAAATCATGACACGTATTATAAGAACACAAACAATTTGAATTCATTGAAAGAATGTCTTGGTCATTTTATGAATGAGATCCATATTGTGATGGAACCTCGTGTAATGGAATATGGCTCATTGAAGATTGCGCTTCTCCCTTGGATCAATCCTGAAAACTATGAGTCATCGATGAAGTTCATTCGAGAGTGTAAAGCCGACTGGCTCGGTGGCCACCTCGAATTGAACGGATTCGAGATGATGAGAGGTGTAAAAAATACTCACGGCTTAGATCATAAATTATTTTCTAGATTCGAAATGGTTTTATCTGGTCATTATCACTGCTCATCTCGTAAAGACAATATTTGGTATCTTGGAAGCCAAATGGAATTTTTCTGGTCAGATGCTCATGATCCTAAGTACTTTCATGTAATTGATACAGAGACTCGCGAAATAGAAAAGGTACGTAATCCATACACTTTGTTTGAAAAAATTGTTTACAATGACGAAAAAATGGATTATAATAACTATAATTTAAAAAACCTTGATGATAAGTTTGTGAAAGTTGTAGTTGTAAACAAATCAGACACATTCACCTTTGATAGATTTATCGATAGAATACAAAATCAGAATATCCATGAACTTAAAATTGCTGAGAATTTCCAAGAGTTTCTCGGTGAAAACATTGAAGATGAGAAGATTAACTTTGATGATACTCAGGAAATTGTTGACTCCTATATCGATGCAGTTGACACTGACCTGGATAAAAACAAAATTAAGATTCAAGTACGTGAACTGATGATTGAAGCACAAGCTCTGGAATTTGCATGATTATTTTTAAGGCTCTTAGATACAAGAATTTCTTGTCATCTGGCAATAACTTTACTGAAATTCAACTTAATAAAGATCGTACGACTTTAGTTGTAGGTCATAACGGTGCTGGTAAATCGACTATGCTTGACGCTATTTCGTTTGGCTTGTTTGGTAAAGCACATCGCAACATTAACAAAGCTCAACTCATAAATTCGATTAACGCTAAATCATGCTTAGTCGAAGTAGAATTTTCTGTAGGTGGAAATCAATTCAAAGTATGTAGAGGTATTAAACCAAACATATTTGAGATCTGGAAGAATGGTACGATGATTAACCAATCATCTCATTCAAAAGAGTACCAGAAGATTCTTGAACAGAATATCTTAAAGTTGACACATAAGTCTTTCCATCAGGTCGTTGTATTGGGTAGCTCCTCATTTATCCCATTCATGCAACTTCCTGGTGGCCACCGACGTGAAGTGATCGAAGATCTTCTTGACATCAACGTATTTTCGAAAATGAATGTAATCCTAAAGGAAAGAAATGTTCAGTTAAAAGACAAACTCAAACAAATTGATTATAACATAGATATCGTGAAAACTAAAATTGAATCTCAAAAGAAGTATATTCGCGATATTGCTGCATTAACTGAAGAGAATCGAAAAGATTATGAATCTAGGATACATGCATCGCAGAATCTCATCGATGAATTACAGGCTGAGAATAGTGAGCTTAGCCTCGGCCTCGATGCAGATATATCAGAAGCCGAACAAAGGTTACAATCTTTACAGGATAGGAAGCAGAGTCTTATGCTCAGAGGTCAAGATCGGCAATCAACTATCCGCGACCTCGAGAAACGGATCTCTTTTTTCGAAGAGAATGAGGCATGTCCCGTGTGTGACCAAACCATTTCAGACGGCCATAAACATGAGATTTTACTATCAACACAAACAGATAGGGATCGGTGGAAGGCAGAGATTAAGCAAATCGGAACGGAAGGCCAAGGAGTGGAATCGGAGATTAGTGAACAGACTAGCTTACTTTCAACGCTTCGAGATCGGGTACATAAACTCACTGCCAACTCGAAAGAGATTTCGAAACTCCAAGCGACCATATCTGATTATCGGTCGCATATAGAAAAAGAAATCAGCACGGATCTCACCGAGGCTCGTGCCGATCTAGTAAAATTTGAAGATGATAGAAGTTCTGCTCTTGAAAATAAAATGAAAATTTCAGAAGAGTTTAATTACAATTCTGTCATTGTTGAAATGCTTAAAGATACTGGTATCAAAACAAAAATTATTAAACAATACTTACCAGTAATGAATAAACTAGTAAATCAATATTTGCAAGTGTTGGATTTCTTTGTTCACTTTCATCTTGACGAGTCATTTCAAGAAGTAATTCGCTCACGGCACAGAGATGAATTTACTTATGATTCTTTTAGTGAAGGCGAGAAACAGAGAATCGACTTAGCTTTATTATTTACATGGCGGCAAGTTGCAAAGATGAAAAACTCTGTTGCAACAAATCTTCTTTTACTTGATGAGACTTTTGATTCAAGTCTCGATCATGAAGGAGTGGAAAATCTTCTAAAGATACTATACACTCTTGGTGAAGATACAAATGTTTTTGTTATTTCACACAAAGGTGAAATTCTTGATGGCAAATTCAACAATAAACTTGAATTTGTGAAAGAAAAGAACTTTAGTAAGATGAAAAGTAGTGTACAAGCTAATGAACTTGTGGTATAATATATAAATCTTTTGGAGGTATATAATGGAATTAAATGAAAACACTCTTTCAGTATTGAAGAATTTTTCTTCAATCAATCAAAACCTTTTGGTTCGTCAAGGTAACACTGTACGAACTATGTCAGAAGCTCGTAATGTTATGGCTACTGCTGTGGTAGAAACTGAGTTCCCTCAAGATTTTGGTGTCTATGACTTAAACGAATTCATTGGAGTGCTTTCTCTAGTAGATGGCCCACGACTTTCATTCGAAGAAGAATGGGTTACAATTGGAGATTCTACTGGTAGATCTAAAGTAAAGTACTTTTTTTCTCCAGAAGAAACACTAACTACTCCAACAAAAAATATTAACATGCCAGATGCTGATGTAAAATTTACTCTTACAGCAGACACTCTTAATAAATTGCGTAGAGCAGCATCAACTCTTGGGCATGCAGAAGTTTCCATTAGTGGAAATAATGGTGTACTTAGCTTGTCTGTTGTAGATGGGCAAAATTCTACATCAAATGCATTCTCCATCGATATAGATGGAGAATATAATCAAGATACAAAGTTTAACTTTGTGTTGAATATTAACAATCTCAAATTGCTTAGTGGTGATTATGAGGTAGAAATTTCTTCAAAGCTTATTTCTAAATTTGCGCATAAAGAGATGAATGTCTCTTATTGGATTGCTTTGGAAAAGACATCAACCTTCGGAGTATAAAATGTCAGATAAAAAAGAAGAACCAGATAAGTTTGACCACTTGATGACACTTGCAAATCAAGTATCACGTTCTACAGTTGCAGTAGTTGATGCTATGACACAACGTGGTGCATTCAAAGGCGAAGAGCTTTCAACTATTGGTAAACTTCGCGATGACGCAGTTCAAGTCATTCAAGTTGTAGAGACTATTCAACAAGAAAAAGCGATGGAATCTGATTAAAATTTACATCTCTCCCTTTGATTTTCTTTTTGTTATGTGAGGTGTAAATGTCTAATGATTTTCTATGGGTCGAAAAGTATCGACCAAAAACAATTGCTGAGACTATTCTACAGGATAGTCTCAAAGCTACCTTCCAAAAGATTGCAGATACCGGTGAGATGCCTAACATGCTTTTCACCGGTACTGCTGGCACTGGTAAAACTACAGTAGCTAAAGCACTTTGTAATCAAATGAATCTTGATTATATTATGATCAATGGTTCTGAAGATGGTAATATCGACACTCTTCGTGGTAAGATAAAACAGTTTGCTTCCACGATTTCTTTGCAAGGTGGAGTCAAGGTCGTTATCCTTGATGAGGCTGATTATCTCAATCCTCAGTCAACACAACCGGCTCTTCGCGGTTTTATCGAAGAATTCTCAAATAACTGCCGATTCATTCTAACTTGTAACTTTAAGAACCGAATCATTGAACCTCTACATTCTCGTTGTGGGGTTTATGAGTTCAATACTACGAAGAAAAACATGGCTGTTCTTATGCAGCAAATGTTTGAACGTTCATGTAATATTCTTGACCAAGAAGGAGTTGAATATGATAAAAAAGATTTACTGCCAATTGTCTCAAGGTTTGCTCCGGATTGGAGAAGAGTACTTAACGAACTTCAAAGACGTGCTGTTTTGGGGGATATGGCTGGGGATAGTTCTAGTTCTATTGGAGCAATTGATGATCTATTTGTTCACTTAAAACAAAAAGATTTTAAGAAGATGCGGTCTTGGGTTGTGAATAATATAGATATAGACGCAAGCGCAATCTTTCGCGGTGTATATGATAAGATGGCAGAAAAAGTTGAGCCGCAATCTATTCCACAGCTTGTGCTAATACTTGCAGACTATCAGTATAAACATGCATTCGTAGCTGATCATGAATTAAATGTAGTTGCATGTCTTACAGAGGTAATGGCAAATGTCAAATTCAATTAAACTAATTCTCTATACACAGAACGATTGTCCTTATTGTGAAATCATGAAATCTAAGCTTAAAGAATGGGGATACACCTGGGATGAATGTAATATCAGTTATTTTCCAGAAAATAAGCAATTCCTTAAAGAACAAGGTCATCGTACTGTGCCAGTTTTGTATTGGAATAATACTCATCTAAATAAAGTTGATACGCAAGAATTCACTAAAGATATTTTAGAAGCAGAATTAGATTATGAAAGTTACATCGGAGGAGTGGAGAGCTTTCGATGAATCCATTTGAATATCTTACTGCAATTAACGATAGTAAAAAAGATATCATGATTGATGATATAGCCGAGAAAGGTTATAATGCATTCATGGTAAATCGTGGTCTATCTTATTTTCAAGATACTATCTTATTTGCTAATGAGATGAATCGTAATGCTCACTTAGATAATCGCCTACAATTTGACTTTCTTATAAATATAATTCGAAAGCGGAAAAGATTTTCTAAGTGGATGAAACCTGAAACCGCTAGTGACGTGGAAGTTGTCAAGGAATATTATGGCTATAGTAATGAAAAAGCCCGCCAAGCCTTGACCCTTCTCACACCTGAACAAATAAATGAGATAAAAAAGAAGGTGTATAAAGGTGGAAGAAAATAAACTTATAGAGTGGACTCCAGCATCAATGCTAGAAATTACACTCAATGAACCAGATGACTTTTTGAAGGTTCGCGAAACTTTGACACGTATTGGTGTCGCTTCAAGAAAAGATAATAAACTATATCAATCATGCCATATTTTGCACAAGCAAGGCAGATATTTTATTGTGCATTTCAAAGAATTATTTTTGCTTGACGGAAAAAAATCCAATCTTGAAGAAAATGATATTGCGCGTAGAAATACAATTGCGCAATTGATGAGTGATTGGGGTTTAATTTCTATTGAAAAAGCCGGAGCAGTAGAACCCTTAGCTCCTATGAGACAGATTAAAATTATTCCTTTTAAGGAAAAATCTCAATGGGAACTTTGTCCGAAATATAACATTGGAAATAAGTAAACGAATATATATAGATTAGGATGCCGGATAAGCCGGGTCCATTATAACCTTGCTAGTCATAGGAGGTAAACATGACTGGAACTTATGCGTTCCCAAGAAACGTATTCTTGGGTTTCGACCACATTTTCAACGAACTTGATAGCATTAGCAAACATGCAACTGATTCATATCCGCCGCATAATGTGGTAAAGGAAGATGAATTAGAGTATGTCCTCGAGCTTGCTGTTGCTGGATTCGGTGAAGGTGATATTTCAATCGAACTGAAAGACCATATCCTTACTATCGAAGGTTCACGTGAAAAGAGACGTGAACAAGAGAAGTATATTCATAAGGGAATTTCAGCTCGTAAGTTTAAGAAGTCATTTAGACTGTCTGAATATACAGAAGTTGTCGGAGCAGAACTAAAGGATGGAATTCTTGCCATTGGATTGGAGGTAGTCCTTCCTGAAGAGAAGCGTCCCCAAATGATCTCAATCAATAGTCATAAGGGGAAAACTAATGACAGCACTAGCACTAAGAGGCTATTCTCTCGTTCGTAGTGGTCTTATTGCAGGTCTTTCTGCATGGATCATTGGTCATATGAAAGCAGTAGGTAGAGCAGTTGAACTCTCACGTTCAATTTCTGCAAATGAGCAAATTGCTCGAGTCTTATTGCATGAATATCCAGAGCACACATACCATAGCTTGCTTGCCGAACTGAACCAAAAATCAGTGGAGCGTATCTATGGTTAATCTTTGGAAATTCTTTTTTAAGACCGCAGGTTGCACTCCATCTTCAATCGCTGAAGTAGAGCGCATGCTTGTAAAAGAAATCAATCAATTTGATAGGTATGCATAAAATGTGGCCATATACTGATGATGAATGGGAAACCTACGCATAATAAATAAAAGGGAGCAGGGCAACTTGCTCCCTTCTTATACACGGAGAAAAAAATGAATATTGAAAAACTTAGAGCAGACTTAGAATTAGACGAAGGTGTCAAACATGAAATTTATTTGGATCACCTTGGTCTTCCTACTTTTGGGATTGGTCATCTCGTTAGAGATGAAGATCCAGAACATGGAGAGCCAGTTGGTACACCAGTCACAGACGATAGAGTGGCTGAAGCGTTCGAACAGGATATACAAATCACAATTGACGACTGCAAAAAACTATATGATGACTTTGACGACTTGCCAGAAGAAGCACAGCTCGTTATCGCAAATATGTGCTTTAATCTTGGATACCCAAGACTCTCAAAGTTCAAAGGAATGAAAGCTGGAGTTGATGCTCGTGATTGGAATGAAGCAGCAGATCAGATGGTAGACTCACGTTGGTACCGTCAGGTAACTAATAGAGCAGATCGTCTTGTAGAAAGAATGAGAGCACTCGCATAAAATAGTTTACAAACTCTTTGAAATAGTGTATAATATATTATGTTGTTGGAGGTTGTATGTCGTTTTATACGTCTGTAGTTCGTTACAGTAATTATATGTTTTACCGTGGCTATGATAAGAATGGCCAGCGTGTAATTAGAAAAGATCACTTTTCACCTACATTTTACGTTCCTTCAAAAAAAGATACGGGTTGGTCTGGCCTCGATGAGGCTCAGATCGGTCCGGTCAGCTTTGAAAATATGCGTGAATCTCGAGCTTGGCTCGACCAATATAAAGATGTGTCTGGGTTTAAGATCTATGGCACTACTAATTACATTCATCAATATATCACAGAAAAGTTTCCTCGAGAAATTGAATTTGATCGTGATATGATCAATGTATCTACTATTGATATTGAAACAGAATACGGTGATGGGTTTCCGGAACCTTCTATAGCAAATCAAAAAATCACTGCTATTACACTTAAGAATAATATCGATAATATTTACTGGGTTTGGGGTTATGGCAACTATAACGAAGAAGCTGCTTTGATCAAACCTGTAAGATATATTAAGTGCGAAGATGAAGAACATCTTTTACTTAATTTCCTAGATTTTTTCTCTTCACATGAAAAATGTCCTGATGTTATTACAGGCTGGAACGTAAGATTCTTTGATATTCCTTACCTTGTAAATCGAGTGTCTAAGCTTTTAGGTTTAGAGCAAGTAAAAAAGTTTTCACCTTGGGGTTTAATAGAGCATAGAAAAGTTGTGCGTCGAGGTAAAGAAGATGAAACGTATGATTTACGTGGCATTCAAACTTTAGATTATATGGAACTCTTTCAAAAGTTTGGTTATTCTTATGGTCCTCAAGAATCATATTCTCTTAATCATATTTCTTATGTAGTTCTTGGTGAAAAGAAATTATCATTTGAAGAAGCAGGTTCTCTTAAAAACTTGTACAAAGAAGATTTTCAAAAATATATTGATTACAACATGAAAGACGTGCAATTGGTTGATCGCCTTGAGGATAAGATGGGTCTTATTACTCTTGCCATGACTGTGGCATATAAGGGCGGTGTCAATTATATGGATACGTTTGGTACTACTGCGATATGGGAATCAATTATATATCGAAAGCTTTTATCTCAAAAAACGGTTCCACCAGTTAATGCAAACGCTAGCATTAAAAAAGCATTTGCTGGTGGTTATGTCAAAGATCCTCAAGTTGGGATGCATGATTGGGTTGTATCATTTGATTTGAATTCTCTGTATCCTAATATTATTGTTCAGTGGAATATGTCTCCAGAAACTTTGATATCGCAATCAGAAGAAGAAGGTGTACACCATTATCTTAACTCAAAAGAACCGGTCAACTCGCCTTATGCTGTGGCAGCTAATGGTTCTACATACAGAAAAGACAAAGACGGTGTTATTCCTAATATCATTATCGATTATTATGATGAACGTCGTTCTATTAAAAATATGATGCTTGCGTCTAAATCTGAATATCAGAAGAATAAAACAATAGAGCTTGAAAAAGAAATCAATAGATATGAAAACCAACAAATGGCTATTAAGATTCTTATGAACTCTCTTTATGGCGCACTAGGAAATCAGTACTTTAGATATTTTGATATAAGGATTGCTGAAGCAGTAACTCTTACCGGTCAGCTTGCAATTCAGTGGGCAGAACGCGCAATGAACAAATCTGTGAACGAAGTTTTGAAAACAGACAAAGACTATGTTATTGCAATTGATACTGATTCTTTGTATGTTGACTTTGGCCCTATGGTAGAAAAGTTAAATCCAAAACAGCCTGTTCAATTTCTAGATAAAATTTGCCAAGAACATTTTGAGCCTCTTCTTGCAAAAGCTTATGATAATCTTTTCACTCATATGAATTGTCATAAACCTCGTATGGAGATGGGTCGTGAAGTAATTGCAGACCGTGGTATTTGGACCGCAAAGAAAAGATATATCTTAAATGTTCATAACAATGAAGGTGTACAGTATGCTGAACCTCAGCTTAAGATTATGGGAATTGAAGCAATCAAGAGCTCTACGCCCGAAGTGTGTCGTTCTAAATTCAAAGATATCTTTAAGGTCATCATATCGGGAAGCGAAGCTGATACACAGGCTTTTATTCAGAACTTTAAGAAAGAATTCCGGAATCTACCCGCGGAAAAAGTTGCGTTTCCGCGGTCTGTCACGAATATTACTGAATGGAGCGATCGGAAGTCTATATACAAGAAAGGAACACCTATTCACGTGCGAGGCTCACTGCTCTATAATAAGTGTCTTAAAGAATTAAGCTTAACAAAAAAATATGAATTGATTGCAAATGGCAATAAGATAAAATTCATGTATCTTAAGCTTCCTAATCCTATTAAAGAAAACGTTGTAGCATTTCCAGATTATTTTCCAAAAGAATTTCAACTTGAACAATACATAGATTATGATATGCAATTTGAAAAAACTTTTGTAGAACCATTGCGTCTTATTCTTGATGCAGTAGGATGGAATGCAGAACAACAAGCTACATTAGAGGATTTCTTTGCATGATATGGAGAATCAAATTCACAATTGCTACTATGTGGATACTGCGTGATCATGGTGGAATAAGAAATATGGGTTTAGGTTGGAGGATGTCTCTATATACAAAGTTTAAACACTTAAAGCCTTATGAAGCAGCACTAGAACATATAACAGAATGGTATGTAAAATAACGGTTTACATTCTAAGAGAAATGGAGTATAATAATACTATGAGTAAAGATTGGGTAAAAGATATAAATGATATGCATCGTAAGTTTGGTGTCCATAAATGGATGTCAGAGCAACTCGTTGCAGGGGATAAACAAAAGCTACAAGAATTCCTTGAGTTTCGTTTAAGATTTTTGCAAGAAGAATTAGATGAAACTAGAGCTGCAGCGATTATGGATAAAAATCCTGAAGAAATTGTTGATGGTCTTATTGATTTGTGTGTTGTAGCTATTGGTACTCTTGATGCATTTGGAGTTGATGCGTATAAAGCGTGGGATGAAGTACATAATGCAAACATGTCTAAAGAACCAGGAATCAAAGAATCACGTCCTAACCCGCTCGGGTTACCAGACCTTATCAAGCCTGAAGGCTGGAAAGGTCCAGAACATCGAGGAAATTATGGGTATCTCATTAACAGTATTTAATTCGATATTTGATAATAAGACTCATAAATGCATGGATCTAGAAGATTTCGATGCATTCGAAAAATTTCTGTATAAACTTTCTGAAGAACCAAAGCAATCGAAGAAAGATGCAGTGCTTATATCTCCAGCAACGTATCAGCCGGATACTACTCGAGCAAATGCAAATGTTATAGAGTGGGCCGGCTGGTGTTGTGTAGATGTGGATGAATATGAATGTGATGGAGATCTACAAAATGATTTATCTAATCGGTTTTCTATGTACCGCTTCGTTTGTTATAGCACTGCTAGCAGTACGATTGATAAACCTAAGTTCAGAATGGTGTTCCCTTTGCGAAACAATGTGGGTAGAGAATCCATCAGACATTTCTGGCATGGACTTAATACTGAACTCGGAGAGTTGGGTGATAGACAGACTAAAGACCTATCACGCATGTACTATATCCCTGCAAAATATGCTGGCGCTTTCAACTTTATTTTCAGTCATGATGGCGATCCAATTGATCCTCATGATATTATGAGGAAACATCCTTATGCCGAAAAAGTCAACCTCAACAACTTCTTTGACAGACTCCCAGAAGAACTCCAGCAGCAAATCATCGAGCACAGAAAAGGACAAATGGATAACACTAATGTGGTGTGGTCGTCCTATCGCGACTGTCCCTTCTTCCCTCGTAAACTCGAAGCAGAATACCGACTCATTTCAAATACCGGATGGTACCACAAAATGTACCAAATAATGGTTGCAATTGCCGGCAATGCAATCAAGCAACAGTATCCTATTACTGCGTCAGAGATCTCTAAGATGTGTCAAGAACTTGATATGGAAACAGGCAATTGGTATAAGAATCGTCCACTTGATAAAGAAGCAGATAGAGCACTCGAATATGTTTACAAAAATATGTAGGTGAATTATGGATTATGAAGCGTTTGTGTATCGATATACAAATAAGATAAATGGAAAAAAATACTTAGGTTATCATAAAGGTAGTATCCATGATGGATACGACACTTCTTCTACATGTAAAGAAATGAATGATGCCTTTGCTCGTGGTGAACTAGTGCGTGAAATTATCGCTACTGGTTCTGTTAAAGATATGATTGCACTGGAGAGAAAAATGCTATTAGAAGTTGATGCAAAAAATAATTCTGAATATTATAATAAATCAAATGGTGGTGGATCAGAATTAAAAAACTTTATTAAACCTTCTCTTGACACACTTCAAGAAAATATCATGTACAAGCAATATCCTGTTGAGATGGTACAGAAAGAAGTAGTAGCAGCTTATAAGAAGTTTCAGGTTCGTTTTAATGAAATTGATTCTCAACATGCAAAAACGTTGAGAGATAAGATTGATGATTTGAATGGAGATACTAGTGATTTTGAACCAGTGCATGTTCTTTTAGATTATTTTAGTAAGGGCGAACATCTTCTTTTAGATGGAAATCACCGAGTAGTTGCTTCTATGAATTCTAAGCGCGCTCAATTTATTCCAGTGCAATACATACCTAAGAATGCTTGGTCAGCATTTAATAAATTAGAATTGAAAACTCTAGCAAATAGACTTAACCCTTTACCCGATAAACCTGCACTATCAGCAAATAAAGATGATGCAGTAAAATTTTTAATTGAGAGGTATGAAGATGGTGAAGGCGTAAATGTAAAGTCTGATCAAAATGCAGAAGAATTATTAAAATGGGGTTTCACTAAAAAACAAATCTCAGCATTTATGAAGATCGCGCAAAAGCAGATTGATAATTTTACTTCAATTCCTAATGGTGCAGTGTGGATTAACTGGCCAGTACAAAGAAAGAAAGAATTGAAAAGTATAGTTGAGCAAAATAGAGATAAGAACACGATGGCAATCTCTGCATCTTCTGGCGGTTTTCGCTTAGATACGTTGCTAAAAGAATCAACTTATCATTTGACAAAAACAAGAGCAGTAGTTGTAATGTATCATCCAAGTGCTTCTGCTGAGAAACAGTGGTTCAAAGAATACTTACCTCAGTATGAAAAAGTTATTAAAAATCGCTTGAAAGATTTTAATGTCAGCTTTCAATATTTACAAACTATTGACTACAATGCTGGTTTACAAGACTCATCGAGTATGGTATAATACTCAAAATGGAGAAGCGTAATGAAACCTACTAATGTAAAAATAGAACGTGAATCAATAAAAGTTCTAGAAGAATGTATTGAATTACAAATACGTAAAGGTCAAGATTATCAATCAGCTAAATCTAATGTGGTGCAAGCTATGCATTACCGTCGTGGTGTAGATACGATTTATGATATTATGCATGGTAAAATGATGCGAGCTGCATCACTTCTAGAATCTGGCAATGAACCTAATCACGAATCTCTTGAAGATACATTCAAAGATCTCATTAACTACGCCTCGTTTGCTGTCTCTTATATTCGTGGAACAATGGATGGCCAGAATCCTGATCATGATATGTTTAATAAGCCAAGGAATAAATCATGAAATTAAATATTATGGACATTGGAGGTGAAGTTGTCAAAGAAGATGATCGCTACAAAGTAATTGATAACAAAACTCTGAATAATCTTGTAGTAAGTAGTACTGACTTATACGCCGGTAAATCTACAAGCGGTCATGCTCATGCTGGCCAAGAAGAAGTTTACAATTTTGTAAAAGGTTCTGGTAAAATGGAACTAATTGATTTGAACGGGAAGCACCATGATCAACCAGTAAAAGCTGGTGATGTTATATTGATCCCAGATGGGTGGTTTCATCGCGTGCATGCTGGCCCACGCGGCTGTTATTTCGTATGTGTATTTGATGGAAGGAGAACACATTGAGAATAGGATTAACAGCATCAACCTTTGATCTTCTACATGCAGGTCATGTAGCCATGTTGAGAGAAGCAAAATCTCAATGTGATTATTTAATTTGCGCTCTTCAGGTCGATCCGACTTTTGATCGTAAAGAAAAGAATGCACCTGTTCAAAGTATTGTTGAAAGGCAAGCTCAATTAGCAGCAATAAAATATGTAGACGAAGTGGTAATCTATTGTACAGAAGCTGATTTACTTGATATAATTAACATGTATCCGATTAACGTAAGAATTCTTGGTGAAGAATATCGTCAAAAAGATTTTACTGGTAAAGATGAATGCCGTAATCGAGGGATTGAATTGTACTTTAACAAACGAGACCACCGGTTCTCGTCCAGTGATTTGAGGGAGAGAGTTGCAGATGCTAATGACAACCGTAAGTAATATTCGCGAATTCTTTATTGGAGAGCTGAACGATGAAGCATACACAATCGACAAAACCGGACAAAAGACAATTGAATTGCTTGGCGCTTCATTTCTTGCAGACGAACCAGCAATCTTTGGAACTCCCAACCAAGAATACATTGATCGAGAAATCGATTGGTATTGCAGTGGTAGTACTAATGTCAATGACATTTATGGTGGGGACCGTGAGCCTCCTGAAGCATGGAAATATGCTGCCAATAAGCATGGAGAAATCAATTCTAACTATGGTAGACTAATCTTCGATGATATATACTATAGGCAGTATGAAAACGTCCTAAACGAATTGGCTGACTCCAATGATACTACAAGACGTGCTACGATGGTTTACAACCGACCAAGCATCTGGGCAGAGTACCAAGATGGTGGTAAAAACGATTTTATCTGTACTAATGCTGTCACTTATTACATACGCAATAATGAACTCCAAGCTGTCGTACAGATGCGATCTAATGATGTCGTGTTTGGATATAAGAATGATTATGCTTGGCAGCGTTATGTGATGGGACTCATCTGTCAAGACCTCGGTGGTGGCAGAAACACATTAAAACCAGGTTACTTGATCTGGCAAGTTCAAAACTTACATGTCTATGAAAGGCATTTCCATCTTGTCAAGTAAATGGGATATCAGATATTTGCAATTGGCTGAGGAGGTAGCTTCTTGGTCAAAAGATCCTTCAACCAAAATTGGAGCAGTTGCAGTAGGATCCAAGGGCCAGGTATTGGCTCAAGGTTTCAATGGCTTTCCACGAGGTATGGAGGATAAATTAGAGTATTATGAAGATCGTGAGACTAAGTATAAGTATGTCGTTCATGCAGAAATGAATGTCATATATAATGCTACGTATAATGGAGTATCTCTTGATGGTGCTACACTATATGTAACAGGGTTGCCAGTTTGTTCTGACTGCGCAAAGGGTATAATTCAAGTGGGCATTAAAAGAGTCGTTATGAAAGAACAAAACGTCCCGTCCAAATGGATTGAGTCGTGGAAGACGACTGTTGGAATGCTCGATCAAACAAAAATAAATTGGGAGTTTATCAATGTCTCAAACTCAAGAATGGATTAAAGAGAAATTTCGTGAAGAACGCGAACTCGGTGTCAATGTCGAATATAATAATATGAGACTCACCTCCGAAATCGAACAATTGAAAAATCGAATAAAACAACTTGAGACAGATATGGCATATCAAACATATGCCATTAGCCCAGAAGAACAACGAATTTATGACCTAAGGAGAACAGACTAAATATGAAAGTCCTTGTTATAGGACATAGCCCTTCCTCTCGCGAATATTGCCCGAGGAAGGGCAACCCTTCCATCAACCGCCTGAATAGGTGGCTAGATGAATGTGGTGTGGAAATATACAGCTTTAGTAATGCGTGTGCACACCACGCCGTTTCCTTAAAAAAAGGAAATATTGATAGAAAATTTATTTATGAAATAACAAAAAACTATTATAAAATTCTAGGATTAGGGAATGAAGTGAATAATATTCTAAAGAAAATGGATATAGAGCACTTCTCTCTCCCACATCCTTCTCCACTTAATCGTAAACTTAACGATAAAGTGTACGAAAAGAAAATCATAAATAACTTAAAATCTTATTTACAAGTAGACTCGAATTTGGTATAATATTCGAGTAAGGAGTTAAATAAATGAACGTAATAATCTTGCTCGGTCGTGGTACCGAGGGTTGCGGCGTTACACAATGCGCAATTCAAATGCAAAAAGTACTCAACGCAACAATACTTTCCGCAAGTGATAAGAAGTGGGGTAGAGCAAAAGGACTCGAAATAGAACAAACAGAAATGAATGTTGGTGAACGTTGGGAAGATATGTCACATATCATCAATGCCTTTGATCTCTGTATTGTTTATTCAGTACCATCAAAATCTCATCCACAAGATTGCCAAGACAATTTTCTAAAACTTCTTGATAATATTAAAATACGAAAAGCATTTATCAATGTAGACCATAAGGCTGCATCGATTGCACGTAATGCTAACCTTGCCGAAGTGTGTAAGCGTATGGACATAATCATGACTCATAGTCTTGAGAATGATTTCTCTCGATTTATGAAGAAGAATAAGATTACTGTTCCACTCAAGAAAATGCGTCTTGGTTTTGATTATGATGGACACCGTGCGAAGTACTGGAAACCAATTGAAGAAACGTATGAAGAATACGTACGTTGGATTGGTCGTACTGCCATGTGGAAGGGTCCAGCTCTTATGATTGATTATCACCAAGATGCGATAATGGACGCTGGCTTTATCACAGTACTTGAAGGATTAGAAGCTTCTATTCAATATCCTCTTGTACTTTATCGTGATAATAAGAACGAGAATCCTACAGATCGTCGTAAGGTTGTGAATTACTTTCGGCCAGAAAAACAACATGGCGAAACAGAAAAGTTTAGAGAAGATATGTACGGCACAGAAGAAACTGGCCAAGGTGCATATCTTTATCCACAATACACTAATCATGACTGCATGCAACGTTTAGCTAAGTCAGGATTTGGTGCAGACTTGTATCACTTAAAAGCAGAAACCTATGGAAACAATATTGAGAACTGTCATGCTGAAATTATTGCATGCGGTGCAATTCCTATTTTTCACAAACACTTCTGTGATAATGTCATACATAAAGTACAGGACAAGCCAGTAAGCCTGTGTAAAGATACTGGCACAATTGGTCTCGACTATACTAACTTTGAAGAATGTCGAGATCTCATGATCAAACTAAAAAATGATCCTGCGATGAGAGATGATTGGCGGGAAATGGCATTTGAGTTTTGGAAGCAACATTCAAATGGTGAAGATGTTGTAAACGAAATCATTGAACTTGCCACTACTGACGAACACCAACCACAAGGACTCGAGGAGTTTTTCGGATGAAAACAATTTTTATTACCGGCATGGCCGGCATGATAGGGTATCACTCAGCCCGCAAGTTTCATGACCTAGGATGGAATGTAACAGGTCTGGATAATTTTAACGAGTATTATGATGTTAAGTTAAAACAAGCTCGTGAAGCTATGCTAAACGCTATCGGTATTGATGTTATCAATGCAGATATTCAGGATCCTGAAGAATACGAAGGTTTGATAAAAGATGCAGATGTTGTATTACACCTTGCAGCATATGCAAATCCTCGGCATTCTTTTGAAGAACCACAACACTATATTGATACAAATATTACTGGTACTCAACGACTGATTGAAATCGCAGAAGAATATAACACACCAGTAGTATACGCATCAAGTTCTTGTGTGATGCACGGCCAACCACTTCCGTGGAAAGAGGCAGATCGACCTGCGCATCAAAACAATGCGTACGGTTGGTCAAAGCGTGCAAATGAATGTCAATTTATGCATTCTCGAATTGATCGCACAATTGGCTTAAGGTTCTTTACAGTGTATGGACCATACGGCCGGCCAGATATGGCGTTGTTTAAGTTTACTGACGCAATTGTAAACAACTCTGCACTCACTCTATATAATTATGGCGATATGAAACGTGACTTTACATACGTTGATGATATTGTGCAGGGTATTGTTATCGTGACTGATCGTATTACTGAAAATGCAAATACATACGATGGGTCTTTGCATGAAATCTATAACATTGGATATGGTGAACAAGTTCAGCTTATGGATTTTGTACATGAGATTGAAAAGAATCTAGGACGTGAAGGCAGATATGATATGGTACCTCCTCATCCAGCTGATACACCAGAAACTTGGGCTGATACCACGAAGCTGCAAGCCCTTGGCTATAAACCCACTACACCAATTGCAGCAGGCGTAGAAAAATTTGTAACATGGTACAAGGAGTACTACAATGTCAATTAACATTGCAATCATTGGTCATGGATATGTAGGTAAAGCAGTTGATCACGGTTTTTCTACATCACAAGTTGAAAAGTTTATTGTAGATCCACTTTATAATACATCAATTGATGATGTTCGTGGAAAGAAAAGATTGGACGCAGCATTTGTTTGTGTACCTACTCCCTTTGGGCCTAATGGAGAAATTGATGCAAGCATTGTAAAAGATGTGGTACGTCAACTCGAGTATTTTCGGTGTCCTATTATCATTAAGTCAACAGTTACGCCTGAAATTGTTGACGAACTTTTCAATGAGAATCGCGATGTAATTTATAATCCTGAGTTTCTCACTGAAAAGAATCACCTCGATGATTTTATCAATCCACCTATGCATATCTTTGGCGGAAACGCAATGGTCACTCGTAAAGTACAAGAATTATATGAGAAATATAGTCAATGTAAACCATGTCCTGTCATTCATATGACAGCTATGGAAGCATCATTTGTGAAGTATGGAATCAATTGCTTCCTTGCTACAAAGGTATTGTGGTTTAATCAGTTCAAAGATATCGTGGATCAGCATGGTGCAAAATACAATGTAATTGTAAATGCCATTGGCAGTGATCCACGTATTGGACATTCTCATACTCAGGTCCCAGGTCCTGATGGACGTAAGGGATTTGGCGGAGCATGTTTCCCTAAAGATACGAATGCCTTTAACACTTTTTCGAAAGGTGAATTCTCAGTACTTGAAAAAGTCATTAGTGAGAATAATACATATAGAAAAGAATATGAACTTGATGAACGTGAAAAAGAACAGAAGGTAAAGTATGCCTAGTTATGCTAGTATCGTCCCATTGATCGGTGGAGAAACCATTGCGATGGAACGTGTATTTCAGAAAAAACCGGAGTATTTGTTAAGCTATGAACCGTTTAAAGCAAATGATTCTCACCTTGTTGAGTACTATGAACGAAAAGTTCCCTACCATGTGTTGGGAGATAACAGGATGGACAACTTACCTCGTGTCGATGTTGTTAATACCGTATGTCCTTGTGCTGGGCTTAGCAGCCTTAGTACTACAGCATCTTCTAATTCTGCTGTTAACGATTGGATGCCTACCACAGCTCGTTATGTTTTGGGTACACTCTCACCTCGAGTATTCTGGGGCGAAAACGCACCAAGACTCGCTTCGCAAATGGGACAACCTATTGTCGAAAATCTCAGAGAAATCGGTAAAGAGTTTGGATACACTTTCAGCATTTTTAAGACAAAGTCTATCCTTCATGGATTGAGTCAAGTCAGAGATAGAACATTTTATTTTTTCTGGAAAGGAAATAAAGTTCCTATCTTTGAATATATAAAAAGGGAACACGAAAAAATAGAAGACACTATTCGTGGAGTGTCTAGGAATCCTAGCGATCCTATGAACATTGTAACGAATAAGAATGTTCCATCACAAGATCCTTACTATCGATATGTCCTTGAAGAAATTGAAGGAGGCATCTCACATTCTGCTTTTCAAGATAAAATCAAAAAAAGTTGTGATGTAAAAGAATATATTGAAAACAGTGGCATCACTTATAATAAAGTTGCAGAATGGATGTTAGCTAATGGTTTTGAAAGACAAGCACAGCGTTGTATTGCAATGTATGAAAAATTAAAAGCTGGTGGGAATGTAATGCGAAGAGGTGTTAATATACCTAAAGATTATATTGGTGCTTTTGTTGGTGCTTATCCTACAATGTTAGCTCATCCGGATGAAGATAGATTTTTAACAATCAGAGAATGTTTATCTATCATGAAATTGCCAGAAGATTTTATCTTACAAGGTGGGATTAAGAATATTAACCACATATGTCAGAATGTACCAGTGACAACAGCACAAGATATGGCAGATCACGTCCTTAAATTTATCGAAGGTAGACTTGACAATCAGATGATTGAGACTGATTATCTAGTGCAAGATAATAAATCACAGACACTTGATTATAAAAAAGAGAGTGTACAATTAGATGCATTTATGGTATAATATACCTAATGTGATCAGGAGAAATACATGAGTATTATGGACAAACTTAAAAAGAATAGTAAAGTCAAAGAAACTTCTATTCTTGCTGAGTCTAAATTTTTTAATGAAAAGGATATGGTAGCTACTGATGTTCCTATGATCAATGTAGCACTATCCGGTTCCGTGGATGGCGGACTTGCGCCAGGACTTACAGTATTAGCTGGCCCATCCAAACACTTCAAAACATCATTTGCTTTGATTATGGCAAGTGCATATCTAAAAAAATATGAAGATGCTGTGCTTCTTTTTTATGATTCAGAGTTTGGTTCACCGCAAGCTTACTTTGAGCAATTCGGTATTGATACAGCACGAGTTCTTCACACTCCTATTACGAATGTTGAAGAGCTTAAATTTGATTTGATTGCTCAGCTTGAAGGCATTGAACGCAATGACAAAGTGGTAGTTGTTATTGATTCTGTAGGCAACCTCGCATCGAAAAAAGAATTAGAAGATGCTATTAACGAAAAGTCAGTTGCTGATATGTCAAGAGCAAAAGCGCTCAAAGGTTTATTTAGAATGTGTACTCCTTACTTGAACATGAAAAATATCCCTTTGATTGCGGTGAATCATACATACATGGAAATTGGTTTATTTCCAAAGGCAGTAGTATCTGGTGGTACTGGTATTTACTACTCAGCAGATAACATTTGGATCCTAGGCAGACAGCAAGATAAACAAGGTACAGAGATCAAAGGTTATCACTTTGTGATCAATGTGGAGAAATCACGATATGTCAAGGAAAAGTCTAAAATACCTATCAGCGTTTCTTGGGATGGTGGTGTTCAGTCTTATAGTGGGCTTCTCGACGTCGCTTTATCAGGCAATTATGTTGCTAAGCCTAGTAACGGTTGGTACTGCCGTGTTGATAGAACTACTGGAGAACTCGTCGATCCAAAAGTTAGAGAAAAAGATACACTGGAATCCTCATTCTGGGAGCCAATCTTCACAGAAACAGATTTCAAAGATTATATTAAAAACTCATATGCAATCGGAGCTCGACAAAATTTTGGAGAATAAGATGAAGCATGAAGAAAACGTAACATATCAATTAGTACCAGGAGATCAAGGAGATCAACATTGGTTGGTACGTTTTTTAGAAGGTCCATTCCCAGAGACAGTGATTCAGTATGGAGCTATTAGCTTTAATGAAGCTGCTGAGAATATGATGTCATTTAACTTTTTTATTGAATCAAGTCCTGATCCAGATCTTACAGTAGAAAACGTTGAACTTCAAGAATTTGCAGGTGATATTTTACAAGAAATTATTAGGAGAGGCATTGAAGACAATTCAGTGGTGATGGAAGATAAATGAAAATTTTAATTTGCGGCCTGCCCGGTGCAGGTAAAACTCATCTAGCCGAAAGGCTAGTAAAACATTTGGATAATTGTGCATGGTATAACGCAGATGTTATTCGCAGTGCTGCTAACGATTGGGATTTTAGTCCTACTGGACGAATACGTCAAGCAAACCGTATGAGAACATTTGCAGACTTCGAAGTATCAAATGGCAGATGGGTTATTTGTGACTTTGTTGCACCAACTAATGAAACACGTAAACAATTTGAACCAGATGTAACTATTTGGATTGACACAATTAACGAAGGTCGATTTGAAGATACTAATAAGATGTTTGAAAAACCAGATAGTGTTGACTATCATATTAAGACACATTTAACTGATGGTGGTATTGCTGGTTTGGCAAATGAAATTAAAGCAAAATTTATTAAAGAAGCAGCAATGGGAATTGACTAATGTTTGATCCACTAAATCCTACAGTTCAAATGCTTGGTAGATGGCAACCTTGGCATGATGGACATACAGAACTCTTTAAGCGTTGCCACGCGATGACCGGCCAAGTGGCTATTATGATCCGTCAAGTACCAGAGAAACGTGAAGCAAATTCTCGTGTACCCGGTCAAGATGATAATCCATTTGATATTGAAACAGTAAAAGCAAATATTGTTGACGGTCTAAGCAAACATGGATTTAAGTATAACTACGACTACATTATTATGGTAGTACCAAACATCGTTGATATCAGTTATGGTCGTGGTGTTGGTTATACATTTACAGAGCATGATCTTGGTAAAGAAGTTCATAATATCTCGGCAACTAAGATTCGTGCGCAGATGAGAGAAGAAGGTAAACTCGGTGATCGCTAGTTTTAATCTGTTTCCGAATACTGTTTTTAATACTGACTTGGATGGCATTGATAATGATGCCATCGCTAAGTATGCATATGAATTAAAAGCATTAGATAGTAAAGGAGCAGGTAAACCAGAAGAGGATGGATGGCAAAGTGACAATATTACTTCGTCTCCATTTCACTATGAAAACCTAATGAAAAATATTTGTGAAGCTATGGATGACGTTTGTACTGAACTTCAACTTCCGCCAGTACAGCTCTATAATACATGGATCAATATCAATCCACCTAACACATACATTGATTCACATACGCATGATAATGCCCTCTTTTCTGGTGTGTACTATATTAAAACTCCAGAAAATTGTGGTAATATTATTTTTAAAAGAATGGATAATGCGCGATATTTTATGCCACTTATCAGTGGTCCAAATAGTTTTC
>Ga0181577_10001020_pt1 | contig 22649 bp, 18 predicted proteins | sample 101ome_21_FD_132468 | JGI IMG/M metagenome (GOLD analysis project Ga0181577, IMG submission 132468) | Coastal salt marsh microbial communities from the Groves Creek Marsh, Skidaway Island, Georgia - 101413BT metaG (megahit assembly) | ecosystem: Environmental > Aquatic > Marine > Intertidal...
CTTGTTCCCGCGCTGACGAACGATGATGGACCCAACTTGCACCTTTTCCTCGCCGAACTTCTTCACGCCGAGGTACTTGGGGTTGGAATCGCGACCGTTCTTGGTCGACCCCGTCCCCTTTTTATGCGCGCACTCGATGACGGCGGTGCGAGGCTTACGTTCGGCGACGCGGTGCGGCGCCGGCGCGACGCGGGTCGCGAAGGCGGAGAGCTTGGACGACAGTGCGGCGTACATGACTGACGCGTCGAGGTCGGTCGACGACGTGTGACGCGCGAAGAGATCGTCGTCGTCGAGATGGGCGTGATGGGGACGACGCGACAGCGTGGGTGGGGTTGGGGTGAGTCTCGTCTCATCTCGAGGAGTCGCGAAGGGCGAAGGGCGCGGGCGGACGCGTTCGATCGAAACTAGGCGCGTGGGCGTGTGATTACACGAACGAACGCGAGAATGGGCGACGGTGCGACGCGATCAGTTGGTGGGCACGCCGAGGGCGGCGGCGACGGCGTGCTTTGCGGATTTTTTGGAACCCGCGGCGCGGAGGACGGCGTCGGCGTCGGCGGCGAGCGCCGCGCGGTGGCGGCGGACAAAGGCGAGGATGCGGTCGGCGACGGCGGGAGAGGCACCGCCGGACGCAGCCTTGACGAGACCGCCGCAGAGGTTGAGGCAGGTGTCGCGCTCGAGGGCGGTGGTGCGCTCGAGGGGGGCGTCGAGGTCGGAGAGGGCGGCTTCGTGCGCGGCGATCTCCTCGACGGCGCTCGCCTCGGCGGCTTGCGCCTGTTGCGCCTCAAAGACGCGGCCTTGGGCGTTCAAATCAACCGCGGCTTGCCCCGCGCCGGAGGCTTCGGCCTCGGCGGCGTGGAGCTTGGCCAACAACACGTTTCGTTTGCCGACGTTTTGTTCCTTGTTTGCGGAGACGAAATCGCACACCGAGACGGCGATGTCGTACGTGTCGTCCTCACCGAACACGGCGGCGCGCTGAAGCAACCAGTTGACGACAGCCGTCGGGGTAACTAAGTCAAGAGCTAATAATCGTTGGACGGCGATCGGCGCCATCTGGGGGTGACCTCGCCACACTCCCGCGGCGGCGTCGACTAAAACTTCGCCGCCAGCCTTCTCCACGAGCTCGCGAAGAGGCATGGCGTAACGCTTGAGCAAGACGTCGTGGTGCGTGATGCACTTTTGTCCGCGCTCGAGCGTCGCCACCGCGAGGGATCTGAGCAGCACGTCCGGACTCGCCTGGGATAACCCCTGCGCGTTGATCCAGTCCGCCACCTCGTGGCCCTGTCGCTTCTCCTTGAGCATGCCTTGAAGCTCGCCAAAGACACCCTCTTGCGCCGCCGCCGCGACGTACTCGGCGTTGATTCCCATTCCGCTCGGGAGGAGCGGGTGGAGCTCTTCGATGAGTGACTTTTGCACGCGCTCCAAAAAGCTAAGTTGACACAACTTGCGCAACACGTCCTTGACAAACATGCGTTGCGGCGCGTCCTCCGGTTGTTCAATCACATGCTTCCAGCTGGACCAAGGCCAGACCATGTCGAAGCACGACACTTGGTGCGCGAGCCAGCTCGCGAGACGATCGCGCGCCGACACGTCCATGCGCTCGATAGCCCGGAACATGGCGCCGACCGTCTTTGCCATCTTCGGCGGGAACGTCGGAATGATCTTACACAAGTCTTGAATGACGATGTGATACAACACCGGCGCGAACGTCGAATGTGGCTGCGCCAAAAGTTCGGCGAAAAGCGTCTCAGCCACCATGAACTGACACTGTTCCGGTTGATCCGCCGGAAGCGGCAACGACGCCAACTGTTCCGTCACGGGGATAACGGCGGCGCGGCGGTAGCCGGGTTCAAACGCCCAAATGGTATCGATGATGTACTCCTCAGCGACGAAACGTTCGAGCGGACCCCACGCGTCGGCGTTTCCGGTTCCTTCAGTGAACGTCGTGTCCAAAATCCTGCGATGCGTGGTGATCGTCACGGTCAGTCTTTATTCGTCCATCGCGAGATTGATTCGCTCCTCGTCGTGGCGGCTCCGAGTGTTTAAAGTTGTCATATCAGCACGAGGTCAGGGGATTAACGAGATATGAAGTGATCTTCATCGCCGTTCATCGATCGAAAGTTCGCGCGCGCGTGGTATCAAACGTACCTCAACATGGATCGGCTCGGGTATTGAATCGCCGCCTCGGCGTGGTTGGCGAACTGCTTCTCCGGAATGACGACGGAGCCCAACGAGTGCGCGTTCGTCGTGCTCGCGAGGGTATCAACGAACGGTTCAGCTATCGCGGGGATGGAAAGAACTTGCCATCGGCCGTCCGTGCGCGCCGCGCTCAAGCGATTGCACATGTCCATGAACCAATCGACCTCGTTTCCGTCCTCGGACTTGATGATGACGCTCGCGGCGTCGAGGTTGGGCGTTCTCATCTTGCAATACTCGTCCGCCGCGTCCAACAACGCCTCGAGCTCGTTCGAGCACTCCGACTTGGACAAAAACTCACCGCACCACGGAAGCGCCGACAACGCGACGTAGGCGAGCCAATCTGCGCGCGGTTGCCATCCCTGGGCGCCTCCCTTGGCGAGCGCGCCGGCGGCGTCCACCAACGACCGCAAATACGAAATCACTTCGCGTCTCTGCACCACCCCAACCGTGCTCAGCATCACCAAAAATCTCGTCAACAAACGCGCGCGCACTTTCTGAGATAAATCATCACCGTTCAGCACGTTACCCAACGCCTCTCGCGTCACCTCGACGACGCGCGCACCGAACTCGCCCGCCCGCGCGTTGATCAATCCCACCAACGCCGCGTACACCGGCGTCTTCACCGGCAACTCCGTCACGCACTCCATGACAAAATCGGTCGCCTGTTCGCACAACACCGGGACATCTCTCGCGATGTCTCCCGATAATCCTCCCAAAACGTCCACCGAGCCGTCGCAGTGAATGATCACGTCCCGAAGCTCGACCAAATCCTCCTCCGTCGGTCCATCACCACCGTGTGAACCATCCTGCGCGCGCGATCGGACGATTCCATGCGTCCACACGTTAGTCATCCGTTCGCGTCTCACACCGTCGTCTCCACGCGCGCGCACGCGCGCACACGCGCGTCATCCGTGCACCGAAGATCCATGGGCAATCGTTCACCGATCGACCTCGCGTGCGCGCCCCTCCCTCGTGCGTCTCCCCCCTTCGCGCGTTCGTTCTCGCGTCGAGTCGCGCATACCTCTCGTCGACTCCGTTTCGCGCTCGACATCTCCCCCGTGCGCGCGCGCCGTGCGTCGCGTCGACGTGTGTCGCGCGCGTATGAATTCTTTCCTCGAGGGCAAAGAAAAAACGTCGGCGACGAAACCTGGGAACGGCGTCTTCCGCACACGTCGACGCGTCGTCGACGTCGCGCGTCGGGTCACCGCTCGAACCCACGTTCCCGCGCGCGTCCGTCGCGTCGTCGCGCGCGCAGAAGACCGAAACCGCGCGTCCGTCGCGTTCCCGAGACGCCGGCCCGATGTTTCGTCGCGGGGCGGCCGCGTGCGCGCGCCTCGCGCGGGACGCGCGCGTCGCCGCGTGCGCGCGAGAGACGACGCGCGCGACGGCGGTGACGACCGCACCGATCGCGTCGTCGTCGTCGTCGCGTCGTCTCGCGTCGAGCGAGACGGAGGGTGGACGAGGACAGGGCGAGGGCGCGGGTCGGGACGACGCGTGGCTCGCGGCGAGACGAGCGTGGCGAACCGAATTGAACGATATGCGCAAGGCGTGGCGCGCGGATTTCGATCGACAGGCGGAAGAGCGCGCCAAGGCGGCGGAGGAGGCGCGCGCGGAGACGGCGCGGGCCAAGGCGGAGCGATTGGCGGAACGCGCCAAGGCGCGGGCGGCGAGGGCGGGCGCGAGCGCGCGGTCGCACGAGGACGCGAGACGCGTCAAGGATCGACGCATGCGCGTCATCGCGGCGAGAAGGAATCAACGCGCCCACGTCATGTCGTTGCGACGACAGGCGAGGGAGGTGGATCTGTTGAAGGAGTCGAGGAGTTGGATCGAGACTCCCGAGGAGTTGGAGGAGAGGATTGAACGCGCGTTGGCGTCGCCCGAGCGTCTCTTCAAGTGATCGTCGCGTCGCGTCGCGTCGTCCGTCTCAGAGGGAGAGACGCGATTTTCTCATCATCTACTAGTCCACGCGCCCGTTCGTTCGTTCGTCCGCGCGAGCGTGTAATCACACACCCGTAGTCCGCGTCCTTCGTCCTTCGTCGTCGGCTCGAGGAGAAGATTCATCGTGATTCCACGACGCGATCGATCGCGCGTCACTCGTCGTCGCGCACCCGCTTCCGCGCGCCTCGTTCGTCGTCATGCGGGTTGCGAAGATGATCCGCGTCGCGCTCGTCGTCCTCGCCCTCGTCGCCCGCGTCGTCGTCGCCGAAAACGCGGTCACGTGCGGAAGCGCGCTCAAGTTGGAGCACGCGAGCACGAAACACCTCCTGACGTCGCAGGCCGTGGCGTACGCGAGCGGTTCGGGACAGCAGTCGGTCACCGCGGTGCGTAAGTCCGGCGAGGACGCGTACTGGGCGCTGCACCCGGCGCTGGGGGAGACGTGCGTGCGAGGGGAAGCCGTGGCGCACGGGACGACGGTGCGGCTGCAGCACGTGCTCACGCGCGCGTGGCTGCACTCGCACCTGCATAAATCGCCGCTGAGTGGGCAGGGTGAGGTGTCGTGCTTCGGAAACGATGAGTCGAGCGACACGGGCGATCACTGGGTGGTGGAGTTGGCGACCGGAAGCGGGAACTGGACTCGCGGGAAAAAGGTGCGGTTCAAGCACGTGGACACGGGCGCGTATCTGCACTCGCACGGCATGAAGTACGGACGACCGATCGCGGGCCATCAAGAGGTGATGGCGGCGCCGAATTCAGGGGCGAACGCGATGTGGACGTCGGAGGCGGGCGTGTACTTTGATTCAGAGTCTCGAGACGACGTCGACGAGAAGGGCGAGTTGTAAGCTTTCGACAGTCGCTCGCGTTTTGATTCGTTTGTTATTGAAATATTTTCATCGTACGTGATAAAGTGGGGTGTACACCATCTTAGTCTTGCGATTCTGGAAGCGACTTGGTTTGCGTCTCTCTCGCTTCGCGCGCTTGCACGTCGATGGCGCCGTCGGCGTTTTCGCGTCGAGGCGCGTCGCGCGGAGACGCGTTTCCATTGGTCGATCCCACGCCGTTCGCCCCCTTCTCGACGACCACGATCGGCATCGAATCCACCGGTTTCGCCTTCTCCGAGAACCACGCCTTCATGGACTTGAACCCCGCGCGCGCCGCGCCCTTGAGTTCCTCTTTATTCTTCGCCGAGCGGAAATCCTTGACGATGTTCGCAAGCGTCCCCTTGAGGTCGATCGGTCTCAACACCGCGTGAACCAGCGCGATGCACGCGGACCACATCACCGATCGTATCACCGCGTACGTGTTTGCCGTGGCGTCCGAGAGGAGGAACAAAACGACGGCAAACGCGAGCGTCGCCGTCTTCAACTTGTCGCGCGGCAAACCGGCGACGACGGCCGCGTTCCACTTGAGCGCCCCGTTCGTCCACAGCGACAACTCACCCAAGATTTTATCGCTCTTCAGCGCCAAATACAGATACAACGACACCAACGCTAACCCAAACGCCGCGCATTCGCATCCCAAAAGCGTCGCCGCCGCCGCTATCTGCGCGTAGTTTTGTCGAAACCGAACCGTATTCACCCGCGCGCGCTCCAACGCCTCCGCCTTACACGTCGGCAAATTCAACCCGTGACTCTCCACCTCCTTCGCCGACACCGTCTCGTTCGTCTTATCCACCTCTACCACGCTCGCGATCGGTCTCGCGGCGAAAAACTCTCTCCACCCCGCCGCGGGCGCGTCCCACGGCGCCTCCGTCGCGCGCGCCGCCCACTTCTTCACCGCCTCGCCGTCGAACGCGATCGACGGCGCGCCGTCGCTCGCGCCCGCGCCCACGAGCGTCGCACGCCGAGACGCGCGTCGCGCGCCACCGTCCGCGCGCGTCGTCGTCGCCGTCGTCGTCGTCGCCGTCGTCGTAATCTTCACGATGCGATTCTTCCTCGTCCGGCGCATCGCCACCGCCGTCGTCGCCGTCGCGCGTCCATCCGCCCGCGCGCGCGCGTCCATCCGCGCGCGCACCGTCGTCGCGCGCGTCGTCATCGATCGCGACATGGTCGTCGTCCTCGCGTCGGCCTCGCGCGTCGGCGTCTCGCGTCTCGGCCGTTCGCCCGACCGTTCGCGCGGCGCACGCATCCACCGCGGCGCCGACGCGACGCGCGCGTCCGGCGTCCATCCACCGCGCCGAGTCGGTCGTCGAGAGACGACGACCGCGCGCGCGTCCGTCGCGTCGCGCGCGTCCGTCGTCGACCGCACGGGCGCGCGTGAAGTCAACATTCAGAACGACAGTTGCGCGCGCGCGACTCGACGATGCGCGTGACGGAGACGTGCGCGCGCGTGCGCGCGGTGCGCGGGGTGGCGCGCGCGAACGAGACGGTGCGCGTCGTCGTGACGTGCGCGTACGACGGGGAGACGCGGACGCGGGCGACGACGAGGACGGTGAAACGACGCGGGGAGCGGTGGTGCGTCTTCGACGACGACGAAAACGACGACGACGACGACGACGACGACGACGCGACCGAAGACTCGACGACGTGGACGTGTCGATGGCGACGCAGCGAGGGTCGACGCAAAGTCTTGCGTCGATCGGACGCGGGCGTGCGCGTGGAGGTGCGCGCGGGGGATGGGAAGATGTCGTATGGATTTTGCGTGGCCAAGGTGGCGCGAGGCGGCGTCGACGGCGAACGCGGAGGCGTGGACGCGGCGCGGTGGGTGGCGTTGCGAGGGAAAGGGGCGAACGGTGAGGCGGAAGTGTTGATCGAGACGTGGGAGAGGCCGTTGCGCGAAGGGGCGACGGAGGTGGGAGAGGAGGCGATGGGAGAGGCGCGCGCGCCGCCGAAGACGCCGAAGACGCGCGGGGAGACGACGACGGCGGCGAGGCGCGGGACGACGCGCGAGGCGTCGGACGATGAGTCGACGTTGCCCGCGTTCGGTGGGGCGAACGGGGAAGAGGTGCGCGGGGGGGTGGGGAGGTCGGCGACGCGCGCGTTCGCGTTGACCGCGCGCGTTGAGTCGTTCGAGGCGAGTCGGGACGAGGCGACGTTTGACTTTGACTCGCCGGTGGTCGCGAGAGTGGGGCTGGACGACGCGTTCGCGGAGTGTTTGGGCTTGAGTCGGAGGCGCGCGGAGTGCTTGGTGCGCACGAGACCAAGCGCGGAGGGGCAGGGACTCGTCGAGTTTCCCGAGGGTGAGGATTCCGTCGAGTTCGCGTGCGCTCCGGCGACGCTCGCGACGGCGCTCGCTCAAAAGCCCCTCTTGTTGCTCGACGTGTGGTCCGCGACGGACGAGAATCGCGTGGCTACCGCGGAGATCGCGATGGATGAGCTCTTGCGACGACCCGAGGTGCGGTATCGCGCCGAGGTGACGGACGACGAGGACGTCGTCGTCGGTCGGGTGCGTCTTCGCGTGCGACTGGACGAGCGCGGATCGGGAACGGCTCGACACGGTGGCGGTGCGAGCGCGACCACGGAAGAGCGCGAAGGCAACGCGTTGCGATCGCGCGTGCTCTCGCCCGCGCCCGTGCCGAGCGCTCAAAAACCACCGCCACCGGCGAAGCGCGCGCAGACGCGTCACGTTTCCGCGCCTGTGCTCACAGCCGAGCGCGCGGCGGGCGAGACGGATCCTCGCTCGGGTGTGGAATACAAGGTGGCGTACGATCTCGAGGTGTGGAAACAGCACCAGATGACGAAATTTTATGAGGAGATGCGAACGAAGGAGTCGACGCGCATGAAGATTTTAGAGGATGAGTGGCGGCGTCACGAGTCGAGACGCGCGAGAGAGACGGAGGAGGCGGCGAAGCGGTCGCACGCCATGGAGAAAAAGTTGCACGAGGTGGCGATCGCGCTCGAAAATCGCGAGCGGAAATTGGTCGAGTTAGAGGAGACATTCGAGCACAGGAGACACAAGTTGGAGCGCGAGACGTCGCGTTTGAGAGAAGAGGCGACGGATTCCGTGAGGAGAAACCAAGAGACGTGTAACCATCGCCTGGAGATGGAAAAGCAAAAGGCTCGCGAAGCGCTTCGAGAGCGAGATGCGCTCCAGCGACGACTCGAACACGCCGAGACGCAATTGCTCGAGGTCGAGTCTGCGTTCGCGGCGCACAAAAAGGCGCATCTGGAGACGAACGAAGCCGCGATGCAAGCGGAACTTTCGCGTCTCGCGCCGCGGTGCGAAGCCGCAGAAGCGCAAGTCGCCGAGGAGATGGAAGCCAAGGAGCGGTACAAAGAGCAGTTGTCGAAGATGGCGCGTCAGGTGGTCGCGCTCGAGCGCGAGCGCGCGCATCTGCGTCGAGCGATCGAGCGAGCCGGATTGAACGTCTCCGGTCGCGCGCACGTCGCGCCGAGCACAAACGAATTTTTGAACGAAATGCTCTCCGGTGAGAATGGCGAGGTGGACGCGTTCATGAAGAGCTTCTCGGTGGACGTCGCCGCCGTGTCTGGAAACGCGCCGACGTCCGCTCGCGCGCACGCGTCGCACATCGCGCCGCCCAAACGCGCGATTTCGGAAAAACTCGAGCGTTCGCGAAACGGCGTCGCGTACGAGCGAGAATCTCGCGACCCCGTCGCCGCCTCCGCCCCACCGTTGGAGTTCCCGATCACGGATGTCTCGCTCAGCGATAAACGCGCCGCGGAGAAGGAAGTGCGTCGTCTCGTGTCGGAGAGAGGCGAGTTAATGCGCACAGGTCTCTACGGTTCGAGCGATAGAATCGTTCGCATCATAGATGAGCGCATCGAAGAGCTCACGGATCGAATAGCGAGCGCGTGAGCTGAGAAGGAAGGACAATGTATTGAAAAACAAATTGCGGCTACAGTAACAAATCTTCGTACCGATCACGGTTTAGTGTACACGGCGTTCACGTAGTATCCACCCAGACGATGTTCGCGAGTGACTTCGAGAGTCGCGCCGTCGTCTTTTTCGTACGTCTTCGTCGAGACGCGCGCGGCGACGCACGTCTCGACCTCGATTGCCGCGCACAGCGACGCGACGAGGACGACGATGGCAAAGAATTTCATCGTTTCCACAGAATCGACGAGTGCGGTCACGAGGTTCGCGTCGTCCGAGCGTGTGACACGTTGTTAACTAGTCTGGAAACGATTCAATCCACGCGCACGACGACTTTCCCTGTCGTCTTCCCCGTCTGAAACAATCGCAACGCCTCGGGTAATTCCTCGAAAGCAAACGTCGCCCCGACCTTGGGCGCGGGCAGTTTTAAATCGTCGAGCTCCGCCAACAGCGCCGCCAACTCCTCCGTCTTATCGAACTGCCAAATCAAGTTAAATCCGAGAATGCCTTTATTTTCCCCGGGGAGACTCAACGGGTCGACTTTTTTCCTCTTTAAAAATTTCCACGCGAGTTTCATCCATCCCAAGACGCCGACAGAATCGCCGCGAGGCGTCAGGTCCGCGGCGCCGTACACGACGTACCGACCACCGCGCGCGACGTTCTCCCACCCTCCACTGAAAAAGTCCCCGAGCGTGGCGTCGAAGACGACGTCGACGCCCTCGACGGCGCCGACGGCGTCGCACGCGTCTCGCACCTGCGCGCCGAACCTTTTCCTATCCCTCACGATGATGGCGCGCAGTTTCGGAAACCGTTCTTTGAGCGTCTCCACTTTACTCGCGTCGCCGATCACCGCGATCGCCGTCGCACCGAGTCTCTCGCATATCCCGAGCGACGCCAATCCGCATCCGCCCGCCGCCGAGTGCACGAGCACCGTCGACGTCTCTCGCACGTCGCCGAGACGTTTCAATCCGTAATAACTCGTCAATCCCTGCACCAAGAACCCGGCGCCCTGTTCGAACGACCACTCGCGAGGTAACGCGCGCATCTGTCTCGTCGGACACGTCACCTCGTCGGCGAACGCGCCGAAACGTTTCACGCACATGACGCGGTCGCCGACGCGAAAATCGTCGACGTCGCGCCCAACCTCGAGAATCTCTCCGCAGCACTCCAATCCGGGCGTGAACGCGCCCTCGGGCGCGGCGGCGTACAGACCGAGCGCGGTGAAGACGTCGGCAAAGTTGAGCCCGACGGCGCGCACGCGGACGCGGGCGTCGTCGGCGCCCAGAGGTTCGGACTCGACGGTGCGCAGGTGCAAATTTTTTAGATTGCCCTTCTTCGACAGCACCCACGCGCGGCGCGTCGACGTCGGTGACGGTGTCGAGGTGGACGCGGACGCGCGCGTGCGCGCGGTGCGCGCGCGCTTGGCGGCGGGCGCCGGCGCGCGCGCGGGGGCGGTGGAGCACGTCCGCATTGTGTGGAGCGCGAGTCGAGCGCGGGACACTTTCGACGCGCGAGTGGGCGGGACGCGGCGATGACTATGAAAATTAACGTATGATACACGGTACTACTGTAGCACTGCTACACGCATCGCGCGCGATTGACGGCGCGACGGAAATCGTCGTACGTTGCGAATCCTCTCGCGCCCATGCGCCGCGTCCACTTGTCTTCGATGGCGGCGCGAACGCTCGCGGGAAGCTCGCGCGCGCCATGGCCCACGCCGCCGCCGCCCTCGCGCACTTTGCCCACAGTGAACGGTGAGTTTGGAGGCAATCCAATCTGTGCCGCGATCTTCCCACGCACGAAATGGTCGTCGAATTTATCATTATTCTTCATGTACTCGAAGCTCGACCGCTCGAGGACGAGCGCGCGACCGGCGTCGTCGAGCTCGACGCGCATGAACGCGGCGAGCTCGTCCACAACTCGGCCGAGATCGAGCTTCATGTCCTCGAACGTCAACATGCACACGTTCTCCGGATCCGCCTCGCGAGCGTCGTACCAACTCAAATAATGCTCGTCGAAGCCGCCGGAGTGCGACGCTCCCGCGAAAATCGCCTCGGCGAACTCCTCCTTCGTGATCGCCCCCGGCTCGATGCCCATGTACGCCGGTAAAAATTTATAAAAAGAATGAAACACGTCGATCGGGTCCCGCACCACGACGCAATATCGCCCACCTCGCGCTACGGTGGACGCGCTCTCGTGTGACTTGAACAGTCTCGGCGTCGCCGTCTGCGTCGCGTCTAAATCTTGTCCGCAATCCAACGCCAAGATATCCCACGGGACGACCTCGGTGATCTCCCCGAACGATTCCCCGTCCACCTTCGCCGCGGCGCATCGTATCTGATGCATGATTTGCATCGTCCACGTCGTGCCAGTCTTGGGATAGGTGGCGATGACGACGTCGTCGGGACGAAGCGTAAAGTCCGTCGTCCCGTTCGCCACCGACGCCGCGCTGTGCATGCGCGCGTTGCGCTCGCGCATGAGCGCGATGCCCTCTCCCGGGCGCATCGCGTCGCGCGCGATGGGCGCGATGGGCGTCGACCGAAAGTGCGGTCTCGGCGGGGACAACCGTCGTCACAATCACGCCGACGAAGCGAACATGGTGGCGCCCGCACGCGCCGTCGCGTCGTCGTCGACGCCGTTCGCGACGCGCTCAAAGTCCGCGACGCGTCCACACCGCGGTGCGGCCGGCGTCGTACGCGCGAGCGGGGCGCGCGCGCGTTCGGATAAAGATGAAAACGACGTCGTTCGTTCGACCTCGCGCGCGCTCGCGAGCGCCGTCGTCGCGCTGTGCGCGAGCGGTGCGATGGCGATGCCGTCGTTCGCGGCGACCGAGTACGTGGCCGAGCTGACGCCCACCAAGGCGGGCGCCGGCGTGAGCGGGACGGTGTCGTTCGCGTTGGACAAGAACAGGTCCAACCAAGAGCTCGTCGTCGTCACGGCGAACGTGCGAGGTTTGACGCCGGGAAAACACGGTATCAACGTGCACGAGAACGGCGACGTCGCGTCGTGCGACGACGAGGGCAAGTGCACGGGAGAATCGTACAATCCGGAGAAGCGCCCGCATCACGGTCCGAAGGCGCTCAAGAAGTACGGCGCCTCGGCGTCTCACTTTTTGGGCGACGGCGTGGTCCTGAACAGACACATCGGTGATCTCGGCAACATTGTCGCCGAAGATGATGGGTCTTCGACGACGAAGATTAAGGATTTGTACACGACGTTGAAGCCCGGCGCCGCGAATTCGCTCGCGGGACGTTCCGTCGTCATTCGCGCCGGCGTCGATGATTTCGAAACCGAGGCGGACGACGGCAACGCGGGTCCGATCGTGGCGTACGGCGCGATCGTGAAAAAGAACTAGCTCGTCCGCGCTCTGTAATGTCAACTCTCTCCTGTACCGAGTATTGCGAGCGATTCGCTATACGCTAAGATGCGCTACAAAAGCTACACACGACTATCCCGCGTCGACAGCGTAACGTAAAATCTCACGCACGACGTCCACAGATATAGAGTTTCCTAGGAGAAATACTGACTTTTTGTTCGACGTGCTCGCGGCGAAAGAAAAGTCTGAGCGAACGCCGTGCAAGGCTTTTATTTCTTCGACGTCGAACCACCGCAACGCGTCGACGAAGCGTTCGACCTCGTGCTCCTTAATGCGCATGACACCAGACACGTCGTCGACTTCCAGCGAACGAGTGAGGTCTTCGCTGTCGTCGAGCAAATAGACGGACCCGCCGAACACGGTGTCGGCATAGCCAGAGGTGAACGTCGAACATCGTTCGCTATCCTTCGTGACGATGTCCAACCACTTCCAATATTTCCTAACAGTTTCCGGGCCTAATCGTAGCTCCGCCTTCTCATCGAGCTCAGTCAAGACGTACCGCTCCAATGTAGAACGTTCGCGGTCGGAATCCCGCGCGTCGACATTGACAAATTCTCCGGTTTCGTCGAGCTCGTAACCGTCGAGCCATGGCGGCACCGGCGCGTCAAATCCACCTCGACAAAACGTTGCGATCAAATAATACCTGCTACGCGTGTACGGGATACCCAGAGTTGTCGGACTCACGATGAACTCACGCACGCCTCCGTATCCTCGCGAACGAAGAGCCTCGAGCAAACATTTCCGCGTGTCGCTCTTCTCGAAACCCACGACGTTTTCGACGAATATCCATCTGGGCGGGTGATTCAAGGAAGGAATCGAATCGATGATGCGATGAAAACTTCGCGCGCGCGGGTCTTCGGACTCTGATTGTTTCCCCCGACGCGTGTACGGCTGACACGGCGGCGACATGGTTAAGACGTACTCTCCTCCGTCCGAGACGAAAAACGTATTCAAGTCCAAGTGTTCGATATTCTTCCGCATCGGGACGTGACCCGGGAAATTCGACGCGTACACCGCGTTCGCGGCGTCCGAGTTATCCACCGACACCACGTCCCGAAGGTTAAGCAGCGGTTCAAGCGCGAGCCGCGTCGCGCCGATGCCCGAGTAGAGTTCCACCAGTCGAGCGTCTGTACCTTCCGCGACGACGGACGCGCGCGCGCGTGATTTCACGCCCGTCCAACGCCCTCGACCGGTGCCGCTCGCGCCGCACGCACCGTGCGCGGACGCCGAGCGCGCGCGCATACCGCGACGCGACGCCGCGCGGCGCCGAGTCTGGTCGGTCGGAAAAGATGACGACGACGCGCGCGCGCGTCGCGTCGCGATGTGAGGCGATCCGTCTGATTCTGAGACGGGATGAGTCTTTGGTCTGAAAGAGTCGACTCTCAAAAGGAGCGGGACGCGGGGACTCTAACTGTCCGCCGTCGCGCGCGTCGAGGCGTCGCACGCCGTCGATTCCGCCGCGAACGACAGCGAGAATCGACGGATTTTGTGCGCGTACTCACCCTTGAACCCACCTCCGTAGGGCTTCTCGCGTCCGTTGGCGAAGGCGACGAGTTTCGGCACCGCCGTCGCGCCGAGTCGTTCGAGACACCACGGTCGAACATCCACCGGCGTGCAGTCGACCCATCCCACGGCGTATCCGCCGCCGTCGACGGACGTGAACGCGCTGTCGTGACTTAAAATCCCGAGAATCGGCGCGAGATGTCGACACGTAGGTGATTGTCGCGTGCACGCGACGACGAGCCAACGATTTCTCGTCTCGCCGTCGGCGTCGACGTCCTTCGCCGCGTCGCAGGTAGGCTCTCTCGCCGCGCGCGTCGCGTCGTCGAACGTGTCTGGATACAATACACGTAAACCAATGCCCGCACCGTCGCTCTCCACGCGCGTCGTCTCGTCGTCGTCGTCGTCGTCGTCGTTATTCGCGCGCTCGTCTCCGCCCTTCGAGTCGCGCGCGCGCGCGTCTTCCTCTCCCAAATCCCATCCATCCTCCCTCGACCACGACTCCGATCCCTCCCCGCCCGCGCCAGACCGCGATTCAAACCTCGCGCGCGTCTCCGGCGCCCCCTCCGACGTCTCCGCCGTCGATCTCGCGTCCTCGTACGCGCGTCGCGCCCACTCGGCGAGTCGCGCCTCCCACCCGCGAGGCGTCTCTCCCGCCTCCCTCGCGCGTCGCGCCTCCCTGAACGCCTCCTTCCCGCGCTTGACGATAAATTTAGACACCAGTCCCCCTGATCGCGTCGCGAATCGAACGCGCGAGTCGTCAGTCTACGCTCCGCGCGCGCGTCGTTTGAATTCATCGTGACGACAGTTGACGCGCGCGCGCGACCGCCCCGCGTCGCGACGACCGAGCGCGTACCTCGCGCGGGACGCGCGCCGAGCGCGACGACGAGCACGCACGCGACGAGAATCCGCGCGAGAAGTCGCGGCGCGACGTCGAGACGCCGCCGACGAGTCGGCGCGCCCATGACTGTCGATGACTCCACAGCGCACCGCGCTCGCGCTCGCCTCGCGCTCGTCATGCCGCGTCGCGATCGCGACGCGCGCGGTCGACGAGGCGCGCGAACGAACGCTCGTCGAGGCGACGTCGCGCGCGTCGCCCGCGGGACGACGCGTCGGCGGTACACGGCGGATGAAATCATTCATTGGGAACACGCACACCATGACGGCGGCGACGACGACGACGCGTGGGACGCGCGTCGAGCGCTCGGTCGACGCGCGCGGACGAGCGGACGGTCGTCGACGTCCGCGCGCTCGCGAGGAGGGCGCGGACGCGGACGCACGAACGGGGCGCCGACGACCATGCGCGTGGGAGGGGTGGAGATCGTGTTGGACCGCGGCGAGCCGTCGACGCGCGCGGAGGCGACGAACGCCGCCGTGGCGTACGACTACGGAGACGTGTCGTCGGAGGAGACGAGCGAGGACGACGAAGAGGCGTCGACGAGCGAGGATTGGTCGAGCGATGCGAGCGTGGACGACGCGGTGGCGATGGACTACGCCGAGAACGCGCGGCGAGGAGGCGAGACGAAGGACGGCGGCGTAGACGAGGAGACGGAGACGGAGGACGACGGCGTAGACGAGGAGAGCGATGGAGAGGACGATGCGTTGAGCGACGCTCGATTGACTCGGGAGTTACGGTCCATCATGTCGATGAATCTCGACGGAGGATTGCCGGAGCCGGAGTGGAATTCGAGCGAGGACGAAGCCTTCGCGCCGGGACGCGACGAAGACGACGACGATGACGAGGACGAAGACGGCGACGACGGCGACGCGACGAAAGCGTGGAGTCGCGTCATCGGTGCCGCCATAGACGCGGGCGTGGCGTACATCGGTTTGCCGCCGGTGAAATCGTCGCCAAACGCGCCGAGTTTAGACGATGCGGCGCGAATCGCCAAGATGCACAAATGCGCGCTCGAGGTTCGCGGTGGCGGTAAGCGTCGACACGCCGTCATCCACATCGACGCTCTGTCTTCTAAAGTACCCGCGTCGTTCGCGAAAACTCGCGTCTCGCATCGCGCAAAGAAGACGAACTCCTCGAAGAAGCCGAGGCGAATGAAACCAGCCGTGCGATTTGTCTCCGGCGGTACAGCGAAAGACAGCGACGTGGTCTTGAAGAGTGACGATGAAGAGGATCCTCGGAAAAGACCGGCTGAGCCCGTATCCGACGAACCGGTGGTGTATCCGAATCGCGGTGCGAGGCGCGCCGCCGAGGCGCAAGCGAGAGATAGAGAGTTTATCGAGAAGGCTCGAGCGCGCAAGAGAGGTGTCGTCGTGGGCGCGGGACATGAGTTCGGCGCGTTTGAAAAACACACGACGGGTTTCGGAAGTCGTATGCTCGCCAAGATGGGCTTCAAGGGTGAAGGTTCTGGTTTAGGCAAAACTGAGGGCATCGCCGAGCCCGTGACGGCGTCGACGCGAGGCAAGCGCGTCGGTCTCGGGGCGTTCGGTGCCGAAAGATAGTAGTCTAGAGTTTGTCGCTTGTATTTCAAAAAATCTCCTAGGTTTCCATTGGATCTTCGGCGCCTTCGGCCGCCTCGCCGTCTTCATTCTTTGCCTTCGTTTCGTCGCCTTCGCTCGCTGGGGAAGGTTTTCGAGGTTCCGGTGCTTGACGCCCGCAGATAATGTCGCGATGTTGCTCTAACTCCTGTATGCATTCCTCCGTGTCGCGATAGATCAAGTCGTTCACGCGCCACAACTGTAAAGTATTTTGGAAATCCCCGACTGACGTCGAGCACGCCGTCCACGGATCGTAAGGGTTCCACTGTATATCCCAAACTGTACCGCGATGACCACTATGTTGGAAGACGACGTGCGCGGGAGCAGCCTTGGCCTGTTCCACGCTTTGTTCCGCGCCGACTTTCGTGTAATCAAAGACCGTGATTCTACCGACTTCATCCGCAGTCATGAAAACACCCTTGCTCTGCGGGTGCATATCCACGCACAGTACGCTATCCGTGTGCGTGTCGAACGTGTGCATGGCATCTGATTTACCATCAGACAGCATCCGACGATCCCACACTTTCACCATCGTATCTTTACCGCCGGTGACGACGACGTGCTCGTCGAAGGCTGTCCAACCCACACAATGCAAATCATCCTCGTGCGCCCCTTTCGCGCATCCCGTCGAATTCTTCGTACGCGTGTCCCAGAAAAACATGTGACGATCGTCACCGACGGAACACACCTCGCGCTCATCTTGGGGATTGAAACACACGTCTTCGATGGTGTCGGTATGCCCCGTAAACGCCATTCGCGCCCACAGATTTGGGTGTCTCGCGAGCTCAGTTCCGCTTAACCCGCCTCCTACGACGGGCGCGGACGACTCAGCCCCCGCGCCGTTTCTCCCACCCGCGCCTTGGTTAGCGTCGCCCAACTCCCAGATCAAGACGTTTCCATCCTTTCCACCGCTCGCGACGACCTCACCGCGCTGCGACACCGCCAAAGCGTACTCGGCGTTTTCAGTGTGTCCTCGCAAGCACACCGTCGGCGCCGTGTATTGCGTACCGTCCGCTCGAGACAGCGCGCTCTTCCGTCCACTCGCTCCGTTCGCGTCGAACACGAACACCTCGGGCGCGTCCGTGTGCGTCAACAACACGTTTTCCCTTCCCGGAACGCACCGCATTCGGTTCACTTCTCCCGGGTGCCACAGCGCCTTTTCCTTTTTCAAAATCGGACTCTTCGAGTGTTCATCAAAAATCATGTGCTCCGTCGCCGCCACGCGCGGTCGCAGCACCTCCGCCTGGCACACCAAGATCGTGTTCGGCAGAGGCTTCCCCGCCGTGTTCGTTCCCTCCGTCTGCTCGGTGAGATAGACGCGCTGCTTGGTTCGAAACGCGTTCCTATCGACGGTCTCTCCCCAACGCGCGCACAGCGACGGCCACGACGTGCGCGTGTGCGCGAACCAATCGTACACAAACGGCACGAGGGATTTCCATCGTCCGTACGTCTCGTCGGAGATGACCATGACGCGCGCGCGGACGAGGCTCGCCTCGAACTGCCGCTTCAAACAAAAGAATAAGTGAGCTCGACACTTCGCCGCGCGCGCGCTGGGTCGACGACGATCGGATCGATATGCGACGATCTACGCGCGCGACCGTAACGTTCGCGCTCGTGTTCCTCGCGCTCGCTCGCGCGCGTTCGTGCGCGGCAAATCTTCAGAGCGGCGCGCTTCGAACGATCGATGGCGACGACGATGGGACGCTGATGGCGCGCGAGCGGTACGCGCTGGACGGCGCGCTCGCGCTGGAACCTCTCCGAGCGACCGGGGTGGAGACGAGAGACATTCGCGTCACGCTCGCGACCGAGTTTCACGGGAAGATCCACGCGAGGGTGCGAGGCGATGGGACGTTCGTCGTGAGGGACGCGCCGGCGGGGACGCACGTCTTGAGCGTACGCGCCGTGGGGTTGACGTATCCGCCGGTCGAGGTTCGCCTTCGAGGCGTCGAGGGCGGTGAAGGTGGTGATGACGTAGAGGTGGAAGCGACGTACGCGGAGGATCGGTCGGTGGTGTTGGAGACGAAACCGTTACGGTTGGTTCCAGTGAGTCGCGCCGAATACTTTGAGCCCGCGTCGAGCGTGTCTCTCGCGGGATTGTTGAAGAACCCCATGGCGCTCATGGTGATCATGTCGGTGTTCCTGGCGTATGTGGCGCCAAAGATATTGGAGGGGATCGATCCCGAGGAGTTGCAGCGCATGCAAGAGGAGATGGCCGGAGTGACAGGCGGCGCGGCGAAACCAGCCGTCGGCGGCACGCGGCCGAGCGTCGCGGCAGGCGCGGCTGTTGACGCCGCGGATTGAGCGCGCGATGTAGTAGTGATGTAGTATATGTTCTAAGCTTTTTTACTGTAGCGGCTAAGGGTGTTCTATTCACTCTGCATCGGCGAACGCGGCGTCGAGCGCGCCTTTTCGCTTGCGCAAGCTTTCTCTATCGCTCTCGTTGAGCTTGGGGCGAAAGTTTGGATCCGCGGAATCCGGCGCCTCGGCGTCCGCCGGTACCACGGCATCCGTCTCCCGCGAACGTTTCTCTCCCGTTTTCGGTTCACGCGCAGATTCGGGCGACGCAGCCGCGGTGGGTTTCGTCGCGAAGCGTTTCGGAAGCCGCCGGTACGGAATCGGCGCCGGCTTGGTGTGAAAGTACGCGTGCTCCAACGCCTGTGCCGCCGTGATTCGTTTATTCGGATCGTATTCGAGCATCTTCTTCAACAAATCGATCGCCTCGTCCGTTTCGTTCGGAAACGTCTGTTGAAGATCGGGCGGAGCGACGTACACGAATTCGATGAAATCGGGTAGCGCCGACACGCCCGGCCAACTCGTCTCCGTCGGCGTCCCCAAAGCGGCGTACACCTTCCCCAACTGATCAATGTCTGAAGATCCCGCGAAAAACGGACGTTTCAGCATCATCTCCGCGATGATGCACCCAACCGCCCACACGTCCACGCCCGGCCCGTACGTCTTCGATCCCAACAACAATTCCGGTGCTCGATACCATCGCGCAAACACTTGATGCGTAAACCTTCTATCCGGCGACCCGAAAATCCTCGCCAGACCAAAATCCGCCAATTTCAAGCACCCATCTCGCGCAATCAACAGGTTATTCGGTTTTAAATCTCGATGCAGCACCCAATTCTCGTGACAATGCGCCACCGCGCGAAGCGTCATTTGCGCGTACGACTTCACCTCCCCCGTGCTCATGGGCGTCCCTTTATCCTTGATCACCATCTCTAAATCCCCCCCACAAAACTCAAACACTAAATTTAAATTCTTCTTGTGCGCGAACACGTCCACCAATTCGATGACGTGTTCGTGTTTAATCTCTTGCAAGAGTTTAATCTCTCTGATCGCCGTAAAGTTGACCCCTTCCTTGAGTTTGCCCAAACGGATCTTTTTGATAGCCACCACCTCGTTCGTCTGCGCGCGCGTCGTGCGTCGAGCGTCGTCAGTCGATGAACCAAATGGACTCGCGCGCGCCGTCGTCGAACGCCGCGCGCGCGCCGTCGCGCGCGTCGCCTGTGTCGCATTTTTCATCGCCAGCCGCGCGCACCGCTAGACGCACGAATCGTCCCGTCGCGTCGCTCGCCTCGCACCTCTCGCACGCGCGCCTCGTGCACGACACCGAACGTCCCCTCACCGAGCGTTCGGCCCTTTTCATACCGCTCCATCGCGTAGCGAGACGACGACCGCGACGCCGACTGCGGCGCGTGTCGCGCGCGCATTCATACTCCCGCGCGTCACACACCGTCGCTCGCGACTCGCCCTCGCGTCGCCATGCGCGCGCTCAACGCCGAGGCGAAACTCTTCGTCCCCGGTCGCGGGCTCGTGACGCCGGAGAAACCGCGTCGCGCGTCGACGCTCGATCGGTCGACGAATCCGTTCGTTTCAAAAGACGATGACGATGCGTTCGTTGGTCGAACCACCGAGGACGCCGTGACGCCGCGCGAGGGCGACGCATCGCCGGACGCGTTCGCGAGTGAGTCGCCGTTATCCCTCGCGAGCGATGAGGAGGCGCTGGAGCTCGACGCGTCGACGCTGAGTCCGGCGACGGCGACGACGGAGTGGGTGCGATTCGACGCCGACGGTTTCGGCGCCGAAGACGCCGCCGCCGAAGAAGAAGACGTGGATGATGCGCGGCGCGCGATGGAGGTGATCGATGCGTCGCTGACGCGACCGTTGTTGAAATCGTCGTCGTCGTCGGGGCGCGTGGAGGTGTACGGGGCGATCGCGGAATCGCCGACGCTCGAGGACGGCGGCGAGGCGCGCGAACCGTTGATGACGCCGCGCGCGATGGAACGCGCGACGTCGTACGGTGCAGTGGAGGAAGCGATCGTCGAGAATTCGCCGCAGATTGTCGTGGAACTCGATGTGATCGAGGACGCGGCGCCGGAACGGCTGGTGAGCGAGGCGGCGATGGGGAGCGGGGCGGGAGAACCGTTGTTGGCGGCGGCGGCGGGCGGCGGCGCGTACGGCGCGAGCGGCGACGGCGAGTCTCCCAAGGCGTGGCAAGCGATGCGAGTACCGCTGCTTCCGGAGACGAAGGAGACGACGTATGGTGCGGCGTCGCCCGTGCGCGCGCCGAAGGACGGAGGCGTGCGAGGGAGGGTGTACCGAGTGAAAGAATTGAAGACGCCGCCGACGCCGGTTGACGTCGCCGCGCCGAGCGCAAAGGAGGAAGAGGCGGAGACGGCGCGAATGGACAAAGCCGCGCAGGCGCCGTTGTTAGGGAAAGCGAGCGTGAGCGCAACGAATCTAGCAAACTATGGCGCCGTCGATAAAGCGGTGGAAGAGACGGCGCGTGCGGGCGGCACGTCCGACGACGAGGATTTGCGCAGATTTTTGCGAGACAACGCGGCTCCGTACGAGCTCTTCGAGGAAGAATACGAAGAACCGGTGAGATACGACAGAGACGAAGAGATGTTGGACATCGAAGACGATTGCGACGAGGACGAGGACGATCGACCCGCGCCGTCCGCGCCGCCGCTCGCGGGATCTTTCGACATCTCGCGCGATCGCGCGCTCGTCGACGATTTGTGTTGCATCATGTGGACCGTCGCTCGCGAACGATTGGAGTTGCTGCAACCGTTGTTCCGGTCGCAAGGATCCTCAATCGGACGAATCACGCTCGCGCAGCTTCGAAGATTGGTACAAAAACTCGAACCTAGACGCGCGAACCCGCGCGCTTTGGATCGTTTGGAGGCGATGCTGTGCGCGTGCGGTTACTCGGAGGACGTCTCCTTGTCGGAATTCGTGCACGCGACGCACGCGGGTACCGTCGCGGCGACGCGCCTTTCGACAGCGTCGGGAGCGCACGAGGCGAGCGTTTTGTGCGGACACTTGGACGAGTTGATGTCTCGAACTCCAGCCTCGGCGCAGACGGCGCTGATGTTGGGAGGAAGTCTTCACAAGGCGTGGCTCGATTTGCCGAGACTACTGGCGAAGAATTTAGAACCTCAACAGTTGTGTCTACTCGTCGCGACTCTCGACTTGGCGGATGATCTCACGATGAAAATCAAGGGCGCAAAGTTGCACGAATACCAGGCGTGGTTGCGCTGGATGCAAAACATGCTCAACACGGTGCCGTCACCGCGGGAGCCGCTCGACGTGTCGCCGCAGCCTCAACCCGCGCCGGCGCCGGCGACGAAGCCTAAGCCGGAACTCAGCGAGGAAGAGATGGGGATTCGACGCGCCAAACGCGATAGATTAGTGGCGCTTTGGGAGGCGCGAGACGCTCTGAGACGCGCATCGACTACATCGTCGTTCTAGCTACTGTACAAATTTGTCGCTACTTGTGAAAGAAGGATTTCAAATCTCGCTGTCGCCCGCGCACTTTTTTCGAACCGCCAACCTGAGACCTTGCGAATCGCGCGCGTGACTCCTCGGCGTCGTGTAACGATTGTAATCGTCTCGCCACGTGCCAATCAAGATGTTCTCTCTTCTGCTTGACTGAGAACGTTCGCGTGCACTCGTCGCAAGTCCACATTTCTTCTCCCGACGCGGCGGCTTGCGTCGAAACCGTGTTCGGGGAAAGTAAAAACTTATCGATGCGATTTTGATCATCTGGTACGTCCTCGTCGCGATCGAATTGCGACACGCGCGCGCCTACGAGTCTCAGCGTCATGTTGGCTCCGATGGAGTTTTCGTTGCGCATCAGTCTCAGCGCGCTGTTCACAATCGTCTTCACGTCATTCGTCGCCCCCGCGAGCGTCGTTTGACGCTGAATGACGTCAAACGTGCTCCTCTTCAATTTCACTGCTACCATTCTCCCCTTGAGATTTAATCGTTGACACTCCAGCGCCACTTCGGTCGCGAGTTCTGTCATCTTCGCGTCCAAGTACGCCTTGTCGGATGTCGCTCTGAACGTCTCACTCTTGCTCAC
>Ga0181577_10001022_pt1 | contig 22607 bp, 19 predicted proteins | sample 101ome_21_FD_132468 | JGI IMG/M metagenome (GOLD analysis project Ga0181577, IMG submission 132468) | Coastal salt marsh microbial communities from the Groves Creek Marsh, Skidaway Island, Georgia - 101413BT metaG (megahit assembly) | ecosystem: Environmental > Aquatic > Marine > Intertidal...
AGTCTCCGTTAGCATTGCTTGATCTTTTGTCAAGCCATATGCTTACTACAAAATTTAACGATTTACTCATTTAATAAAATTTAGATTAAACAATATTTACTTGCACACTATTTGCACACAACTATTGAGTAAAACTATAAGAGAGTAGTACAAACTGAAAGAGATGCAATCTCTAATTTGCTGTATTACAAACTATTAGTAAATTTTATAAAAGATCAGGAAATTATTCTTATGATTTTGGTTCAGAAGAGTCTAGGTTCGATCCCTAGTAGGCCAACAGAAAAAGAGATTATAAAATTGTAATCTCTTTTTTGTTTTGTATTTCGCAATCAAAAATAGAGCAATCCCTTTGCCGATGAAAAGCATAGTGAAAAAACGGAGGGATTTTAATCGTCACTACTGTTTAGGTTTAAAATTGTTTTTCCATTATTGAAGCTACCCAGATGGATAAATTGCTAGTTTCCAGGTGATTTAATATATTTGGAATAGCGTTTTTAATTGCTAAAAGATCAGTGGAACTTTGTAAATGAATGATTGATGAAAGATTTGAAATACTTAATATCCTACACCATTCCACTAAGCGCCCTTGTGGCCTTGGAGATACAAGGGTGGTTTTCTTATGCCACTGTGATCTATGCATTTGGTTTGATTCCCATTTTAGAGTTGTTGTTACATACTCAAAATCAACCCTATACCGAAGCACAAGTTTCGAGTCGATTGTCGAATCGATGGTTTGATTGGATGCTCTATCTGAACCTTCCCATGGTCTATGGCATTTTGATTTATGGTATGTATACTTTGGTCAACGACCCTCTTTCGAACTTTGAAATTACTGGTTTGATTTTGAGTTTGGGGATCGTTTTGGGTACCAACGGCATTAATGTGGCGCATGAACTGGGACATCGTACCACCAAATCGGAGCAATTTTTATCCAAAGTATTGCTTTTGCCTTCTCTTTACATTCATTTTTTTGTGGAACACAACTATGGACATCACAAAAATGTAGCGACCATAGAAGACCCAGCTACGGCGCGAAAAAACCAAACGGTTTACGGTTTTTGGATCACCTCTGTTTTGGGACAATACCAGAATGCATGGAAGGTACAGAGTCAGCTTCTCCGCAATCATAATGCTTCTTTTTTCTCCCTTCAAAACAATATGCTTTATGGGTTGCTGGTGGAGTTGTTGTACTTATTAACTATATTCATTAATGTTGGATGGATCGGCTTGAGTTATGCCATCGCCATTGCTGTGGTTTCGGTGCTTCTTTTGGAAACGATCAACTATATAGAGCATTACGGACTCCTCAGAAAGATGGTCAACGGCAGGTATGAGCGGGTGAGGACCTATCATTCGTGGAATTCTGATCATGTGGTGGGCAGAATCGTGCTTTATGAATTGACCCGGCACAGCGATCATCATTACCGTGCCTCCAAGAAATATCAAATTTTAGAAAGCAAAGACGAAAGCCCTCGACTTCCTTTTGGCTATCCCACTTCCATGCTCATTGCCTTGGTACCGCCCCTTTGGTTCAATCTTATGAATCCAAAACTTCAGACAACTGCTCACTCAGATTGATCCGTTTGATCAAGCCAGTAAATCTTTGACAACATGGCCATGGACATCGGTTAATCTGTAACGCCTTCCCTGGTGTTTGAAGGTTAATTTTTCGTGATGGATGCCCATAAGATGCAGCAGGGTAGCCTGAAAATCATGAACATGAACCGGATTTTCAACGACGTTATAACTGAAGTCGTCCGTTTTTCCATAAACAAAGCCTTTTTTCACTCCAGCTCCTGCCATCCACATGGTAAAACAACCAGGATGGTGATCCCTGCCGTAGTTGTCCGCCGTCAGTCGTCCTTGGGAGAAACTGGTTCTGCCAAACTCTCCCCCCCAAATGACCAAGGTGTCTTCTAATAGGCCTCTTTGCTTTAAATCTTTAATCAATCCAGCCGTGGCTTGATCTGTGGCTTGTGCTTGTTTTTTAATTTGTGAAGGTAGATTGCCGTGTTGGTCCCATCCTGTATGATAGAGCTGGATGAATTTAACATCCCTTTCGGCCAATCGACGGGCTTGCAAACAATTGGCGGCATAGGTTCCTGGAATTTTAGCTTCCTCACCATAAAGATCATAAATGTATTGGGGTTCCTCATTTAGATTCAAGGCATCTGGAACTGATTGTTGCATTCTGTAGGCCATCTCGTATTGTTTGATCTGAGATAAAATCTTGGGATCATGATAACTATCGTATTGCAAATGGTTTAGTTCACTGATATAATCAATGGTCTTTTTTCGATCATTATGATCTACCCCATGTGGATTGTTCAAGTATAATACGGGATCCTTACTCGATCTTAACTGCACTCCTTGGTGGTGAGAGGGAAGAAATCCATTACTCCAGGAAGCAGAATTAAGAGGCTGTGCTCCCGAATGGGATTTGGATACCAATACTATAAATTCGGGTAAATCTTTATTGTCACTTCCAAGACCGTAACTCAACCATGATCCTATAGAGGGCCTACCGGTGAGCTGAGAGCCTGTTTGGACAAACATCACCGCAGGTTCGTGGTTGATGGCTTCGGTGTACATCGACCGGATGATGCAAAGCTCATCTGCTATCGCAGCCGTATAGGGAAAAAGCTCGCTTACCCACGCCCCAGATTGGCCGTATTGCTTGAAGTCATAAATGGACTTAACCAATGGGTAGGACGTTTGACCCTCTACCATCCCCGAGTTTCTTTGCGTTTGCTTGATGGAAGGTGGAATTTCCTGACCATGCCATTTAGATAGGGCAGGCTTGTAATCATAGGTCTCTATCTGGGAGGGACCCCCACTTTGGAACAGATAAATAACGCGTTTGGCTTTTGGGATAAAATGAGGCAACTGTCCTTTCATAGGATTCATCAAGTTTTGCGCAGAGGCAATCCCCGGAGACAAAAGAGAAGAAAGCGCAATGGATCCAAAGCCAAGGGATGATTTCTTCAGAAAATCTCGCCGAGTGGTACTTTCTAGTTTATGTTTTGAAAAATCATCCATGTGCTGTTGATTAGTTTATGGTTATGGCTTCAGCCGTATTCATTATTCCACTTGCCACAGAGGCCAGTGCAGCAGTTTCAACAAAATTCAGTTGGCGATTCAGCGGTTTTTCTCCCGTTTGCAGATAAGCAATGGCCTTGTTTGGATTTTTTGAAAACTTATCTTTTTCCTCCCTGTAAAATCGCTTTAGCGTCTCCAATTCTCTTGATTGAATCTTTCTACCGGTAACTGTTCTGAAAAGGATATTCAATTTAATATCGAGTTGCTTTCCACTGGTTTTCATCACATTTTCGGCCAGTCCCCTAGCCGCTTCTATGTATTGGGGGTCATTCAATAACAATAGGGCTTGAAGTGGGCTGCTGGTCAATGTTCGTTTTACGGAACATAGATCGCGATTGGGGGTATCAAAAATGAGCATTGCAGGAGGGGGGGCCGACCGTTTCCAAAAGGTATAAAGGCTTCTTCTGTAGAGACCATCTCCTTTTTCGTTTGGGTACCGATACCTCCAACTTTTATCACTCAAGTCCCATAGTCCCTCAGGTTGATAGGGATAGACACTCTTCCCTCCTATTTTGGGCACCAAAAGTCCACTGATTTTTAAGGCATTGTCGCGAATCATTTCGGCAGTCATTCTGTAACTGGGGCCCCTGGCAAGAAAAAGGTTATCCGGGTCGATCGTTTGCAATTCCTCTCTTTTTTTTGAGGCTTGCTGAAAGGTAGCGGAAAGTAAAATCTTTTTATGAAGTTGGTGAATGTCCCACTGGTTTTCGATAAAATATTGTGACAACCAATCCAATAGTTGGGGGTGTATGGGCAATTGGCCCTGATTTCCCAAGTCATCAGGAGTGGAAGTGAGTCCATTTTCAAAATGCATTTGCCAAATCCTATTGACAAACACCCGAGCAGTTAGAGGATTTTTTGGGTCAAAAAGCCATTTTGATAATCCCATTCGATTTTTAGGCAGGTCTTTATCAAAGGACAAAATAACCTCAGGGGTGTTGGGAAAGACCGCTACTCCTTTGTCATCATATACGCCTCTGTTGAGGACAAAGGTGGGCCTGGGCGGGTGAACATCTCCCATGATCATCAATTCGGGAATCGGATCAATGGTCTCGGTCAATTTTTTTCTCAACCTAAGGAGGTCTTGATTTAATTGCTGATTGGAAGATTCTACATTTCTAAAAAAATATTCCCTGTAAAGTTCTTTTTCATGTACAAGGTCCTCATCCCTAGCTTTATTGAAAAACTCAGGATCATTTTCATAGGCGACCTCGAGTGCTGTTAGGGTTCTTTTATAAATTTTTAATGCGGCAAAACCTCCACCGCTAAATGCCTTGAGCTTATGACTGGAACCAATCTTAAAGCCTTCAAATCCATAGGTATGGATGTCTGGTTCAAACAATATGGACTTATAGAGTTTGTCTCCTCTTCTTTGTACATTAACCTTTTTTCCATCGAGATACATTTGAATCCCCCCAACAGTTCCGCTGCCATCATAGGTTATGCTCACCCGAGTCCACTTTTTGGGAGGAATCGGATCAAAGGTTTCGACTTCAATGGCATTTTGTGGCCATGATCTGGCCATGATGAATTGGAGCTTATTGTCCTTTATAAAAAATGAATACCCCTTGAGGCCCAATCGAATTTGCTCACAGTGACCAAAAACAATTGATTCTTGCTCTTTATGATCGGCGTAGATGGTAAATGAAAGGGTGAATGGATCGGTCTGATCAAACCAACCTATCTTTTCCGGAAGCCTCATTTGGGTATATTCATTGATAAGGAATCCTTTTTTCTTTGGACTTTGATCCATAACAGGCTCTCGAAGCGTTGCTGGTTTTTGTCCACGAATCCGACTGGGACTTGAGAAAGACTTGTCGGTTTTGGGAAGCAGTTGATCAAAAGGATAATCTGCTACCAATTCCTTGTTGAAGTTCTCAATGATGGTCTGGTTGGCTGCATCTTTTTCGGCATACCAATCTTCAAATAAAGTTTCCTTCTGAGCCTCATTCTGCTGTATTTTTTGTTTTTGAAGGTGGAGATCATTGTTGATGTAATCAATTAAGATTTCTTGCTCTTTATTGGTAAGAAGCAAAGAGGGACCCGCAACCTGTCCTGGCCCGTATCCTGCATGTCCTATTTCATTAGTACTGTTAAAAAAACTCGACATTTCATAAAAATTCTTTTGACTGATGGGGTCATATTTGTGGTCATGGCAACGGGCACATTCCATGGTCATGCCCAAAAAAGCTTTGCCAAAGGTAATCGTCCGGTCAGCGACATATTCAGTCCTGTATTCTTCAAAGATGATCCCTGCCTCTGAATTTTTTTTATGGAGGCGATTGAAGGCCGTTGCAATTTTGCTGGATTGATCCGCGTTGGGAATCAAGTCTCCTGCCAGCTGATGGGTTACAAAGTTTTCATAGCTCATGTTGCTATTAAAGGCATTGATTACCCAATCCCTCCAGGGGCTAAAATCTCTGTGTTTGTCGTCCAAATAGCCATCGGAATCTGAATAACGAGCGACGTCCATCCATTCCGCCGCCATTCTTTCCCCATAATGCGGTGACTGAAGCAGTCGGTCGATCAGTTGCTCATAGGCAAGGGGAGATTCATCGGCCAGAAAAGAATCAATTTCTTCCAGGCTCGGCGGAAGCCCAGTGAGGGTAAAACTTAAGCGACGAATTAAGGTTTCTTTGTTTGCCTTGTCGGAGGGCGTTAGTTGGAGTTCGTCTAATTTTTTTTTTACAAAATAGTCGATTTCATTTTCTACCCAAGTATCATCCAGGGGAATGGGTGCATTGTTTTTTTCAATTGGAATAAAGGACCAATGGGGTTTGTATTTGGCTCCCTGATCAATCCACTTCAAAATTTTTGCTTTTTCTGTATCCGACAGCCTTAAATGAGTCTCGGGTGGGGGCATTTGAATTTCGGGATCTTGAGAAAACAAACGATTGGGAATTTCGGATTTTACATCATCGATGGTTAGGACTTCCGCATCGTTTCTCGGTAATTGGTTTTTGTCGAAATCCAATCTTAAGTTGGCTTTTCTGTTGTCGGCATCAGGGCCATGGCAGGAAAAGCATTTATCAGAAAGTATGGGTTTGACGTGGTAGTTATAGTCAATTTTATCGGGTAACTTTGAAATTTCTTGTACCACTTGCTCCGGCATACTTGTTGTGCATCGGAAGGCACCTGCCAACAAAATTAAAATCAATACCAATCTATTCAAGGAGGAAAAATGCATTGTGGTCATTCGTTTGACACCCTTAAGATAGGAAAAATCCTCAAAATCCAAATGCTTTGAAAGTATATAGCCCCGCTCTTAAATAACAGCATAATATCTATTTGACAACAATCTGATCGGCATATAAAAAAGCGGGTTTTCCTAGGTTGATATGCCAGCCTGGCATTTTTAAAACACTTTCGGCATGTACCTTCAGGTAGCGCGCCTCTGTGTTATTGAATACCGTTTTGAAAGTCATAAAAGGCAATTTGACGATATCGGGGTTTTCTGCAGGATCGGGATTATTGGGATTATTGATCTTCACGGGCTTGCTATAGTTTTGTCCATCCTTTGAGGTGGCATAGCTGACATATTTTGGTAAAATGAGTTGATGCCAGTTGGCCTGAGCCTGAACATTGAGGAAATCCATCTCAATGCTATTAATGGGCATCACTGCTCCCAAATCCAAGATGAAATCCATGTGTTTTCCTTTGTAAGCCACCCAATTGGCATCCTTATCGGGGAATCGCCAAGATTCAAAAGCTCCAAAAACCCCATCGGTCAAACGCACTAAATTTTCTACCCCCATAGCCGGCTGAGTTATTGGAATGATTTTCTTTTGGAAGGAAATCGCCTGATCCATTTGTTCCATCTTTTCAAATATTCTTTTAAAATTATCTGCGTAATCGTCAATGGTAATGGCGCGTTCACCAATTCGCTGGATCCCTGCTTTTTTGGCGTTTGTTATAAAATCCTCCACCTTGTTTTTCATCTCGAGTTTGGGAATGACATTTCCGTTGGTGGCTGTGGTATAAAAACTCCCCTCTTGACCCACAGGGATCTGACCTGCAATTTGTATTTCAGCAATCAAAAGGGGCAGCCTGGCTACTTTCATACGACTTAATTTTTCGACATCCTCTGCTACCTTGTGCTCAGCCTGATCAAATAATGTATGGTAATGGGTCATCATTTCCGGGGACAGATAATTATTAACGGCATCTCTGGGATCCCCAAAAATATTCAATCGGAAATTATCCTTTAATAGAGCCTCACGCATGCTATCTATATAAGCCTTAACGGATGGGGCCGCTTTTCCATAGTATCCTTCCAAAAAATCGTCAATGATGGCATTGGGATCTGCCTGTGGATTCCACATCAGCTTGGAGATGAGGTAGGCCCTCAAATGACCAAATTCTCCTTTATTTCCAGTGGCTTGCATAAAGAGAGCGCGTACATTATTTTGAAGATAAAACTTAATGTTAGGGCCAATGGTATGGAGGTTGGGAAAGGGACTCACTGGATTGGCAAATTGTATGTTGTAATCCCAAATTAATATGTCTTGGCTCATTTTTCCCCAGTCTTGTAAATCACTTGTAAAGGCCGGATCGGTATCAAAAACGGGTTTTTCTCGGGTACTTTCAATATTACACAACATGATGTTGACATTGGGTTCGGCAACAATGTTGCTGGGAGCCGCTCTGGTATACCAATAGGCCAAAGTGGAAATGATTTTGTCGGGAAACTCACGCGCCACTTTGTTGACAAACCAGACCATAGACCCACTTGGAAGATTGCCATATTTTTTATTTAAAGCAGTACAAGGCCCACACTGACAGTATTTGTCGTTGTCATTTTGACTGACTGACCAATATTTGGCTTTTGGATTCTTTTCTATTCGTAATTTGAGTTCGGCCACCAATGTTTGAAAAACCTCTTCATTCGACAAGCACAATTGGGTGACAGGGTTCCGTTCTCCGTCGATAAGTGAGAAATACTCGGGGTGGGTTTTGCCATATTTTTCAGGTGAAATCAATAACTCAAAAGTATGTACAAACAAGCCCCAAGAGTCCGTAGAAGAGAGTTTGTGCCATAATTTATATTCAGGATCACGGGCATCGTAATAGTTGGTAGTTCGGTATTTGATCCTCGGTGTTTTGAGCTCATCTTTAGGGAAGCTGAACGCATTTGCTTCAGGAAGCAATAGAGGATCGTCAGCACTGTATTTCCTGAATCCAAAAAATTCTAATAGAGAAAACACCCCATTGAATAAACCACTTTCTGAACCTCCAACAATGATAAGGTTATTTTCCAATCGCTGGAAAAGATATGCGTCCTCTTCCAAGTCAGTTGATCCCAGGCCGGCGGCTTTTGCAAAGGCAGTATTTCCGATGTAAATAGCATGCTCACCATTGTATTCCTGATCATTGAATACTTTTAGGGGTTGAGACACTTTTGACAAATATGATTGCAATTGTTCCGCCGCATTTTTTTCTTTGGTATTGGCCTGTTTGGGAATCACAATACTATAGGCGGTCTTTCCCTCAATCATCAATTCTTTCAGGGAACTCAAGTCTCCCGAACAAGCAAAATGAGAAAGGGTAACCATTCCCCCCAATGCCACTCCAGAGGTTTTTAAAAAATCTGTGCGAGAAATTTTATTTTTTTTTGAATGCATAATTTGGTCTTTAAATAGCTTTGTTAGGACAGAATCAAATTCCATCAAAAACACAACGACTCAACTAATTTAGTAAACTCTTGGATTGGTAGGGATTATTTCTGATTACATCATAAAACAAAATCCAAACGCTGGTCTAGATTAAATTATAGAAAAATTAAGGTTTGGATATCAATACACTTGAGTAAGAGGTACGGTATAACTCAGTTCACATGGAATTTATTATATTGGTTAAGTCTTCCAAACAAATTATCGAATGAAAAGAAGAAATTTTTTTGGTCAGATGGGAATGGCAATATCGGGGTTTTTGGGTGTCAATTCATTACAAGCCCATCCGCAAAACCGGAATATAGCACCAAAACGTCTTAATGATAATCCTTTCTCTATAGGAACTTGGAATTGTCCGGATGCCATCCTGACCTCAGGACAATTGATGGAGAAAGGATTTCCTGCCTTGGAGGCTGTTGTCAAAGGGGTTGCTGTTGAAGAGGCCAATGAGGAAAATACTACGGTGGGCATTGGTGCCTCGCCTGACAGATCTGGTTGTGTGACCTTAGATGCATGTGTAATGAACTCCAAAGGAGACTGTGGTGCAGTAATGGCTGTAGAGAATATTGTCCATGTGTCGCGATTGGCCCAACATGTTATGGAAGATACACCCCATGTATATTTGGTGGGTAGGGGTGCCGAAGAATTTGCCTACAGCAAAGGATTTCCAAAAACACCATTACTTAGCCCTGCCGCAGAAAAAAGATGGAAAGCATGGTTAAAAAAATCTGAATTCCGGCCGGAAATAAACATTGAAAATCACGATACCATAGGCATGCTTTGTCTCGATGCTCAGGGAAACCTTTCGGGAAGTTGTACCACCAGCGGATTAGCCTATAAAATGAAAGGACGGGTGGGCGACTCTCCCATCATCGGATCAGGACTGTTTGTGGACAATCAAGTAGGAGCAGCCACAGCGACTGGTTTGGGTGAAGCCGTTATTAAAACCGTTGGTTCTTTCTTAATAGTAGAATTGATGAGAAATGGATATTCCCCTCAAAATGCATGTGAAGAAGCCATTCAAAGAATCCTATCGACCCAAGAGAAAAAACCTGATTTCCAAGTGGGTTTTATCGCGATCAATATTGCAGGGGAAATCGGAGCATACAGTATTCATCAGGGTTTTTCTTACACTTATTATCAAGAAGGCAAAGCCATAAATGTACCCTCGGCCAGTGTCTATTGATTCTCCGGACGGTTCAGATAGCCACTTTCATCAATGGTGTAGGTGGATCCGCTGAGTTGATCAACCACCTCCAAATCAAAACCGGTAAATGAATTGATCATATTGATCTGCAATGCGCGATCCTTCATTCCCACAAGTTGAATGGAGGTCATTTTTCCTGGCGGGTCATCTCGGAGGTGTTGGTATTCACCATAGGCGATTTTTCTAAAAAGAGCATAAATGATTTGTTCCGTTTCAGCATCCGTTTTGTGAACCCAAGTTTGATCTACGTTTGTGGATTCAGAAAATTCAATGTATCCCCAATGTTCGGGTAAATGCATATTGATAACCCCCTGTGGAGACCATACCCAGTTATTTTCTCGCAGAAATTTACCGTTTTCTTTTTTTCTGTAATAACGGTTATCGATTAAATCATGTTCCCATTGTACTCTTGAAAAGTTGATGCGCCATTGTTCCCCTATTTTGGGTTGACCCCCGGGGGAGCCTTTGAGTTCTGAAAGGGCTCGCATGGGAATGGCCATTTCCACCGACCAGTATTGATCTATGTCTTTGGGGTTGTTTAATGTCCCTTCTACATGCACTGCCGATTTTAAGTCGGGTAAGTTCCAATAAAACAGAGGCTTGCCTTTGGTGTTGTAGGGTCTGTTGAGCAGGAGATCCCAAACGGTATTCAAAGCATTGATTTCAATCTCACCATAATTGTGATTGCTATTGGAAGGACTAATAAATACTTCAAAGTCATTATTGTAAAAGATAATGGTGTCCCGCTTTTTTAGAGTTGCCCATATGTGTTTTTCCTCCAAATGAGCGAAGATGTAGAGAAAGTCCTCATCCCAAAGCATTTTGAGTCGGGTCTTTTGATTGGGTATTTTATCGCCCTCTATGTCGATAAAATCTTCGGTAAAGGGTGCTTTTTTCCAGCTTGGATCCTCCTCCCTACCGTCTATTACAAGGGATTGATCTGCCCGGGGAATGATATAAGTTCGGGGATTAATGAGCTCGCCCGTAATGTCAATAAAGACCGTTTCTTTTTTACAAGAAAAATGGAATAAAACAACAATCCATAACAAGCATATTGAAATCCGTAGTTGGGAAAACATGGTATTGGCATTTAACCCTTTAATGTGGCGGCGAGATACTCTCTGTTCATACGAGCGATGTTCTCCAAAGAAATTCCCTTCGGACACTCCACTTCGCAGGCCCCTGTATTGGTACAATTTCCAAATCCTTCTTCATCCATCTGGTTGACCATGTTGAGAACCCTATCGGTGGCTTCTACTTTTCCCTGGGGTAAAAGGGCATACTGCGAAACTTTGGCCGAAACGAATAGCATGGCCGAAGCATTTTTACAGGAGGCAACACAGGCGCCACAACCGATACAGCTTGCTGCATCAAAAGCCTTATCTGCATCGTGTTTGTCGATGGGGATGGCGTTGGCATCTTGGGTATTCCCTGAAGTATTGACACTCACAAAACCTCCGGCCTGTTGGATGCGGTCAAAAGCCGAACGATCCACTGTCAGGTCTTTGATTACCGGAAAAGCATTGGCTCTAAAGGGTTCGATGGTGATGGTGTCCCCGTCTTTGAACTTACGCATGTGCAACTGGCAGGTGGTCACCAATCGGTCAGGACCATGGGCCTCTCCATTGATAAACATGGAACACATCCCGCAGATGCCCTCACGACAATCGTGATCAAATGCCACGGGGTCTTCCCCATTTTCAATGAGCTGTTCGTTGTGCATGTCCATCATCTCCAAAAAGGACATGTCCGGAGAAACCCCTGCAACGGAATAGGTAACCATTTCCCCTTTTGCATCAACGTTGGCTTGTCGCCATATTTTAAGTGTCAAATTCATAACTGTTCTTATTTGTAGGAACGTGTTTTAACTTCAATTTCCTCATACTCCAGTTGTTCTTTGTGGAGCTTGGCTTTGGAGGGTTCTCCTTTGTATTCCCAAGCAGAGACAAAGGTAAAATTTTTGTCATCCCGCATGGCCTCTCCCTCAGGAGTCTGAGATTCTTCTCTGAAGTGACCTCCACAAGATTCTGTTCTTTCGAGCGCATCTTTGGCAAATAATTCTCCTAGCTCGAGAAAATCCGCGACTCGTCCCGCTTTGGCCAACTGCTCGTTGAACTCATCGGCGGTTCCGGGAACTTTTACATTTTTGTAGAAATCTTCCCTCAAGGCTTTGATCTCTTCAATGGCACCTTTGAGGCCTTTTTCGTTTCTGGACATACCACATTTGTCCCACATGATTTTACCCAATTTTTTATGGTAGTAATCCACCGAATGTTTTCCCTTGTTGTTGATAAAAGCCTCTATTTGCTTTTTAACTTCTTTTTCTGCGGCTTCAAATTCGGGAGAATCGGTAGAAATGGGTCCGGTTCTGATGTCATCGGCAAGATAGTCTCCAATGGTATAAGGCAGGACAAAATAACCATCCGCCAGACCTTGCATCAATGCGGAAGCCCCTAGGCGGTTGGCACCGTGATCAGAAAAATTAGCCTCTCCTATGGCATAGCAGCCAGGAATGGAGGTCATCAAATTATAATCTACCCAAACACCTCCCATGGTATAGTGAACGGCAGGATAGATCATCATTGGGGTTTCGTAGGGATTTTGGTCTACGATTTTTTCATACATCTGGAAGAGGTTACCGTATTTGGCACGCACCACCTCTTGACCTAGTTTTTTGACGAGTGCCGCATCATTTTCGTCCAGCCCCTTAACGTGTGCTTGCTCCTTACCGTAGCGTGTGATGGCATCTGCAAAGTCGAGATAAACAGCTTCCCCCGTTTTATTGACCCCAAATCCAGCGTCGCAACGCTCTTTGGCCGCTCTGGAGGCTACATCTCTTGGCACAAGGTTTCCAAAAGCTGGATAGCGACGTTCGAGGTAGTAATCCCGATCTTCTTCAGCGATTTCGGTGGGATTTAATTTGCCCGCTCTGATGGCTTTGACGTCCTCCAATTTTTTGGGAACCCATATCCTACCGTCATTTCTTAAAGATTCGGACATCAAAGTCAGTTTGGACTGATGTTCTCCCGAAACGGGAATACAAGTGGGGTGGATTTGTGTAAAACACGGATTGGCAAAATGTGCACCGCGTTTGTGGATTTTCCAAGAAGCCGAAACGTTACTTCCCATGGCATTGGTGGATAGAAAGAATACGTTACCGTAGCCTCCTGAGGCAATCACCACCGCATGGGCGCTGTGTCTTTCGATTTCTCCATTGACCAGGTTTCGGGTAATGATACCCCTTGCTTTTCCATCAACCACCACCAAATCCATCATTTCGTGGCGGTTGTACATTTTAATTTTTCCACGACCAATTTGTCGGTTCATTGCAGAATAAGCCCCGAGCAACAACTGTTGTCCGGTTTGTCCCTTGGCGTAAAAAGTTCGGGATACCAATACCCCTCCAAAAGAGCGATTGTCCAGCAGTCCGCCGTAATCTCTCGCAAAAGGGACTCCTTGGGCCACACACTGGTCTATGATATTGGTCGATACCTCAGCCAAACGGTATACGTTGGCTTCACGCGATCGATAATCTCCCCCTTTAATGGTATCATAGAACAAACGATAGGTAGAATCGCCATCCCCTTGGTAGTTTTTGGCGGCATTGATCCCGCCTTGGGCTGCAATAGAATGGGCCCTTCGGGGAGAATCCTGAAAACAAAACGTTTTTACATTGTAGCCCAATTCGGCCAGTGTAGCTGAAGCAGAGGCCCCCGCCAATCCAGTACCAACTACTATAACATCGATCAACCTTTTATTGGCAGGACTGACCAAATTAATATTACTTTTATGATTGGTCCATTTTTCGGACAAACTTCCCACAGGTATTTTTGAATCTAACTTTGCCATTTGATTATCCGTTTAAATGATGAAAAATTGCTATAAAAATAAAACCAGCAGGAATTAAGAGCGCAAAAGCAACGGTAAACCATTTGATTCCGCGCGTATATTTGTTGTTGAGTCCCACAGACTGGAAAGAAGAAGCAAATCCGTGGTAGAGGTGCAATGCTAAAAAAACAAAGGATAGTGAATAAATGGTTACCCTGACAGGGCTGTGAAACTTATGAACCAATTCACCGTAATATCGATTGGGATCTTTGGGAAGAAACTCAATGTATTTGTAATTCATTTCTGGCACCCAAAAATCGTAAAAGTGCAAACCCAAAAAAGACAGGACGACTATTCCTGATAGGATCATGTTCCGAGACAACCAACTGGAATTGGCTGACCCCTTAAAAGAAGCATACTTGGTGGTTCTGGAGCGGTTGTTTTTGTATTCCAACACAAAACCCATCAAAAAATGAAAAAGTACACCAAAGATCAAGATGGGCTGTAAAACAAATTGCACCACAGGGTTGTTGCCCATAAAATGGGAGAGAAAATTAAAGGTCTTTTCACTAAAAACCGAAGTAATGTTGATGGTGAAATGTTGGCCCAAAAAAAGGATTAAAAAAAGTCCCGATAGGGCCATAGCTACCTTTCGTGCAATCGTAGTAGAAATCATTTCTCTTGGTTTATCATAACAAAATTAGTCCATAAAGCTTGAAAAGAAAAGCCTGGATGATTAAATTTTTTAATTGTATTGTGAATGTGATTTTTGTTGAACGTTATTTAGGAATGACCACAAAATCTATTCATTTAATTCAACAATCTTTATGGATATGGCCTTCCACTCCGTTGAATTTTAATATTTTTAGGGGCTTGAAACATCAAAACCTCTCCGATGCGCTATCGCCCTTTATCATCAGATCTTTATTCGAAAAACAGGAATCAGTTCATGCAGGCAATGGAGCCAGGAGGTTTGGCAGTATTTAACTCCAATGACATTTATCCAATCAGTGCAGACAGCACCCTTCCTTTTGCCCAGCACCGCGATATTTTTTACCTCAGTGGAATCGACCAAGAGGAAAGTATTTTACTCTTGTTCCCGGACGCCAAAGCTCCCGAATATCGGGAAATATTATTCATCAAAAAAACCAGTCAACTGATTGCCATTTGGGAGGGACAAAAACTTACACAATCGAGCGCAACTGAACTTTCAGGGGTGAAAACGGTCCTTTGGTTGGATGATTTTGAAAAAGAGTTTGACCGATTGGCTACGGAGGCCAAAGTTTTCTATTTCAATACCAATTCACACAGTCGGGCAAAAGTGGAAACGCAAACCCGAGAGGATCGATTCATCAAATGGGCGAAATCAAAATTCCCCAATCATCCCAGTAAAAACAGTAATTTTATTTTGCACAAGCTACGTGCGGTTAAAGACCCAGAAGAAATTGATCAAATCAAAAATGCGATTGCCATCACAGAAAAAGGATTCCGAAGGATTTTGCCTTTTATTAAACCAGGGGTTTGGGAGTATGAAATTGAAGCGGAGTATGCTCATGAATTTTTAAAAAACCGTTCCGGTGGTTTTGCCTACTCCCCCATCATTGCTTCGGGCAAAAACAGCAATGTTCTGCATTATATTGACAACAATAACCGTTGCCAAGCAGGGGATTTGATCCTTATGGATGTTGGAGCAGCATATGGAAACTACTCCAGTGATATGACCCGAACCGTTCCAGTTTCAGGAAAATTCACCCCCAGACAAAGAGCCGTCTATGAAGCTGTTTTACGGGTAGAAGAAGCGGCCTTGCAACTACTGATCTCGGGAGCCTTTATCAAAGAATACCACCAAGAAGTGGGTAAAATCATGACCGACGAGTTGATCGGTTTAGGGCTATTGGATAAAATCACAGTAAAAAATCAAGATCCTGAAAAACCAGCTTATAAAAAATATTTCATGCATGGAACTTCTCACCATTTGGGTTTGGATACGCACGACTATGGTTCCATGGATACCCCATTACAAGCCAATATGGTGCTTACTGTTGAACCCGGTATTTACATTCCTGAAGAAAATTTTGGAATTCGAATCGAGGACGATGTGGTCATCCAAGAACAGGGTCCACCCCTTAACTTGATGCAAAATATCCCGAAAGATCCCGATGAAATTGAGCAACTGATGCAATCAAATTAAAGCTCAGGAAAATCAAGGAGTTCTTGAAGTAAAATTTTTAAAGCTCTTGAAATTTTCATGAGGGTTTTGAATGTGGGATTGGTTCCTCCCAATTCTATCCTCCTCAGGGCAGATTCCTCCATCTCAGCCAAATCACTCAGTTGCAGCTGCGTAAGGGCTCTTTCCTTTCTTAAAATAGAAATTCTTTTCCCTAATGCTTTGATTAGAATATTGTCGGAATCTTCCAAACTATGGGCTTATGTAAGCTAAGTTTTGTAGAAAGATTTTTACAGAACATATTTGTTCTGTTTGGGAGGTTTACTTATATTAGCATTAGATCTTTGGATTGATATCCTTGGTTTTGCAACCACACCCTTTCCCGCAGCTTTGATCGGTTGCGGAATTGTTGTTTGGTCTGAATTTATTCACCAAGAAAATCAAAGACCCAACGCCTAGTAGTATCGCTATTGTGGTTTGCAAAATCTCCATTATTTAAGCATTTGATAGGCCAATAGAGCTGCAAGATAAGCAATGAGGGTCATAGAAAAAAGTTGAATGGTGGGCCATTTCCAGCTGTTGGTTTCTTTTTTGACAATGGCTAAGGTACTCATGCATTGCATGGCAAAAGCATAAAAAAGCATCAGTGAAATACCGGTTGCAAGGTTGAACCTCGGCAATCCGTTTTTCCTTTTTTCTCCCGCCATCCTGTTTTTGATGGTCTCTTGTATATCACTTTCCACGCTATAGATGGTGGCCAGCGTACCGACAAATACTTCTCGGGCAGCAAATGAACTGATCAAAGCAATGCCTATTTTCCAATCGTATCCTAAAGGGCGAATCAGAGGTTCTATCGTTTTTCCCAGCACACCGATGTAGGAGTTTTCCAACTTGAAAGCGGCGATTTTACCCTCCAATATTTCTGGTTCTATGGGTTGATCGGCATATTCTTGGGTGATGATCTGCTCCGCATTTGAGAAATTTTTACCTGGGCCAAATGAAGCCATAAACCACAACAAAATGGAGATCGCCAAAATGATTTTACCCGCTTCAATGACAAATGATCGGGTTTTTTCCCAAACGGTGAGTAAAACATTTTTGAGAAGGGGCAGTTTATAGTTGGGCATTTCGACCACGAAATAGGACTTGTTGGGCGACTTCAAAAAGTTATTGAGTACAGAAGCGGAAAGGATCGCCATCAGGAAGCCCAAAAAATAAAGCCCCATCAAGGTCAATCCTTGATAGTTGAATCCCAACAGTCGTCCATCGGGTATGACCAAGGCAATGAGGATCAAATACACGGGCAAGCGCGCAGAGCAAGTAGTAAAGGGAACCACCAAAATGGTAATGAGTCGCTCTTTCCAATTTTCAATGTTGCGGGTGGCCATCACAGCAGGAATGGCACATGCTGTTCCCGAAATCAAAGGAACAACGCTCTTTCCACTAAGGCCAAATCTTCTTAACCCACGATCCATCAAAAATACGACTCTACTCATGTAGCCGGTCTCTTCCAAAACAGAAATGAATAAAAATAAAAATGCAATTTGTGGAATGAAAATAACAATGCCTCCCAAACCCGAAATGACACCCTCTGCAAGTAGATCGGTTAATATCCCAGCAGGCATTTGGTTTTTAATCCATTCACTCAACTGGGCAAAACTGGAATCTATCATGTCCATAGGGACGCTACTCCATTCAAAAATGGCTTGAAAAATCATTAATAGAATCAAGAAAAAAATGGCATAACCCCAAAATTTATGGATCATAATATTGTCCAACTGGATTCTCAGATCTTTTGCCTCCTTGCGGTTCACTTCGTAGGTTGCTTTGAGAATTTGGTTAATCATTTGGTAGCGTTTGATCGTCTCTCGCTGTTGTAATTTTTTCAGGTAGGCTTTGGTCTGGGTTTTAAAGTGAGTCGTGTCCTCGACTTTTTTTCTTTCCAGTTGCATAAAATTTACATCTTGGGTGATGACCAACCAGAGTTTGTATAAGGATTGGTTTGGGAAGGCTTTTTCCAAATTTTCAAAGTAGGTTGGATCGATTTCTTTGGGATTCATTAGGGGTGTGGTCGAAATGGAGCGGTATTCCACGAGGATTTGTTTGAGTTGATCCACTCCCGAGTTGCGTCTCGTACTCACCAAAACTACTTTGGTATTGAGTTTTTCCTCCAGCTTTTCCATGTCAATTTTGATGCCTTTCCTTTGCATCTGATCGGACATATTGATCAATAAAACTGTGGGGATTTCCAAGTCTTTGATCTGGGTAAACAAGAGTAGATTTCGTTTGAGGTTTTCCACCTCAGTTACCACCACTGCAACATCGGGATAATCGGGATTGTTTTTATTGAGTAACAACTCAACGACCACACTCTCATCCATAGAGGAGGCGTTGATGCTGTAGGTACCTGGAAGATCTAAAATTCTGGCTTTGGTCACTCGATCCAATCGGCAGCTTCCTTGTTTTTTTTCAACAGTAATACCAGGGTAGTTTCCTACCTTTTGATTCAAACCGGTGAGGGCATTAAAGACGGAGGTTTTTCCCGTATTGGGATTTCCGATGAGGGCAACATTGATGTTTTTAATCATCCACCAGTGGTTTTACCATAATGTGTTGGGCAACCTCTTTTCTGATGGCCAAGTGTACTTCGTCTATTCTCAAATAAAGCGGGTCCCGAAAGGGAGCCCAATAGAGCAATGCTATTTCGTTTCCGGGAAGGCATCCCATTTCAATCAATTTCAAAGGCAGCGATTCTGTTTCTATGGATTCGATGATCGCTTTTTGCCCTGGGGCCAATTGATGAAGTGGCAGCATTATTTAGAATGATTTTAAAAAACAAAAATATAAATTTTGAACGATCTTAATGCTGAATAAACTTATTTTATGAAGGGAAATATTCCTCCATCAACCAGTCCAATTCCTCCAATAACCTGTCGATTTCATTCAGATCGGTTCCGTCATAAAAGCCTCTGATTCTGCTTTCTGGATCGACCAAGATGAAGTTTTCTGTATGGATCATATCAAAAGGGCCTCCATCTCCATCCTCTTTTACTGCCAGATAAGATTTTCTAGCCAATTCGTAAATTACTTTTTTATCTCCTGTGACCAAATGCCATTTATTATCGATTACTCCCTTTTCCAAGGCGTATTTTTTGAGTTGGGCAACAGAATCCATTTTAGGAGTTACGGAATGAGATAGGAGCATCACATTGGAGTTGTTTTTTATTTTTTCTTGTACTTTGATAAGGTTGTCAGTCATGGCAATACAGATGGTAGGACAGGTGGTAAAAAAGAAATCCGCCACATAGATTTTCCCTTTGAAATCATTTTGAGTAACGGTTTTACCGTTTTGGTTGGTTAGCGAGAAATCGGCAATGCGATGGTATTTCTTTTGATGCTGAATGGTACTGTCCACCAATTCAAAATTAACCATAGCTGGTTGGTAGATGGGTAGTTTTTTGACCGGCAACAGGGCATTGTAAAACAATAGTAGTATGATGGCAGAAAGGATTGCGAATAGGCTGAGAAACTTTCTGTATTTTTTAAGAAACGTCATACAGGGATAAAGATACACTATAAAAATATAAAAGATTTATGCCTAAGGTTTTTGTGGAAATGGGGTCGTAATGTGTCTAAAATTGGTATTTTTGGTCTCCAAAAAATGATGAGCTATGGAACCTATGGTAATGAAGGGCATTCAACTACTACTGAGTTTGTCTCTATTGATTGTTTTGCATGAATTGGGTCATTTTATTCCTGCCAAAATATTTAAAACTCGTGTAGAAAAGTTCTTTCTCTTTTTCGATGTCAAGTTTGCTTTGTTTAAAATGAAATTTGGAGATACGGTTTATGGCATTGGTTGGTTGCCACTGGGGGGCTATGTCAAGATATCGGGAATGATCGATGAAAGCATGGATACCGAACAGATGAAGCAACCTGCAAAACCTTGGGAGTTTCGAAGCAAACCGGCTTGGCAACGACTGATCATCATGCTGGGTGGGGTGACGGTCAACCTCATTTTGGGTTTTCTTATTTACATGATGATTCTTTTTGTTTGGGGGAAAAACACCCTATCCAACAGTGAGCTTCCCATGGGCATGGGGGCATCTCCCTTGGCCAAGGAAATCGGCTTCCAAAAGGGGGATCAAATTCTGTTGGTGGATGGTCAGCAGCTGGAAGTAGCATTGGACATTAACAAAATGTTGTTGATCCGCTCGGTAGAAACCGTCGAGGTTCAACGTGCCAATGGCCAAAAAGAATTGATCCAAATCCCCAAAAATTTCGGAGATCGCATGTTCAGCTCAGGTCAAATGAATGTTTTGTACCCACGATTTCCTGCGGTTATAGACAGTGTTTTACCAGATCAAGGGGCTTACAAAGCCGGATTTAATGCTGGAGATCAAATTGTCGCTGCCAACGATCAAGTGATTGAAGATTGGCAGGAACTCAGTGACTTCAATAACAAAAATCCAAGTCAAGAAATCAGCTATGTGGTCCTGCGCGAAGAAAATCGCGACACCTTGAACCTGGTTTTGGATGCACAAGGAAAGATGGGGGTCTTTCCTGGAAGTAATATCAAGATTAGTACCGTGGAGCTTTCATTGGGGGAGAGTATCACCGAAGGCTTTAGTTATGGGTATTGGACGCTATACGACTATGTGGCACAGTTCAAATATGTTTTTACCAAAAAAGGCGCTTCCCAACTAGGTGGATTTGGGGCCATTGGAAGTCTATTCCCATCGACTTGGGATTGGAGGGCCTTTTGGGCCAGTACGGCATTTATTTCTATCATTTTGGCATTCATGAACCTATTGCCAATTCCTGCACTGGACGGGGGGCACGTGATGTTTCTATTGTATGAAATGGTCAGTGGTAAAAAACCCAACGATAAGTTTATGGAATACGCACAGATGATAGGGTTTTTCCTATTGCTTGCCTTAGTTATTTATGCCAATGGAAATGATTTGTTCCGGTTTTTATCAAATTAATTAAGCGCTAGTAACTTCGCATTTTTGATATTTACTATATTTATATAAATTAAAAATTCGATCGCCATGATGAGGTTTAGTATCAATCCTTTTTTTATTTCTCTTTTTTTGCTTTGCGCTGTTGAAACATTTGCACAAGAGCAGCAGGTAACGATTGAAGATTTCATTGAAGAACACCAAGGTTTTGAAGAAAATGAAGCTGGAGAAATCACCCCAGTCAACATTAAAGAGATCAATAAAAAAATTCGCTTATTTGTTGAAGAGCGCTACCCTGAGATTGTAGAGTACACACGAAATATCATTTGGGATTCTTACAAGACCTTTTTGAGTCCTTCAAATATTTATCACTACCATACCTTTATTGCCCAAGTAAAAGTGAATGATTTGGAGCGTTTGAAATATGTAGAAGTGGTATATAATCCTTTTATCAAAAAAGTAAAAGGAGATTTTGAATGGATACCAGAAGATGAGGAGTTTTATCTGATCGACGAAAAAGAAGAAAAGAAAGACAATGCCCCTGACTTGATCGAGCTTGGCGTCTCCAATCAGGAACAGAAGCCTGTACTCGAAGACTTTATCACCGAACACCAAGGCTTTCTCGATGTGATGGAGCAGAAAAACTTAGCAGATAACGAAATTGTACCCATCAACGTAAACGAAATCAACAAATCCATTCGGGCTTTTGTTAAATCAACCTACAGTAATGTAGAATATACCCGAAATATCATTTGGGATTCTTATACTTCCTTCATCAGCCCGTTTGATAAGTTTCATCATCATAACTTTATTGCTCAAGTAAAGGTGAAAGATGTAAAAAGACTCAAATACTTGGAGGTTTTTTACAATCCTAAATCCCAAAAAGTGACCAGTGATTTTGTTTGGATCGAATCCGATGAGGAATTCTATAGGGTTAAAAAAATCGATCAAGAATGAAACGGTCTGATTATCTGATTCTAGCGGCTGCATTTTTAAGCTTTCTATTTTCAGTATATCTTTGGTTCAATGGCCAACAACAGGAAGGGCTGTATGTTGGGATTTGGGTGCCCTCCATTTTGGCTGCAGGAGCCTATATTAAACAAATTTCAAAGCCATGAGTATTTCCATCATATTTGCGGTAGGCCTCGTTGTATTTTTCCTCTTTTTATTGGGTATTTTCTTCAATAACAAGGAGGTTAGTCACAGCCGTCGTAACAGAATAGAAAGCGATACGGTGGACTATGACGGTTCAGGGAACTTTGGAAGGATTCCAAATAAAAAGCCAAAAAACAGAGCCATATGAATAGGCATAACTTATTTTTTAAATCTTTCCACCTTTGATATATAACTAGATTTATTAACTATATTATATAATATGAAAACCAAATTGACTTTAACAATTATCGGCACTATTATGGTACTTCAGGCCGTTTTATATGCGGCTTTTGCTCCTTCGGCGGTTGATATGATGTTTAACGTAGGGGAGGAGGCTGCCCAACTGGCACTCATGTTCCAATATGCCATCAGTCCAGCCTTTTTAATGATTGGACTCATGCTTCTTTTTTCCAGAGGCCTGGCGATTGATGATGCTAAAAAATTATTACTGGCCATTATCATTGCTTATTTACCACTATTCGGTGCCTTTTACCATATGGCTTCATTGCCCTTCACCA
>Ga0181577_10001029_pt1 | contig 22567 bp, 17 predicted proteins | sample 101ome_21_FD_132468 | JGI IMG/M metagenome (GOLD analysis project Ga0181577, IMG submission 132468) | Coastal salt marsh microbial communities from the Groves Creek Marsh, Skidaway Island, Georgia - 101413BT metaG (megahit assembly) | ecosystem: Environmental > Aquatic > Marine > Intertidal...
CGATCCAGAGGCGACTAAACCGAATAGCAATTACACCGGTATGAATTGGAACTTTACGGGTAGTAGTGACATTTTGGGAGGCGGCTCGGCGCTGTATCTAAAACACGTGGGTATTATCGATTTACAAGATGCACAACAATTTATTTTAAAGACCACTGCAGGTTTGTCGTTCCCCTTATTTTTTGGTTTGGAGGGCGCTGCCGAAGTGACCGTTGACTATGACGGCACGGCGGCAGACGACAAGGAAGAACTGGATCAGGTCTATAAATTTCGTGTGGGTTATACCTGGTGATCCTCAACCAACCTGAGGCGAGGGTTAGGCATGCTTACGGGTAGCGAACCGCCGTCCGAGGGTGTGTGGTTCGTACCTTTGGGCGGTACCGGGGAGATCGGTATGAACCTCAATCTCTATGGCCACGCTGGACGTTGGCTTATGGTGGATTGCGGCATCACCTTTGAGCATATCCCCGGGTCGAGCAGTGGCAGGCCGCGCATTGAAATGGCTGACCCACAATTTATCAAGGATCGCCGTCAGCGATTGGACGCATTGCTTATCACCCATGCTCATGAAGATCACCTGGGTGGCGTACCTTACCTTTGGTCACAGCTGCAGTGTCCTGTCTATGCCACACCTTTCGCCGCCGAGGTGCTACGACGCAAGGTCGCAGGCGGGCGCGGCACCCTACCCCAGCCTCTGATTGAAGTGACACCCGGCAGTACAATCAGCGTTGGTGATTTTGAGATTGATTGGTTACCGCTCACGCACTCAACTGCTGAGACCTGCGCATTGTTATTGCGCGCGGGTTCCAGCCGTATTTTGCATACCGCTGATTGGAAAATAGACCAGCGGCCGGTGGTGGGTGAACCCTGGGCGCCCAAGGACTGGGTGCGACAGGTAAGCGGGGGCATTGACGCGGTGATTTGTGATTCAACCAACGCGACTCGCGAGGGCTTCTCACCTACGGAAGGCGATGTAGCCGACGGCTTATTGCAAACCATTGCACCCTTAACCGGTAAAGTTGTGGTGAGTTGCTTTGCCAGCAATATCGCCCGCTTGCAGACGCTGTTTCGCATTGCCGAGTCCACTGGGCGCCGTGTAGCCCTCATGGGCCGGTCGGTTGATAACATGTATCGCTGTGCACGTCGCTGCGATCTGCTGGACAGTCAACACACCCCTATTGATCCCGCGCATGTGGAGTACCTACCACCGCAGGAAATCTTAGTTGTTGCCACGGGCAGTCAGGGCGAGGTTGGCGCGACCCTGCAGAAATTGGTAATGGACAGTCATCGCCACCTGAGTCTTGGCGAGGGCGATACCGTTATTTTGAGTGCCAAGACCATTCCCGGTAACGAGCAATCTGTAGCGCGTGTTGTCGAGGGCTTACGCAGCCGGGGTGTGCAGGTACTGCAGGATGAAACCAGCAAACGCACCCTGCATGCCTCGGGGCACCCCTGTGCCGGTGAGCTATCCGCGCTTTACGACGTGGTCAAGCCAAAGCTTGCCATTCCTGTTCATGGCGAGGCCTTGCACATGGATGCCCACGCCCGTGTTGCTCGACAGTCTGGTGCTAAGTCGGTACTCACAGGTACCAACGGCGACTTGTTTGTTCTAACGCCTGAGCCCGGAGTGCGACGCCGTTGGGCGCCGACAGGCAGATTGTTTTGGGATGAGGAGCGCGAGCTGCTTACAGCCGATGCCAGTTCATCGGCGCCTTAGCCACAGCGACGGCTATGTAAGGTTCAGGTCCTGCTGAGCGCACGGGCATAGCGTGGTTGTGGGGTTAGCCTATTAGGAAGCTGCGCGTGTAGCGCTACGGCTTGCTGTTGTATTGGACTAAGACCCCAGCGACGCTGGCAGTACGGCGGCACAATCATATGCGGTTGGTCCATCTACCATTAACCACAGTCCAGCAATAGTTTCCCCATGTGGCTGCCTGACTGCATGCGCTCATGGGCCACCATGGCATCAGCTAACGGAAAGCATTCGCTAATGACAGGCACAATCTCTCTGGCGGCGACTGCCGGCATGATTTCGCTTCGCAGGGCCGCGAACTCTCGGGCTCGCAAATCTAAATTCATACCCCGTAGCGTGCTACCAGTGAGAGTCAGGCGTTTGGTGAGCACACTGATCAGATCGATTTCTGCGCGACTGCCGCGCATCATGCCAATACAGACGATGCGTGCACCGGGAGCGGCCAGCGCGAAATTCAATGCCACGAAATCGCCACCGGCCATATCCAAAATAACGTCTACTTGTCCGCCATAACCGGCATTTTGGAATTTCTCCAGCAGATCTGGGTTCTTGTAGTCAGCCACCCAGTCGGCACCTAGAGCTTCCACGCGCTGGCATTTATCGGATCCACCCGCGGTAGCTAAGACGCGCGCACCGCGATATTTGGCCATTTGAATGCCAAGGCTACCAATGCCACTGCCGCCACCGTGAATAAGCAACGTTTCGCCGGCGCTTAATCGGCCCAAGGTGAAAACATTGTGCCAAACCGTAAGTAGCGCCTCGGGTAATGCCGCGGCTTGCTCCAGTGAAAGCTCATCGGGTACGGCAAGGGTGTGATCCGCTCGAGCAATGGCAGCGCTAGCATAGCCGCCTCCGTGAACTAGGGCGCAGACGCGGTCGCCCACCGTAAAGTCACTGACCCCGCCACCCACCGAGGCTACCGTGCCGGCGACCTCGAGACCGAGGATCGGTGAGGCATCGGGCGGCACCGGGTAGAGACCCATGCGCTGCAAAATGTCGGCTCGGTTAATGCCAGCAAATGCCACATCGATGGCGATTTCGCCGTGGTCGGGCGCGACCATCTGGTCCCGTTCGACTGTCAAGTCACCCTTTTCGGTGATGGTAATGTATTGGCGATCCATACAGACTCCCTTAGGCTTGTACGCCTAGCTTACCCCAGCCTTAATCGGGGTTGGGCGGCACAATAAAAATAGCGAATTAGGAAAATAGCGAATCAGGAGAGTGTAATGGCAGCCCCGATGTTTGTCCGTAAAGCCAAGTGGCGTTTCTTTTTCACTTTGGCCAAGATCTTGGTTGGGAAGAAAGCGACTGCTCCCCATTTCGCGTTTGCGGGCCCCGGCAGCACAGATCTTTTGTGCAGCCGCATAGTGGAGGGGGGTCACCGGCGAGTATTGGTGGTAACCGATGGGCCACTGCGTGCACTCGGTATTAGTGAGCAAGCCGTCACAGGTTTGCAGAGTGCTGGTGTAGACGTTTTTTGGTACGACGGCGTGAAGCCCGACCCCACTTTTGATCAGGTTTATGAAGGCGCCCAATTATTGCGCCAGCATGATTGTTCTGCCGTACTGGCAGTGGGCGGCGGTTCGTCGATTGATGCTGCAAAAGCTATTGCGGCCTGCTTTGACGCCAGCGCCGACCCCAAATCCTGGATTGGCTTTAACAAGGGGCCTGAAGAGGCTCTACCCATTTATGCCATTCCCACTACCGCAGGTACAGGTAGTGAAGCCACCATGGGTGCTGTGATTACCGATGCCAGCGATCACAGTAAGAACGTTATTGCCGGTGAGCCCTTTTTGCCTACTGCGGTGGCACTCGATGCCGAGCTGATGTTGGGTTTACCTCCAGCCGTGACTGCTGCGACAGGTTTAGACGCGTTGACTCATGGGATAGAAGCCTACATCGGTGTCTGGGAACGCGGCACGCGACGCGAAACGGCACTTCTTGCCATTAAGGGTGTCTTTAACTGGCTACCCAAAGCCATGCAGACTCCGGCCGATCCTGAAGTTCGCATGGGGATGAGCTTGGCGGCTTACTACGGCGGTGTTGCGATTAACCAGGTGAGCGTGGGTAATGTTCACGCTATTGCGCATCAACTCGGTGCGCTTTATGGCATCCCTCATGGTGAGGCCAATGCCCTAGTACTGCCGCACCTGTTACGTCGTTATGGTGCAGCGGCAGAAACGGCCCTGGCTGAGTTGGCTGACGCACTGGACCTGCCGGGTACAGGCTCCAGCGCAGACCGTGCAGCCACCTTGATTGAGGCTATTGAGACGCTGTCGGCTGAGTCGGGGCTATCGCCCACACACCCGGCTATTCAGCGTTCGGATTTTGCTCGTATCACTGACATGGCTATTACCGAGGGTGACGGTTACTTCTCGCCCAAGTTGCTCACCGAGGAAGATGTACAGGTCGTGCTGGCAGCGATTAGTCAGCCGTAGTTAGCGGTTCAAGCCACTCGGTTACCAGCGCTATGAAGTGCTGGTGGCCTTCCGTGGGCCCATCTGAACAGGCGAAGCCATGGGCTTCCCGGTCGTAGTGCTCATAACGTATATCGACGCCGGCTTGACGCATCACAATACCCAAGCGCTTGCCGTCATCCCGCAGCGGATCGCGTTCAGCGGTCACCACCAGCGAGCGCGGGAAACGCCGGTAATCACAGCGTCGGCTAACAAAAATGGTTTTTGCTGAGGTCTCAGCAGGCGCTGTAGCACCTAAATACGTGTCCATAAACCAGCGCATGATAGGTGTGGTTAGCGGCCCGGTTTTAGCATGTTCAACATAAGACGGTAGCCCGGTCATGTAGTGCTCAATGGCGGGATAAATCATGATCGCACCGGCTATCCGAGGTTCGTCCTCGAGGCTGGCGACGGTACATGCCGTTAAATTACCGCCGGCACTGTCACCGGCAATGACGACATGACCATTGTTAGGGGCAAGCCGATTGAGGTGGTCTAAAATCCACCGTGTTGCCTCTAGGCAGTCGTTATGGGCTGCGGGGAAGGGGTGCTCCGGCGCGAGGCGATAGTCGAGAGACATGATCGTGCATTGGGTTGACTCGGCTAGAGACCGGCAAAATGGATCGTGAGTGTTCAAATCTCCAATGACCCAGCCGCCGCCATGAAAATACACAATCAGTGGCTTGTCGGGTAATCCGTGGTACATGCGCGCGGCAATTTGACTGTCTTCATCAACAGGAATGAGTAAATTGCTGACCAAGACGTCTTGGCCAACGTCGCAGCCCTCCCAGGCTTTACGATTGACGTGACGGTAGTAGTAGCGAAGCGCCCACGTTTTAAGTTGCGATAGCAATGCGGTCATCGATGTCTGTGTAGGTTGTGTCGGAATTTTGTAAATACCAGTCAACGCCGTTGGCGTCACGTTCCCGGCTAACGCTACCCCGGTGGACCAGTAGATTAAGGTGTGCAAGCACTTCCCCTGTGGCTAGCCCAAGAATTTCGGCTGTGATTGGACGCGAGAACATAGTGGGGAAGCAGTCGGGCACACGCCGGGGTTGGTCAAGAAAGTCATAAATATCTTGAAGGCCCAAGCGATGGGAGTCGATCACCTGGTTAATACGCACGTGCAGGCCCCGAAAGGGTGCTTGATGCGCGGGCAGTACCAATAAATCACTGGGCAGTAGTCTGATGAGCCGTAGGTTGGAATCAAGCCATTCGCCCAGAGGGTTGCCCTCGGGTTCGGTGGGGAATACTGACACGTTGGGTGTAATTCGCGGCAGAACTTGATCGCCGGAGATGAGGCATTTTAGTGAGGGGCAATAGAGACAAACATGCTCGGGTGAGTGCCCCGAGCCTACAACAACTTGCCAATACCGACCGCCAATGGTCAGCGTCTGTCGATCCACAAGGCGTCTAAAGCGGTGTGGTAATGGTGAGATCACCCGGCCAAATCCGCCAAAGCGTTTACGATAATTTTCGATCTGTTCGTCGTTGTAGCCCGCCGCACGATAGAACTGGATACCCTCGTTCGGTGCCTCTTGGCCGGTGTAACTCACCATGGCCTGGCACATTAAATACTCTTCCCGGCTGATCCATAAATCGCAGTTAAAGCGCTCACAAATCCAACCGGCCAAGCCGGTGTGGTCGGGATGCAGGTGGGTGCAGATCACACGGGTGACCGGTTTACCCGCCATGAAGCCCTCAAACAACGCCTCCCAAACGGCCTTGGTGTTATCCAGCGCGAGACCGGTATCGACGATTGCCCAACCGCCATCGTCCTCTAATAACCAGACATTAATGTGGTCTAGGGAGCCCGGCATGGCCAAGCGCACCCACCAGACCCCCTCAGCCACTTCAAAGGGCTGATCGGCGGGTGGGGGATTATTGCGTCCCCAAGGGTAGGTTAAACCCCGGTGAACAACGTTTTCTTGCTCAAGCATAGTCATATCGCCAAACGGATTGCCTTAATTTTGCGCTGCCCCCACGCCGATGTCCAACCTCCTGGTACGAACTTAGGTGTGGTAAACGCCTAAACTTCTGTGAGCGCCTCTGTCACACCGCTGACACATGACTTCGGTTACAGTATTTGGGGGTTACAAGGAGCTTCAATGGCGCAAGACTGGCGTAATCAAGGACACTCTCCGGCAGAGCGGGAGCGAGCTCTGGCGCAGCTCAAGCACGCCAGTGTGGACGTATTGGTTGTCGGCGCGGGAATCAACGGTGCCGTCGCGGCGGCGGCGCTGGCGCACGCCGGCGCCTCGGTGGCGATTGTCGATCGTGGTGATTTCGCCAGTGGCGTGAGCTCCCAGTCTAGTAATCTCGCCTGGGGCGGCATTAAGTATCTGGAGACCGGTGAGTGGGGCCTGGTTCGCAAGCTGTGTTTGTCGCGCAATACGCTGATGGCCGCCTACCCGTCATCGGTGAAGGAAATTCGGTTCTTTACCAGTATTCGACGTGGCTTCCGGGTGTGGTCATTTTTTGTTTGGTTGGGCGCCCTTCTCTATTGGGTGTTGGGCAATTTCCATCTGTCGGCGCCGCGTTATTTGCGACGCGCGAATATTATTCGAGAGGCTCCAGTAGTCGCGCCCGAGCATATCGTGGGTGGCTTGGAGTACTCCGATTGCTACTTGGTCGATAACGACTCGCGTTTCGTCTTTAACTTTGTGCGTCGTGCTCAGGATTCAGGAGCATTGGCTGCCAATTACGTCTCGGTAGAGTCACTTAAATGGCAAGCATCCCAAAGTCTGTGGCACGTGCAGCTTCGCGACCGTGTTGCCGATGAAACCTTCACACTAGTAACACGCGCGGTGATAAACGCGACCGGGCCCGAAACCGATTTGCTCAATTCGGCCGTGGGCGTACATACCCAGCATCATCATGTTTTATCCAAGGGTATCCATCTCATTGTGGATCGGATTGCGAGTGTGGATCGTGTGCTTACGTTTTTTGCCAGTGATGGCCGCTTGTTCTTTGTTATCCCTATGGGGCCGAAAACGTGTATTGGTACAACCGATACACGGGTGGAGACGGCGGCGGTGTCTGTCACCGACGAGGATCGCCAATTTGTTCTGGACAATGCTAATCAGCTACTTCGCCTACCGAGGCCACTAGGCCCAGAGGATATTATTGCCGAGCGTGTCGGTGTCAGGCCGCTGGCTATATCAGGGACGGTACGTGATCACGACTGGGTGCAGTTATCGCGCAAGCATGAGTTAGAAGTTGATGCCGCGACGCCCTTTATTTCGGTTTTTGGTGGCAAGCTGACAGACTGTTTAAACGTGGGCCATGAAATCGTGGCGCTGGTATCGAAATTGGGGGTGGAAACCCCTAAGGCGGGGGGCCAATGGTACGGCGAAGCACCAGCGGAACGTAAACAGGTATTTATGAAGACGGCGCATGAAATGGACTTGGATCGCCTCACGCCCGCCAAAGCTGTCGAGCCATTAACTGAGAGGTTCTGGAGACGTTATGGTGAGCAGGCCTTTGGTTTACTCACGGCTATCAAGGAAAACCCAGCAATGGCTGAGCATGTGATGCGTGAAGCCGAGTACACCTACGCGGAAATTCAGTTGATAGCGCGTCGAGAGATGATTGTGACCTTGGAAGATTTCTTGCGACGGCGTTCCAAGATCTCTCAGGTGGTCCGCGCTAAAGACTTAAAGGCGGACCCTGGCTTATTGGCCACCGCGACGATGTTATTTGGAGTGGAAGCCGGGCAGCGCTTGCATGCCGAATTTGTTGCCAAGTAGGTTTTTATGTAGGGTGGTTTGGGTCTTGCAAGAGGTGTTTCAACCCGTCTTAGGGCAGACCCAGCAGCTGTCGTCGTAATGCAGGTCGGGTTGTATTTTCCGCCAGCCAAATACCGACAAAGTCGCGACCGAAGGCCGGCTCTGAAATACGCCCCAGCGGTTTGTCATTGAAATAAAAAGTGGCTTCACCACGACGGTCCAAATAGAGACCAATGCGATCACCTGGAGTGACGTCGGGCCAGAGGGTACCGAGTTGTCCCAGCCAGCGAGCCTGTTCAGGTGATTCGAGCCCTTGTTCACGCCATTCTTTGCCAGTCTGCTCTACCAATGCGCTACCCTCGATCTCCCTGAGATACTCAATTTCTAGGTACAACGGGCGGGCTGCTTCGGTACAGGTATTTGCCGGGGTAAATAGATGGGACTTATAGACCTCCCAGAACAAGACCTTCAGTCGAGCACTGCCACAGTGCTGCAAGTTGGACTGTGCCGGTAGCGCCGAGCGGGAGATGTCATTTGTGCTTTGGGTTACTGACGAAAGTAACAGCAATATACCCAGAGCGCCTGCGTGAAGAAGTATTTTCATAGAGGCCAGTCTACGCTCTTTTGGACAAGCCAAGGCGGTAGCAAATTGGCATCAAAGCTATCCACACCAATGCCAAAATGATCCAGGTAACAGTCTCTCCATAAGGCAGCGACACCGCACCCATACGCGCTCCGGCCAGATAATTAAGAGGAACAGCGGCCGCTCCGGTCACGGCGGCACGCCAGGGTTGGGTGCCAAACCACTCGAGTGCCCGCGGTAAGGCAGCTGCGAACCCTAACCACAGTAAAGCCAGCCATGCCGGTGTGATTGATGCACCAAAATCAAATACACCGATCAGAGACAGGGCGGTATCGACACAAACCCCCAGAGCCGCGACCGGGGCAATAGCGATGATTTCACTGGCGGTAGAGCGCACTAGCAGCAAATGTGTCAGTAGCAATGCGATAGCCAACGGCAGCCATGCGTCGCGACCCAATACACAGGCAAACCACAAACTCTGAAACCATAGCCCATTAAACCAAGCGCGCTCGGTCAGCGCCGGCGCGCGCAATCGATGGAGTAATGAATCGGGGCTTAGCATCACCTAAATAAGTACGGCCCGCTGTAATGACCAGATCAGCCGATGCCGTAGTGCTTTGCTGTGTTATCTAGCGCTTGCACTAAGGTCCCAAGCAGTTGATCTATTTCTTCTAGCTCAGTCACAAAGGGCGGCGACATAATCATGGCATCGCCGGTTTGCCGCACCATTAGGCCGTTACTAATAGCTTGGTCGCGACAGAACACGGCGCCAGCGGAATCGGGAGCGAGGCGCTCTCGGCTAGGCTTGTCGCGGACCAACTCCACCGCCGCGAACAGCCCTTTGGTCCGTACCTGACCGACAATGGGGTGGTCGGTCAGGGTTTGCAATTGCGCCTGAAAATGCGGTGCCAAGGTGTTCCAGGCGTAGTTGAGAATGTCGCTTTCCCGATAAATAGACAGGGTCGCTAAGCCCGCGGCACAAGCCGCCGGGTGGCCCGAGTAGGTGAGGCCGTGGGCAAACTCCCCTCCCCCACTTAATAAAACATCCGCCACCTTGTCGCTAATCAGTGTCCCACCTAGCGGCATATAGCCGTTGGTAACGGCCTTGGCAAAGGTAATAAGGTCCGGTGATGTGCCATAGGTGTCAGCGCCAAACCAGCTACCGGTTCGACCAAAGCCACAGATCACCTCGTCAGAAATAAACAGGATGTCTCTTTCGTCGAGGATTCGACGGACTTCGGGCCAGTAGGTTTCCGGCGGGACGACAACGCCGCCGGCACCTTGTACCGGCTCGGCGATGAATGCGGCCACCCGGTCTTCGCCTAGTTCATCAATCTTGGCGGCCAACTCCTGGGCAGCGGCGATGCCAAACTCAGCCTCGTCCTTGTCACCGCCCAGCTCAAACCAGTTGGGTTGACCAATATGGTGAACGTAGTCCAAGCCTCGGGTTTGCTCGTGCATGGCTTTCATGCCGCCGAGCGAGCTCGCGGCAATGGTTGAGCCGTGATAGGCGTTGTTTCGACTAATGATCAGCTTCTTCTCGGGTTTGCCCAACAAATCAAAATAGCGGTGCACCATTTTAATTTGCGTATCGTTAGCCTCAGAGCCCGAGTTGGTAAAGAATACGTGCTGAAAACGCTCGGCTGACATGTCGCAGAGCTGTGCGGCTAACTCTACTGCGGGTTGATTCGAGCACTTAAAAAAATTGTTGTAGAACGGCAACTGCTCAAGCTGCGCGCTCACCGCAGCTTTGATGCTGCTCTGACTGTAACCTAGGTTACAGCACCAGAGTCCCGACATGGCGTCTTGAATACGGTTGCCATCGGAGTCATAGATATAGACGTGCTCGGCGCGGTTAATGATGCGCCCACCCTGATTGGCATAGTCCTGAAAATCGGTGAACGGATGCAAGTGGTGAGCGCGGTCAAGCTGTTTGAGGGTCGCGGAATCGAGTTGTGCTGTCACAGTGGGATCTCCAAGCGTTACGCACAGAATAAGGACCTAGTAATGATGGCATACCCCGATGTGGGAGCATCTAACCCTTTGGAGGAGCCCTTGTTGGGAGCGATCGATAGGCAAAAAAAACGCCGGTGTCACCGGCGTTTTTTTATTCCAGTTTTGAGTATATTGGGTGAGTTTATTCCCACGACATACCGACCCTCACACCAAAGGTGAGCGGTCGAGCTGGCCCAAAGAAGTGTGACGGCAATATACCGCCGTTGGCGTTGTAGCCATCCCAAGTGAACTCGTCAAATAGGTTCTCGGCGTAGGCAGTAATGTGCCAGTTATTGTTGGACTCATAACCCACGCGCAGGTTCGAGATGGCGTAACTGTCGATATAACCCTCTGGGTTGTTTTCCCAGCTGCCCCCTCGTTCGCTCTCATAGAACACTTCAAAGCTGCCGGTAATGGCGCCGTTGTTTACCGGGAAGAATGCGTCCACTTTGCCCGCGATGGTCCATTCGGGCGCCCAGAAAAGGTTCCTGCCCTCACAGCCGTTGGGGTCCTCAAGACCGCAAATGTCTTGAATGCCGGTGGCTTCGGTGTCCAAATATCCGGCAGATAGGTATACCGTGAAGTTGTCATTCAAGGCGACCGTGGTGGCGGCCTCAATGCCGTAGCCGTCGGTCTGACCCACGTTGAGTACGCGACCGGCAAAAGCGCCCGTCTCTTCAACTTCAACGTAGTTAATGACCTGCATGTCTTGGTAGTCGTACATGAACAGCGTAATATCGAAATTACCGGCGCCATCCAGATAGGTGGTCTTCATACCAATCTCGTATGAGTCCACAGACTCGGGCTCAAAGGTGCCGGGCAGGTAGCCGTCACCCTGACGGATGCCGGTTTCATAGGCGGGCACCCCACCGTTGGCGTCTTCAATCCAGAAGCTACCGAAGCCGCCGCTCTTAAAGCCCTGGGTCCAGCTGGCAAAGAACAGCGTCTCGTCCAACGTGTAGGTGGTCATGATTCTACCGGTGACATCATCCCAACTCTTCTTGTCGGTAATGTAGCCGTCTGTGGCAAAACCGTAGATAAAATACGGCCCCAAATAGCTTTCAGGTTCAAGCACCCAGGTGCTGAACTCTTTCTCGTCTTCGGTGTAGCGAACCCCTACCTCGACCGACCAGTTCGGCGTGATATCGAATTCGGTATTTACGTAGGCCGCCCAACCGGTGTACTTGCCTTTGATGCGTCCGGACTCAGTCAGCGTACCGTCTGAAGATGGATAAAAATCGTAGTAGTACGGCACTTCGGCACAGCCGGTAAATTCCGGGTTATAGCTGTAACCGTAGTAGGCCTGGTAGTACTCGTCGTAGTAGCTGTTAAGATAGAACTGGCACATCAGGTCTTCAGAGCCAATGTTGCGGAATTCAGCATCCAGGTCTTCGTCGTAATAGCTGACACCGGCATACCAGCCCAAAGGACCGTCACTGTTGGAGGTTAAGCGCAGTTCTTGCTGGAAGTATTCTCCGCTTTGGTCGAATTGGAAGTTATTGATAACCAGCGGCGTACCGTCGTAGTCCTCGCGGTAGTAATAGTCGTGATCTTTGTAGCCCGTATTTGAGGTCAAGGTCACTGCGCCGAGATCGTATTCTACGAACAAGCCCAGGGTGAGAATATCGGCGTCGTCGCGATCGCCTTGGCTAATATCGGAATCCAGTTCTTCGTTGCTGCCGCCAAGAGTGGTATCGGAGACCACGTACTTGTCGAAGGTGTCCCAGATATCGCCGGTGTCAATCGCGCGATACATGGAGCCTGATTGTCGGCGTTCTTCATACTCAACCAACGTACGTACGCTGAGCTGGTCGGTCTCGTAATTGGTGGAAAATCGCAGCGCCCACTTTTCGTGTTCGATTTCATCACGGCCAGTGGCGACGTTTTTGGCAAAGCCATCCTCCGTGGAGTAATAACCGGACAGTCGGGTTGCAAAGTTGCTGCTCAGGGGAATATTGATGGCGCCTTCGACAACAGCGTGATCGCGTTCAGCGATATCGAGATCGATGTAGCCACTCTGACTATCGAGCTCAGCGCGCTTGGTGTAAACGGAGAACGCGCCACCAATCGAGTTTCGGCCAAACAGGAAACCCTGAGGGCCGCGCAGAATTTCTGCTCGGTCAATATCGTACAAGCTGGTAACCACGGCGCCGTTACGGCCTTCGTACAAATCGTTTTTGAAAAACGCGGAGGACGGATCGCCACCCACACCGAAATCCTGGGTGCGAACACCGCGCACGGAAACGGCATCAATGTAGGAGTCCTGCGAGTTACCGCTCACGCCGGGGGTGTAGGAGATTAAATCCTTCACGTCATTGAGGTTGGTCTCCTCAATGAAGTTCCCTGACAACGCTGTAATCGCCAATGGCACGTCCATAACGCTTTGTTCGCGTTTGGTCGCGGTGACCACAACTTCTTCAAGAGTCTGTGCGCGAGCCTGGGTTGCCAACATGGCAGCAGATACGGCGAGGGGCAGTGCAAGTTTTGAAAACGCTTGGGATTGGCGTTTTGACATGAGTGGATCTCCCGATGCAATAGACGGCGATCGCTCCAACGAGCGAACCGGAGAAAATTAGCAAGTGTGTCGAGGTTTTGTACAGCGGTGAAACTGTGCAAAAGAGACAATCAACGCTGACGGTTTTTCACTCGACAGCGATGTTCAACTTATCCAGTTCTTCCAACATGGGGTTGAGTTGGTGTTGGTAGCGCTTCCAGCGCCCAATAGAGCGGGTGTGAGCGGGCTCGCGCACCTGCACGGCACTTGCGGTGGCAACACCTTTGTCAGACTGGTGAAAATTGAGGCAAGCCTCCTCCCATGGCAGGTCCAGCGCGGCGATTAGCTTGCGTGCCTGGGGCTCAATATTGCTGGCCGTGTCCTCGTAGCTGATGTCGATAATGCGACCGGGGAAGCGCTCGTGCCAGCGCGCCATGAGCTGGCGATAACGGCCGTGATGGCGAGCCATTTCCCGTTGGTCGTATGAATGAAGGTAGGCATCGGCGAACAGTTGTTTAAAGCTGGCAAAGCAGGCATCCATGGGGTTGCGTACCAGGTGCACAATTTTGGCATTGGGAAGCGCGGCCAGAATTAACGGGATGTTTAAGTAATTAACCGGCAATTTATCGACAAATCGCGGCAATTCGCCGCGCATTCGTGCAGATGTCTGCAGATAGTTGGTGCCGACTTTAGCGGGTTCCAGCGCGGCTGCTTGCTCGAACAACGTCGCACTGAAGCGTTTGGGGTCGGTGAACCCGGTCAGCCGCCGCAACGCTAAGCCAAATTGCTGCAGTTCCCCGGCTGAGTGCGCCTGTGAATGGCTGGTGATAATGCGCTCGATTAAGGTGGTCCCCGTGCGCGGCTGGCCCAGCACAAAGATGGCAGAGTTATCGGGGTTACCCTGCCCCACATTGTTTAGCCAATTTTCGTCGAAAATGCGCTCAAGTGCATCGAACATCTTGATTTCGTTGGCTTCGTCGTATTCTACAGTTTGCCGGCGAGCGGCGGCACCTGCCGCGAAGGCATCAAACGCCAACGGCCATTCCCCGAGGTCTTCGTAAGCCTTGCCTAGTGCATACTGAAGGAATGCGAGGCCTCTAGGGTTATTGGCATTGCGCGGCAACAATTCGCGCATCTCTCGAATATGCGTGTCGTCTTTGGCTTTAACGGCATTGGCCAGACCCCAGTGGCTTTGGGGTGAATTGGGTTGCAGCGCAATAACGTCGCGAAACACCGCCGTGGCGGTGTCGAGATCACCGAGGAACACCAAAGTATTGGCCAAGTTCATCATGAACTGCGGCTGCTTGGGCAGCAGCGTATTGGCCCGAGCAAAAAAAGCTTTAGCGGCGTCATACTCTCCCAGTTGAGATAGCACCGAGCCGATAAGGTCCAGCACGAAGGGGTCAGAGGGTTTGATGCGCCGCGTTTCATGCAGGGCTTTTTCCGCCTGCACGATCCGACCTTCGCCCATGTTGAGCCTGGCCAAATGGGCCCAAGCGGCAGCGTGATCGCGGTCTAAGGCGACAACAGACCGAAAGGCGCGGTGTGCATTGGCGCGATCTTCGGCCTCTAGTGCCACCAAGCCCACCAAAAAATGCGCCGCCGGGGCCTGGTTATCCAGCGCTAACGCCTGCTGGCAAATTTCGCCAGCCTCTGGCAATCGGCCACGATTTAGCGCATCAAAGCCTTGCTGCAAAAGCGCCTGGAGTGTCTGGGTCATGCTGAAATGGGCTTGCTGTGGTAGGCGATAAGGGGATCCACAGCGCCGCCATCGGGGCTGTGGGCAAGGGCTTCCATAAACAAAATAAAGAGCCCGGCTTGTGACGATACATCCAGTTTGGCATACGCATGCTTACGATGCAGCTTGACCGTTTCGGTTGAGATACCCAGTTTCTCGGCGATGATGCGCGTGCTATTGCCCAGCAGCACCAATTCGATGACCTGACGTTCTCGGCGGGTCAGTACACTGCTACCGAATGCCTGCAAGGCCATGTGCAGTTGCTCGCGCAATGAGCTGTCGTCGGTTGACGAGGGAGCGGTATCGCACCAGTGTGCATTGGCGAGAGATTCCACCAGCGGGAACACCGCCTTGAGTGTGTTGAGCTGTTTTTTATTAAAGCGCTGGCCTTTTGTTTCTATGCACAGCGCTAGATTGATAAAGCCGTCATCAAGGGCAATTAGCAGCCCGCATTCATCGCTAAAGTGGCAGTGTCGATACCACGTTTGGTAGTACTCACTATCCTTAAACCCCCCTGGTGCCAATTCTTTTAACTGAAAAACGCCGAATTTTTGTGCGAATGCGGCGGCGCGATAGAACGGGTCGAGTAGAAAGGGCCCGGTGACGAAGCTATCAAGGGTGCTCTGTTCGTTGACACTGGGAGGGCTGGAATAGCCAATACTGGGCATGCCGGCATTGCGATAGCGCAACAGTGTCACGTCCTCAGCGCCGCTAAGACGCTGTAAAGCCTGGGCGAGGTGACGCGGAAAATCAGCTGTCCGCAACGCCGAAACGGCGAGTGCAAGGTCGGCTGAGAATGTGCTTAACGCATCCATGTCGCAAGCTTAGCCCGAGTCTGTGCTCGGGGACAGTGCCGGGGAGGTGGTAGGTGTGGATGCCCCGCTGAATCAGCGGGGCATCGAGTTGCGTATCACCCGGTTGCGATCAGGCGATCTTGTTCATGACGTCACCAAATAATTCCTCGTCCGAGGGAATCACTTTGGTTTCCGCCAGTGGCATTGAGACCCAGGTCTCGTTAATCAGATCACGCCACGAGATATTGTTGTTGGTGCCGTTGCCACCCCACGATCCGCAGCCCAGTGAGAAGGTCTGACGCATGCCATTCCAGAGGTTGCCGCTATTAGACGGGGCTTGTGGCTGGTTAACCATGACCCGGGAGGTGTAGGTGTTTTCCGCCAATTGCATGATGTTGGCATCGTTCTGAGAGTAAATACCGCAGGAGTGGCCTTGGCCCTGATAGCTTTGGATATTGCGTGTGAGCTCAATAGCCTCGGCAATGTCCTTGGCGCGATACAGCGCCATTGTGACCGAGAGTTTTTCACCCGAGAATGGGTGCTCGGGTCCAAAACCGTCCTCTGGCACCATAAAGAATTGGGTGCCTTCCGGAATGTCAAAGCCGGCCATAGCCGCGATTTTCTCGGCGGGCTGCGCGACGATGGCAACGTTAATGTGCAGCTCGTCATCCCAAATCGTCGCACGAAGCTTGGCTTTCTCCTCTTCAGAGCACAGATACCCGCCCTGAGCCTGCAATTTCGCCAACATGGTGTCGTAAATGCCGTCGAGCAAGATTACCGAGTTATCCGAAGAACAAGACGCGGCCAGATCGAGGGTTTTAGAAATGCGAATTTTCTCGGCGGCATCGTCAAGATCGGCGCTTTCATCAACGGTGATAACAGCGTTACCGACGCCGACACCCAGTGCGGGCGTGCCACTGGAGTAAGCCGCTGTCACCATAGCGCCGCCACCGGTTGCTAAAACGCGGTCGCACTGCCGCATAAGCTCATTGGTAGTTTCTAAAGACGGTGTTTCGATACCAATTACCAGGTCTTCCGGTGCACCCATTTGCTTTAACGCAGCACGCATCAGGTCAACGATTTTCTTGTTGGTGAGTTTGGCGCGGGGGTGAGGTGCCACGATAATAGAATTGCGGCCTTTAACGGCGTGAATCGCCTTAATAACCGGCGTCGCTTCAGGGTTCGTTGAAGGCGCCAATGCACCGATGACACCCATTGGTTTGGCAATGACACGAATGTTGCGCTCGGGGTATTCCTCGATGATGCCCACAGACTTGTCATGGATGATGTCAAAAAGTGCTGCCCGGGTTTTGCGATCAATTTTCAGAAACTTGCCCTGATAATTACCCAGTTGGGTCTCTTCTACTGTGAACTGGGCGATTTCCTCGGCAACACCCGGACGCGCGACGGCCCAGACCATGGCCTTGATGAGCGAATCTACCTGCTCCTGCGTGTAGTGTTCGATTTGCTTTTGGGCCGTACGTGAACGCTCAACGAGGCTGGCGATGAACCCTTTAGGGTCGGTTTGAGGGTCGATGGTCTCAGTTTGCATGGTAAATCTCGACTTGTGCATAAATGATGGAAATTTCGGGGGCGGATAATAATACGCCGCCAAGTCTGAAGCCACCGCAATCCTGCCATTTCTGTTGCCTGTAGCCGTATCACCTCCCCGGCAGAGAGAGGGGTTTCCCGGCCTCTCGCAGCGATGTGGTTTAACGTTTTATGGGTCTGAGAGATTGGGCGACGGGCTTGCCCGCCGGGAGGCATACTACAACTAACTATTGTATAGTCGTGCCCCGGACGCACTAGGCCCGCTCAGCTTGCGCCTAACCGCCGCTGATCGACTGGGAGAGTGTAGGCCAAAACCGAACTAGCCGAACCACTATGGCTCGGGCTTAACGACGGTAGTCGAGGAAGAGAATCAGTGGATTTTGAATTAAACGACGAACAGCGGGCGTTTGCAGCCAGTGCCCGCGACTTCGCGCTGGGTGAAATGGCCCCCAATGCTGCACTCTGGGATGAGCAGTCGGTTTTTCCTAAAGATACGTTGAAGGCGGCTGGAGAGCTGGGCTTCATGGGCATGTATACGCCAGAAGATGCCGGTGGCTTGGGTATGACACGCCTCGATGCCAGCCTCATTGTGGAAGAGCTCTCGAGGGGCTGTACCACGACGGCGGCTTTTCTCACCATTCACAATATGGCTACCAGCATGATCGGCAAGTACGGTCAGGCGGCGGTGATTGAAGAATGGTGCCCGAGCTTGGTAATGGGTGAAAAGCTGGCTTCATATTGTTTGACCGAGCCGGGTGCAGGGTCCGACGCGGGCTCTCTCACCACCCGTGCGGAGCTCGATGGTGATACCTACCGTGTGACGGGTAGCAAAGTGTTTATCTCGGGAGCCGGTGACACCGATGTGTTGGTGGTGATGACGCGAACTGGCGCCGAGGGCCCGCGCGGTATTACGGCGTTGGTTATTCCCGCGGACGCCGAGGGCATTACCTATGGTAAGAAAGAGCACAAAATGGGCTGGAATGCGCAGCCTACGCGCATGATTACTTTTGAAGACGTGCGCGTGCCGGTATCGAATCGCTTGGGTGAAGAGGGTCAGGGCTTCGCCATCGCGATGGAAGGCTTGGACGGCGGGCGAATTAATATCGCGACCTGCTCTGTGGGCACTGCTCAGCAAGCGCTTGAGGATGCCTTGGCTTATGTCAGCGATCGCAAGCAATTTGGCTCTGCCATTGTCGATTTTCAAAACACGCAGTTCCGGCTCGCCGATATGCTGACCGAGTTGGTGGCTGCTCGACAAATGATTCGGTTGGCCGCAAGCAAGCTCGATGGGGGAGATCCTCAAGCCACCACTTATTGCGCCATGGCCAAACGTTTTGCCACCGACGTGGGCTTTAAAGTCTGCAATGATGCTCTGCAGCTGCTGGGCGGTTATGGCTACATTCGCGAGTACCCGATGGAGCGCTATGTGCGTGACACCCGTGTACACCAAATCCTTGAAGGTACTAATGAAATCATGCGTGTCATTGTTGGTCGACGACTGATGATGGATGGCGCTTTGGAGATTATTAAATGAGCACAAGCCCCTCTGAAAAAATCAAATTGGTCATGGATGGCCACGTTGCCACGATCACCGTGGACAACCCAGCAGCTAACACTTGGGATACAGAAAGCCTGCCCGCATTGAAGCAAGTCGTCCTGGATTTGAATGACAATCCCGAGGTCTACGCGCTAGTGCTCACGGGTGCTGGCGAGAAATTTTTCTCGGCAGGTGCAGATCTAAAATTGTTTGCCGACGGTGATCCCAACATGGCGCGCACCATGGGAGAAGCCTTCGGGGAGGCCTTTGAGACCTTGTCTGATTTTCGTGGTGTCTCCATTGCCGCTGTGAATGGTTTCGCCATGGGCGGTGGCTTGGAAGTCGCCATGGCCTGTGACATTCGCATTGCAGAGCGGCAATCACAGATGGCATTGCCTGAAGCCAAAGTGGGTCTGCTGCCCTGTGCGGGCGGTACCCAGCGACTGACTCAGCTGGTGGGAGAAGGTTGGGCTAAGCGAGTGATTCTGTGTGGCGAGCGCCTTTCCGCTGAGAAAGCCCTAGAGATCGGTTTGGTGGAAGAAGTCGTGGAGACCGGTGAGTCCTTGGCGGCGGCACAGGCGCTGGCGGCACAGGTGGGCGGTCAAAGCCCGACCTCAGTGTCGGCCTGTAAACGCTTGATTCACGCCGCGCGGGATATCGCTATTAGTGGCGGTCTAGCAGCTGAACGTGACGAATTCGTACAGTTGTTTAGCACTGAAGACCAGCGCGAAGGGGTTAATGCCTTCCTCGAAAAGCGTGCCCCTGAGTGGAAGAACCGATGACCGCTACGGTTGATGTTGCCCGGATTGGAGGCGGTAGCCATCAAGTTGGACGGCTGACCTTAAATGCGCCGAAAACGTTAAACTCGCTGACCCGAGACATGGTCGAGATCATTGCCGAGCATCTGGAAGCTTGGCGTGATGACGACAGTATTGCCGCGATCATCATTGATGCCGAAGGTGAAAAAGCCTTCTGTGCAGGGGGTGACGTGCAGGCACTGCGCAACTCATCACTGGCGACGCCGGGTGGTCCCTGTGTCGAGGGTGAGAGCTTCTTTGCGCGTGAGTACCGCATGAATTACATGCTGCACACTTACCCCAAGCCTATTATTGGCTGGGGTCATGGTGTGGTCATGGGCGGAGGTCTGGGCATTCTCGCGGGCTGTGCTTACCGCGTGGTGAGTGAGCGCACGCGCATTGGCATGCCCGAGGTGACCATCGCCCTGTTCCCCGACGTCGGGGGCAGCTGGTTTTTGAACCGAATGCCTGGGCAGGTCGGTCGTTTCCTCGCGCTGACAGCCGCCAGTATTAATGCCACCGACGCGCTGTTCTGCGGTCTGGGCACGCATTTTTTAGCCCATGCCCAGCACGACGCATTTTTGGCCCAGCTTGCTGAGTTGTCATGGAGCGCTGATGCCGATGCCAATCGCCAGCAGGTAGAAACGTTGCTGGCCAGTATGAATGCCGAGGTTGAACAGCCCCCGGCTCAGATTGAACCAGAGCTGGAAACTATTAACAGCTGGATGGCCGGTGAAGATCTGAGCACAATTGTTAGTCGTGTTATGGCCTGGGAGGGCGATAACACCTGGTTGGCCCGAGCCCGGGATGGCTTGGCCGGTGGTTCGAGCTTGGCGGCGGCTTGGATTTTCCGTCAGCTCAATGACTCCCGCGAGCGCGACTTGCGCCAAGTGTTTGAGAGTGAGTTGATTTTGGCGGCCAATATCCTACGGCACCCGGAGTTTGCAGAGGGTGTACGTGCCTTGCTTGTAGATAAAGACCGTAATCCTGCCTGGACCTATGCCAATATCGATGCTGTTCCTGATGCTGTATTAGACAGCTTTTTCGTGCAGCCCGAAGCTGCGCAAATGTTAGATCTTCCGGAGTAAAACATGAGTACCATCGCTTTTATTGGGCTTGGCAATATGGGTGGCCCCATGGCCAAAAACCTAATGGCCGCAGGGCACACGCTGCAAGTTTTTGATTTATCACCTGCGGCATTGGCTGATGTCCAAGCTGCTGGCGCCACCACAGCTGACTCCGCGGCAGCGGCTTGCGCCGGTGCCGATGTTGTTATCACGATGCTGCCAGCAGGCAAACACGTTAAGCAGGTGTACATGGGCGAGGGTGGTTTACTAGAGCAATTGCCTAGTGGCACTTTGGCGCTCGATGCCAGCACTATAGATCGTGAGAGTGCTGTCGAGGTGGCTGAAGCGGCACGCGCCGCCGGTGTGGTGTTCATGGATACGCCGGTATCTGGCGGTGTCGCGGCTGCAGCGGCGGGAACACTGGCGTTTATGTGTGGTGGCGATACTGAAGCCTTCGATCGTGCGCGCCCCATTTTAGAAGGCATGGGCAATCCAGAAAAAATCTTCCACGCCGGACCATCCGGCGCAGGCCGAGTGGCAAAAGCAGCCAACAACATGCTGTTGGCCATTCATATGATTGGTACTGCCGAGGCCTTGGCCATGGGTGCCGCTAATGGTCTTGAGCCGGCGGTATTATCTGAAATTATGAAAGCCAGCTCGGGTAATAACTGGTCATTGCAGGTTTACAACCCGTGGCCTGATGTCATGGAAGGGTCTCCGGCTAGCAATGACTACAAGCCCGGTTTCATGGTTGATCTTATGGTCAAAGACCTCGGTCTGGCACGCGATGTTGCGTCAGGCTGTGGCGTCGATAATCAGATGGGTAAGCTGGCCTTAAGTCTGTACGAAGCTCACCAGGCCGCAGGTAACGGCGCTATCGACTTTTCATCGATTCAAAATACTGTGCGTAAGGCCTAATTACTCACGGTTTATTTTGCAGCGAGCTCAGCCAGTTGGGATCGGTTAAAGCGAGCTGGTTCCCGACAAACGTGGCGAATTCATAAGTCATATGGCGTTGATCAATGTACATGGGATGGCCATCTGGTGTTTCCGTTACGCAGCTTTCCGGACTGTCGTTTGCACATAACAGAGCAATTTTACTGACCCTGACATCGGCAATAGCGTTTAAACGCTTCTTGAATGGGTGTGGTGCTTCTTTGGTACTTGGAAACCAGCTAACGTATTGAGGATTTGCGCAAGCACTACTGCTGCCGAAGGTATTGATTAGCACGGAACAGTCGTGGCGAAGCTCGATGAAGTCATCGAGCACAATGATTTTAGTCTCCGGTGAGGCGCTCTTTATAGCTTCGAGGATGGTGATTAAGCCTTCTTTGTTCGCACTGTCAGGGTGCAGTGCAGAGTAGATAATGACCCGCCAGGTCTGATTTTCAAGACTATTTTTTAACCAGGTTAAGCGCCTTTGGCAGGCTGCCTTGCTAGAGACTGGCCAATCGTTTTCAATGCGCATGTTGCCGCAGTCATTAATGGTGCCAAAAGCTACGAGGTCAAGCTGAGAAGACTGACGCAGAGCAGCATTCATAATATTGAAACCATCAGGCTCCAACGAATTACCCAGAAACAGCATCGATTGGTTTAAGGGCTGCGGACAGAATTTGGGATTCTCAATTCTATCGACGCGACAAGCTTGCTTCACAAGCTGAAACCGACCAGTCCGGTAGGCTTCAATTTGGCTTGCGGTTAGCACTATGTCTTTCTGACTGAGCCGATCAGGGAACTGAGAGGTCAACGCTGCGATCGCGGCAATACTGATACTCGTTAGCACAGAGATTCTAGGTACGCCTTGCCATCCTTCCGAACGGTGGCGGGCGCGTTGATAGAAGCGCCTTTCAACGCCATAGTGAAGAATGATGGTGAGTAGCAGCATCAAGCCGGCAAGTGCGACCTGAACCGGCCCGGTGAGCTCTTCTAATGTGACCACGCGGTAGAGAACAATCGGTGGCCAGTGCACTAAATAGAGCGAGTAGGAAGCGCGGCCCAACCATGCTGTCACCGGGTTTGCTAGCAGAGCGAGTGGAGCGCTGGGCTGGCATGCCAGCAATACCAGAAACGTGCC